>ERZ501054.71-NODE-71-length-11970-cov-6.107344_pt1 | contig 11970 bp, 9 predicted proteins | sample MGYA00510861_ERZ501054 | MGnify/ENA primary metagenome ERZ501054 (study PRJEB25958, sample SAMN03398586) | human skin metagenome | study: EMG produced TPA metagenomics assembly of the Human Skin Microbiome Metagenome (human skin metagenome) data set. | reverse complement strand
TCGCTAGCCCGCTGGGCGGATTCATGCCCCTGCTGATCATTTTTATCGTGCTCATTGGTTTCACGTTGTGGCAGGGTAAGCGGCAGGTCAAAAAACAGCAGGAGGAGCGCGTTCAACTCGAGTCACGTCTTGAGGTTGGTACTCGCGTCGTGCTGAGCAGCGGCCTGTTCGTAACCATTACCCATATCGGGGACAAACAGGCCGTGGTTGAGCTCGCCCCGGGCGTTGAGGTGAGCGTTCTCAAGCAGGCGATTGTTCGGCCCGCTGGTGACGAGGAGGAGTTCGCGTTCGCTGATGACGTCCTGACCGAGAACTCCACGGCTCATGATGATGTCGCTACCGAACCGACGAGTGATGTGCTGACCTCTCCCGAGGCGTCGGCTGTAAATGCTCATACCTCTGACGAGCAGCCGCAGGCCTGATATCCACCAAGATCAAGGAATTTATTCGACGTGGCAACGAAAAAGCGAACACACCATCCGGGTAGAACCCTGGTGATCTTCCTGGTAATCATCATTGTCATGTACGTGCTCATGGGAGTTATGCGTACTTGGTCACCCAAGCTCGGCTTGGACCTCAGGGGAGGCACCTCCGTTACTCTGACAGCCAAGACCGAAGACGGCAAAGCTCCGTCAGCGACGAGTCTCGAGCAGGCCCGTCTCATCATCGGGCAGCGAGTGAACGCGCTCGGAGTGGGCGAGTCGTCGGTCAAGACGATGGGTGATCGCAACATCGTCGTGTCGGCCCCGAACGTCGAGAGCTCCAAGCTTGTGGAGATGGTCGGTCAGACCGCTCAACTTGGATTCCGTATGGTTTATGCAGAGGAACCAGTGAGCCAGAAGAGCCCGACCCCCGGAAAGGCAAAGCCATCTGCACCATCTGCCCTTCCTACTGTTGAGCCCAGTGCCAGCGCCTCGGCTGCCCCAGATGCGTCTGCTAGTTCCAAGGGTGGTACCACATCCAGTGCTTCGCAGTACAACGAGAAGGATCCTCAGTCGGCTGCCAAGATGGTAAAGGCTGCCGAGGAGTGGAAGCCCACGCCCGAAGATCAGAAGGCCTTCGAGGACTATAAGTGTGCGAAGTCGGTTGATTCGCCAGGTGATAAGCCACTCGTGACCTGTGATCGTGAACGCACCATGAAATATTTGTTGTCCCCGGTCGCCATTACCGGCACCCAGGTCGTCAGTGCTGATTCAGGCATCCCGCAGGGGCAGTTGTCCTACGTGGTTAACTTGAAATTCAATTCCATTGGCACCACCTCGTTCAGTGACGCTACGACATACCTGTGTTCTAAGATGAGCCCACAGAATCAGTTTGCGGTCGTCCTCGATGGTAAAGTTATCTCTTCCCCGCAGCTCAACGGCAATACCGGCACGTCCTGCCCGATTAACGGTGGCGAGGCTCAGATCTCTGGTCACTTCACCCAAAACAGCGCGGCTGATCTCGCCAACGTCTTGAAATACGGTGCTCTTCCTCTGTCGTTCGATATTTCCAGCGTCGACAACATTTCGCCCACCCTTGGGGGTGAGCAGCTTCGAGCTGGCATTATCGCTGGCATCATTGGCCTTATTCTGGTCGGCGGCTACTGCTTGCTGTACTACCGGGGCCTGGGATTGGTGACCCTCGGCTCCCTCGTCATTGCCGGTATCACTACCTACGCAGCCATGGTGTTGCTCGGCGAGGCCGTCGGATTCACCCTTTCGCTGGCTGGTATCGCCGGCGCGATCGTGGCCATCGGCGTGACAGCAGACTCCTTTATCGTTTACTTTGAACGCATCCGAGACGAGATCCGCGAGGGTCGTACACTACGTACGGCTCTTCAGACTGGTTGGGCAAAGGCCCGGGGCACGATCCTCATGGCTGACGGCGTGTCCCTATTGTCTGCCATCGTCTTGTTCGTGCTGTCTGTAGATCAGGTGAAGGGATTTGCCTTCACTCTCGGTCTGACCACAGTGATCGACCTCATTATTTGTTTCTTCTTCACCCATCCCATCGTGACCGTGTTGGGACGCACAAGGTTCTGGGGACAAGGTCGACGCGGTTCTGGCCTCGAGGCGGAGCATATGGGCGTGACTGAGAGCCAGCTGCTTGGTCGGAGAAGCAGACGATCTGCTTCAAGAGCAAAGCGCACCATCGAGTCGGAGGAGGCCTGAGATGACTGACGACATGAACGCCCAGACGTCGTCTGTTGCCACAAAGCGTCCTAGTGATGGCGCGACCGGCAAGAAGCGCAAGCGTAGCTTCACTCATGCCCTGTACACCGGTGAGATCTCCTACGGGTTTATCCAGCGCCGCAAGGTCTGGTACACCATCACTGCAGTCGTCATCATCATCTCGTTTATCGGCCTGCTAGTACGCGGTCTGAACCTCGGTATTGAGTTCAAGGGTGGCGTGCAGTTCCGAGCTCCGGCCCACGTTGCTACCTCTACTATCGACGAGGTCCGAAAGTCGGTGCTGTCCTCGGGTGCTCCCGATATGGACGCAACCGAGGTCGTCAGCCTCGGCTCCGATGCTGTCCAGGTGCAGACTCGGGCTCTTAACAATGACGAAACTACGAAGGTTCAGGAGGCCATTGCTAAGGCCACCGGGACGAAGATGAGCTCGGTCACCTACTCTAAGGTCGGCAGTCAGTGGGGTGAGCAGATCACCGGCAAGGCCATTAAGGCGTTGGTCGTATTCCTGGTCTTGGTGATGCTGCAGATTTGGGCCTATTTCCGGCATTGGAAGATGTCTATTGCTGCTTTGGTGGCCCTTTTACACGATCTCATCGTCACCATCGGTATCTATGCGTTGGTTGGATTCACGGTTTCACCGTCAACAGTCATTGGTGTGCTAACGATTCTGGGCTATTCGTTGTACGACACCGTCGTGGTCTTCGACAAGGTGCGCGAGAACGTCCAGGACATCGACAAGCGTGATTACACCTTTGCTGAGGGCGCTAACCGAGCCGTCAACCAGGTGCTGGTGCGGTCTATTAACACCACCATCGTGGGCGTGCTACCTGTCGCCGCGCTGCTCTTCGCTGGTGCCTTTGTGCTGGGGTCCGGGCCGCTCGAAGACCTTGGTCTGGCCCTGTTCGTCGGAATGATCGTTGGTGCCTACTCCTCGATCTTCATTGCAACCCCGGTGTTTACCCAATTGCGTGAGCACGAGCCAGCCATGAAAGAGCACACTGCGCGTGTTTTGCGTCGCCGTGAGCGGGCCGCTCAGAAGGCACCACGGGTAACCGCTGAGACCGTTGCCGCGGAAGGTCCACGCGACGTTACGACTATCACCGGGAGCGATCGTCACCAGCCACGTCGTTCTACCCGTGCCGAGAGGAAGAAATGACCTACCGTAAGGACCTCATTGCCAGCCTGATCCGGGATGTCCCGGACTTTCCGGAGCCCGGGGTCACTTTTAAGGACATCACTCCGCTACTGGCAAATCCCAATGGCTATGCGGCTGCGATCTCTGAACTCGTAGACACTGCTTCTCGTGACGTGGACGTCGTCCTCGGTATGGAGGCACGTGGATTCATGTTCGCCGGGCCGGTAGCTCTCTCCCTCGGAGCCGGATTTGTTCCTGTCCGCAAACCCGGGAAACTTCCTGGTGACGTCTACTCTCAGTCATTCGTGCTGGAGTACGGCTCTGCGACCCTGACAGTCCATCAGGATGCGGTGCAGCCCGGTTCCAAGGTGCTCATCGTCGATGACGTCCTCGCGACAGCCGGCACAGTTCGCGCTACGGCCTCCCTCGTGGAGCAGTTGGGCGCAGAACTGGTTGGTGTATCGGTACTCATAGAGCTGTCGGCTCTGGGCGGTCGCGAGAAACTCGATCGCGCCGGAATCGGCCCTGTCAACGCAGTTCTCACAATCTGATCATGGTCTCGGAATCACCCGAATCCTCGGGGCGCCATAGCGTCTTCGAACAGACCGCTCTGGTCAAGCTTCCATTCAAAGCGACTGAACCTTTTTGGGAGCTGGTTAAGCGGTTGGCCTGGTCGGCGGTATTGCTGCTGATCAGTACATTGATTGTGTGGGTCGATCGAGACTCGTATGTTGATTCCACCGCTGGAGACGGCGTCTCGCTCATTGACGCCTTTTACTATTCAACGGTCACCGTCACCACCACGGGTTACGGTGACATCACCCCAGTCGCGCCGCATGCGCGGCTCATTAACGCCCTCATCATCACGCCGTTACGCATCACTTTCCTGGTGCTGTTAGTCGGTACCACCCTTGAGATGCTGGCCAATGAGGGGCGACGCGGCCTGCTCGATAGTGCTTGGAGGAAGCGTATGAGGAATCACACCGTCGTCATTGGGTATGGCACGAAAGGTCGAAGCGCGGTCAATACGTTGCGTAACCACGATGTCCCCGTCGAGAAGATCGTCGTCATTGATTCCCGCCCCTCTGCTGTAGCTGAGGCCAACCGGTCTGGGCTGGCCGCCTTCGAGGGAGACGCCACTCGCCGTGATCTCTTGAGGCGAGCTGAGATTAGTAAGGCGCGGGAGGTCGTCATTACCCTCAACCGAGACGACTCGGCGATTCTGACGACGCTGACGGTGCGCCAGCTCAACCCGCGTTGTCACATCGTTGTTTCCGGTCGAGAGGACGAGAACCTCCCGTTGCTGCGCGAATCTGGTGCCGACGCTGTCGTCACATCTGCTGACGCGGTGGGACGATTGCTCGGGCTGTCGTCGGTTAACCCGTACGTTGGTACCGTCGTAGACGATTTGTTATCCAGTTCCAAGGGCATGGAAGTCGTTCAGCGAATGGTCTCCGAGAGCGAGGTGGGCGCACGTCCAGCCGATATTCAAAACGAACGGGTGCTAGCCGTCATTCGAAACGACGTGCTGCGCAACTTCTACGATCCTTCGGTGGGTCAGCTGCAGGCCGGTGACGTCATCGTGGTCGTGCGCAAAGCGGTTCCACGTCGCCATGAATCACAAACTGAAAGCGACCTGGTGCGCTGAGAACAGCGCTAGAGGACTGACTTTGCTGTCAGCGCTGGTTGCACCTAGCCCTCGGGCAGCACACTCAACCGACACTGAGACGCGGCATACCACTAGAATGAGAGGTCTAGCTTGCCAGGAGGTGACGCGATGACCGACGATAGCGTCTATGGCCCGTACGGTTCGGGCAAGGGAACCCTGGGCAAGCCGAAGCCCGGCCAACAGCGTCCCCAGCCCCGTATGCGGATGCGCGAGCGCATTGTCCGGTGGGGGACGCCGAAACCACCAGCACCGACGCAAAGCGTCACGGATCCCTTAATTTCGGTAGTGCTGGCCAACCACCCCAAGGCTGATACCGCCATCATCGAGCGGGCATATCGCACTGCTGAGCATTACCACCGCGGACAGTCTCGTAAGTCTGGTGACCCCTACATCACACATCCACTTGCAGTGACGATGATCCTCGCTGAGCTTGGCATGGACGAGCGGACTCTATGCGCCGGCCTCCTGCACGACACCGTCGAAGACACGTCCTACACCAACGAACAGCTCACTGCTGATTTCGGTGAAGAAATCGCCCTTCTCGTCGATGGGGTCACTAAGCTCGACAAAGTCCAATATGGGGATTCTGCGAAGGCTGAGACCATTCGCAAGATGGTCATCGCGATGAGCCGAGATATTCGGGTTCTCGTCATCAAGCTGGCAGATCGGCTGCATAATATGCGCACGTTAGGGTTTCTACGTCCCGATAAGCAAAACCGTATTGCCAAGGAAACCCTCGAGATTTTCGCCCCGCTAGCTCACCGCCTTGGGATGAATGCCATCAAGTGGGAGCTGGAAGACCTGTGCTTCTCCACCCTTAACCCGAAGCTCTACGACGAGATCGTCCATATGGTTGCGGAGCGGGCTCCGCAACGGGAAGCCCAACTCAAAGATGTCATCACAATCGTTCGTCAGGACCTTGACGAAGCAGGCATCAAGGCCATCGTCTACGGACGACCGAAGCATTACTACTCGATCTATCAAAAGATGGTGGTACGGGGCCGGGATTTCTCTGACATCTACGACCTCACCGGTCTGCGCATCCTTGTCGACACTCCACGCGATTGTTACGCAGCCCTCGGTGTCATGCACGTGCGATGGAACCCTCTTCCGGGTCGGTTTAAGGACTACATCGCGATGCCCAAGTACAACATGTACCAGTCTTTGCACACCACGGTGTTGGGGCCGGGCGGCCAGCCGGTCGAGTTGCAGATCCGCACTCACGAGATGCACCGGCGTGCTGAGTATGGTGTAGCAGCCCACTGGAAGTATAAGGAAAACCCCAATGCTGTCGGTCGGGGGATTCAGCCTGACGGCACAGATCTTTCGTGGGTGCAGTCTCTCAACCAGTGGTCCAAGGAGGAATCTGATCCCAGCGAGTTCCTGGACTCGCTGCGCTTCGAGATTAACTCTCGCGAGGTGTATGTCTTTACCCCCAAGGGCGATGTTATGAGCCTTCCTCAGGGCGCCACTCCGGTTGACTTCGCCTATGCCGTCCATACCGAGGTTGGTCACCGCTGTATTGGCGCCAGGGTGAACGGCAAACTTGTCACCCTCGATACCAAACTTAACAACGGCGACGTCATCGATATCCTCACGTCGAACGCGCCTGATGCGGGTCCCAGTCGGGACTGGCTGGGGTTCATCGCTTCTCCCCGTGCTCGTTCCAAGATTAAGTCTTACTTCACTAAGGAGCGCCGCGAGGAGTCCATTGAAGCCGGCAAGGACGCTATCGCAAAGCAGCTACGTCAAGCCGGTGTGCCGTTACAGTCGTTGCTAACTGTCGAATACCTCACCGCGGTGGCCGACGACCTCCGGGTGCCCGGCATCAACGCCTTGTATGCGGCGGTAGGAGAGCACAACGCCAGCGCCCAGTCCGTCGTCGAGAAGCTCATCGCGTTGGGTGGCGGCCCGGAAGAGGCTACCGCTGACGTCGAGGAAGAACTGGCGGTTGGCGTCAAGGCGCCGCGTCGTCGTCGCAGTAGCGAAACTGGGGTTATGGTCGACGGCGATCCGGATATGCTTGTGAAGCTGGCTCGGTGCTGTACCCCGCTGCCCGGCGATCCCATCATGGGGTTCGTGACGCGCTATGACGGGGTTTCAGTACATCGAACGGATTGCTCCAATGCCAAGAATCTTCTTGAGCACCCGGAGCGCATCGTTTCGGTGTCGTGGTCTGATGATCGGCAAGAGAGCTATCAGGTCACTATCCAGGTGGAAGGCCTTGATCGTGCCGGTTTGTTGGTCGATACCTTTCGGGTTTTCGCCGAGCAGGGGGTAAGCGTCATTTCAGCCAATATGAGTACGTCAAAGTCTCATCTCGCTCGATTGCGGCTTACCTTCGAAGCCCCCGATCCGACTCACCTCAAGCACCTTGCTGAGTCGATTCGTCGAATCTCGGGGGTTTACGACGTCTTCCGTGTAAAGTCTTGAAGGTTGCCCAGAACACCAACGGCCCCGGATCTGGGAAGTGTTCCGAGGCCGTCAGCGGTGACCATCAGGCGCTAAATTCGTCGAGTGCCTTCTGAGCCTCGTCGAGCCAGGTCTGGTAGGTCTTGATCGATTCGCGAGCCTTGTCGGCATCCTTAGTACGACCAGCGGCCTCAGCCTTCTCGACCTGGGCGTTTAACTTGTCGATTTGGGCGCTGAACATATCGACGGTGGCGCGAGCACGTTCGCGAGCCTGCGGATCGGTGCGTTTCCATTCGGCTTCCTCAGCGGAGTGGACCTGATACTCCAAGTCACGGACGCGGGCGTCAATACGTTTCATGGCGTCGCGAGGAACTCGACCAACCTCATTGAATTTTTCGAGGAATGCGCGGAGCTTGACTTTGGCCTCTTCAATGTCCTTGACGGGCAGAATATCCTTTTCTGCTTCGTCAAGGAGCTGCTCTTTGACCTCCTGGTTACCGCGGTATTCCTCATCCTGCTGGCTTTGGGCCGCGGTGCGGGCGTCGAAGAACGTGTCCTGGATAGCGCGGAACTCCTTCCAGAGCTTGTCATCGACATCGCGGGGAGCAGGTCCGGCGGCCTTCCATCGGTTCATGAGGTCGCGGAACTGGCGAGAGGTCTCACCCCAAGCGGTCGACTCGGCCAGCGGACGAGCCTCCTCAATGATGTGCTCCTTGACGATGCGGGCGCGCTCGCGCAGGTGGTTCTGCTCAGCCATGTGCTGCTTGCGACGACGGGTAAATGCGGTGCGAGCACCGGAAAAACGGTGCCACAACTCGTCGTCAGTCGTCTTGTCGATACGGGGGAGACGGCGCCACTGGTCAAGTAGATCGCGGAACTTTCCAATGCCACCACGCCAGTCACTGCCAGCAGCAATAGCCTCTGCCTGGGCTACCATTTCCTCCTTAGCTTGCTTGGCGCGGGCCTTAGCTTCAGCGCGCTCCTCACGGCGGGTCTCCGCCTTGGCGTCAATAGTGGGGGTCAATGCCTCCACTCGGGCTGCGAGAGATTCCAGATCGCCAACGGCATTGGCCTCACGGATAGATGTGACGAGTTTACTGGCGGCCGACCGTGCCTCCTCCGGCGAGGCGGTGCCCGAGCTCACTCGTGATTCCAGCAGCGACACCTCGGTCTCGAGGGCGCGATAGCGGCGCACGAAGAATTCAAGGGCTTCCTCGCTAGTGGAGTCCGGCACCTGGCCGACAGACCTCTCCCCGTCACTAGTTCGGACGTAAACGGTGCCGTCATCATCGACGCGGCCGAAGGACTGCGGAGCTTGTGCGTGACTCATACGCCCCATCTTGCCCGATAAACTGCCAAACGTGTTCATCGCGTCCTTTATCACAGGTCCTTTTCAGACCAATTGCTATCTGCTAGCGCGCGAACAGGGGTCTGAGTGCGTCATCGTCGATCCCGGTATGGGCGCTGAAGAGTTCCTTGGTGATGCCCTGAGAACCCATCATCTCGTTCCAGTGGCGATCGCTGTGACCCACGGCCACATCGACCATATTGGTTCTGCTCGACAGGTCGGGGACGAGTACGGCATCCCGGTGCTGTGCCCTCGTGACGACCGTCACCTGCTCAGCGACCCGATGGCCGGGCTCTCCGACTTCGCCCGCCCGCTTATCGAACAGTGGTATGGGTCGACGACCCTGCGTGAGCCAGAACAAGTCGTCGACGTCGAGCCCTTCTCCCATCACCAGTTCGCCAACCTCGACCTGGAGTTCTTGCATGCACCGGGCCACACCCCGGGTTGTTCCATGATTCGTACGATCGACGCCGAGTTCGGTCCCATCGTCATGTCAGGAGACGTCGTTTTTGCCGGATCTATCGGACGTACTGACATGCCAGGCGGCGACCCTGCCCAGATGTCATACAGCCTCTCCGACGTCGTGTGGTCCCTGGATGATTCCACCCATGTGCTGCCCGGACACGGCGGACCAACGACGATGGCCAATGAACGTCTGACCAATCCGTTCTTGGGGCGCCGCTAGGCCTCACCGCATGCGAATGCACCCGATCGCCCTCAGACTGGCACAATAAAGGCTGCGGGGTGACCCGCTGTTGTACTCAACTTTTCGAAGGATTTCCTCATGGCCCGTCTCAAGCCCCTGTCCGGTTTTCCCGAGTTCCTGCCCTCAGGACAGATGGTAGAGAACCATGTGACCCGGATTCTTGAGGAGACCTTCGAGCTTCATGGCTTCGTACCGATTCGTACTCGCGCCGTCGAGCCGATGGAACAGCTCACTCGCAAGGGAGAAATCGACAAAGAAGTCTACGTCGTCGACCGGCTGCACGCCGACCCGCACGACACGCGTTCCGGGAAGGATCGCCTTGGCCTGCACTTCGACCTGACCGTCCCGTTTGCACGTTACGTACTGGAGAATGCTGGACATCTGTATTTCCCGTTCCGCCGGTACCAGATTCAGAAAGTGTGGCGTGGCGAGCGTCCGCAGGAGGGTCGCTACCGCGAGTTCACCCAGGCCGATATTGACATTGTTGGCGACCAGACCCTTGCTGAGCACCACGACGTCGAAACCCCGCTAGTGATGCTGTCAGCCCTTGAACGACTGCACACTGAGCTGGGATTTCCGACCGTTACGATGCACGTCAACAACCGCAAGCTCTCCGAAGGGTTCTATCGCGGGCTCGGCATCGCCGATCCGATGGCGGTGCTACAGCGGGTCGACAAGTACGACAAGATTGGCCCGGACGCCGTCCGCAAACTGCTTGTCGACGAGTTGAACCTTTCTGATGACGCCGCGGCTAAGTGCGTCGCTCTGGCCTCCATTCAGTCGACCGACGACTCCTTTATTGCCAAGGTACGCGAGTTGGGGGTGGCCAATGACATGCTCGAAGAGGGCCTGGACTCCCTCAACCGGGTAGTTGCTGCCGTTAATAAGGCGGTTCCCGGACGCATGGTTGCCAACCTCAAAATCGCGCGCGGGCTCGACTACTACACCGGAACCGTCTACGAAACTGAGCTCACCGGTCACGAGTCGATGGGTTCAGTGTGCTCGGGAGGTCGTTATGAGTCCCTTGCCTCCGATGGTAAACATGTCTACCCGGGTGTGGGCATCTCTCTGGGCCTCACCCGTTTGCTGGCGCCGATCCTTTCCCGCGGCGAGCTGTCTTCCTCACGTTCGGTTCCTTCGGCGGTTCTCGTTGCCGTTAATACTGAGGAGGATCGCGCTACTTCGGAGGTCATCGCTTCCGCATTGCGTTCCCGCGGCATCCCATGCGAGGTAGCTCCGAAGGCTGACAAGTTCGGGAAGCAGATCAAGCATGCTGATCGTCGCGGCATACCATTTGTGTGGTTCCCGGGCGTCAAACACGCCGACTACCGTGACGCCGACACCGTCAAGGACATTCGGTCGGGCGATCAGGTTGAGGCTGATGCTGGGGCGTGGAACCCGCCTACCGAAGACCTTCATCCCGGTGTGATCGGTACCTGGTGACCTCAGGCCAGGATGGCTCCCAGTAAACCTGGGACCTTACGACCGCGTGAGGGAACTCAGCAGGAGCGCGCGCGATCTTGAACACGCGCCGTGACGATGTCATCAGCAGCGAGAATGAGCCACCACAGCGTTCCCAGTCCCAAGCTGAATCGCTGCCAGATTCCCGTGTAGTCCATCGGTGTGCCGACAAACCAACCTACGGCACCGATGCCGTTGAGGAGGGTAAAAACAACCCAAGCCCACGTCACCACAAGGCCGAATCCGCGGAATCTCGTCATGGTCGAGTTGAGCAGCAGGATCGGTAGCGCGAATCCGACGACGACAATCGTTGAGGTCCCAACGTGGACTATGTGGTTCACACTGACCTGTCCGGCCTCTTCAGCAGCCATGCACGCTTGGGAACGAGTGGGAGAGCAGTCCATCGTAACCAGGGCATCGAGGACACTGAAGAACCCTCCTGCAACGAAGCCAACTCCTGACCATCCCTGACGTCCGAGGGGGCGGTGTCGGGCCCACACGAGAGTTGCCAGACCTGCCAGACACAGCAATGTCCCCATGATGACATCGGTGGTCTGGAAGAGGTAACGCCACGGCTGATCACGCGCCGAATACTCCGAAACGAATGCGTGCAGCTGGCTCATGGCCGGGTTGAGCACTCCCGCGAAGGCCCAGGTAAGCGAGGCAAGCGAGGCGAGGACGAGGAAGGTAGCGCGCCAGCGTCGGCAGGTCACCTCACGACGATCAGTCATCAGCCTGCTGGCCTCTCCATTCGCTGCGCAGCAGGCCATGGTACTGGGAGTCTCGTGGGCCGCACGAACCGATCACGCAGGCTCGCCGCAACCCTTCGGTGACCATTCCCGCCTTCTCCATTACTCTCCCGGAGGCAATGTTCGCCGGATCGTGGCGAGCCTCAACCTTGTTGACCTTGGCGATGTCGAACAAGTAAGACATCACCGCTTTGACCGTTTCGGTCGCGTAGCCATGATTCCACCAGCGTCTGCCAAAGCAGTAGCCCAGTTCGGCGAGGTTGACTCTCGTATCAACGTCCACGACAGCAATCTGCCCGATGATGACCTCGTCCAG
>ERZ501054.69-NODE-69-length-12143-cov-4.612922_pt1 | contig 12143 bp, 8 predicted proteins | sample MGYA00510861_ERZ501054 | MGnify/ENA primary metagenome ERZ501054 (study PRJEB25958, sample SAMN03398586) | human skin metagenome | study: EMG produced TPA metagenomics assembly of the Human Skin Microbiome Metagenome (human skin metagenome) data set. | reverse complement strand
CGCAGGCCGCGGTCGCGTGGTCGTCGAGCCTGCGCACCTCGGTGAAGTCCAACGACTCGTTCAATCTCGGCACCCTGATGGGACGCAGCACCGGCGAGCGGTTCACCCTCGAGTTCTCCGGCCGCGGGTTCGTCGTCGTGCAGCCGTCCGAACTCCCGCCCGGCGGGTTCGTCGGCGGGACCGGTGGCGGCGGGTCGGCCGGGTCAGGGGCCGGCGGCGTGTTGGGTGGCATCCTCGGTCGCTGACGAGGCGGAACTCGGACGTCACCCGAATCTGTCGGTGCCGACTGCTCTACTACGCTCCACCTTCGAACAACAGGAGCGAGCATGACCAACCACTTCTCCGATCTGCGGGGTCTGCCTCGCTGGCACCCCGACCCGCTGGTACGCGAGACGCTCGACCGCATCCGGCGCTGCGGCTGGGCGGTGACGGCCGTCAGTGACGAGTGCACGTGTCACTCTCCCGAATGTGAAGCACCTGACTGCTCTTTCGCGTACACCACCGGCCTGCGCTTACACGACCTCCCCGAGTTGGCGGTGTACGGACTGGATGCACGAACGAGTGCATCGGTTCTCAACGAGCTGGGCAGCGTGTTTCACACCTATGACTGGCACTCGATCGTGTCGAATTCGGTTCCCATACAACTGGATTCACTTGAGGTTCCGGTCACCGTCATCGAAATGGTGGACAAATCCGATCTCATCGTCACCAACGTCCTCTACCCCGACGCTCCGGTCTTGCAGGCGGTGTGGCCTGACGATCTGGGCAGCTATCCGTGGGAAGAGGGTTACACCCTTGCACCGGAACACCAATTCGTGATGGGCGTGCACGACCCGCGAGCGACCGGTGGCGACAGTCCGCGCGTCATCTACCCGCGCCCCGGAATGAACCGGGCCCAGCGGCGCAAGGCGGCCCGACGCCGACGCTGAGCAGGCGAGCGGCCAGGTGATCAGCCTGAGTTGCGGGGCCGGGCCATCGACCGTTCGGTTCTTGTCGGTGCCCCCGGATACAGTGATTTCTACAGGCCACAGATGAAAGACGCATATCGGTAAACGGTTACGCCGGTGTCGAACCAACGATGACGAGACGCCCTACCTCCAGTTCTGTCCTGTGATGTGGAAGGTTCGTCATGACAACAACACTCGGCACCACGCCGTGCCGAGAGACCGAAGGTGCCGAACACCTCGACGGTGAGGGGTATCTCGCTGTGCTGACCGCGATTCGCGAGTCGCTGCGGGATCTCGCACCTGGTGGCGCAGAGCCAACCGCTCGTCAAGCGCACACCGCGATGACCCTGCTGATCGAACTCCGCGCCATCGTGGACCACCATGCCGCCGTCGGCGCCGCCACTCTCGACCGCCTCGGAGTCGCCCGAGAATCGACCGGCAAGACATCCATCCTCTTGATCGCCATGGGCGCGGCCCCCACAATCGCACACCGCTGGTTACGGATTGGCAATTGCCACCCCCGGCTTACGCAGCTACCCGGCTACAACGCCGACGGCGCCATCCCCGGCGAACATGCCGACGCCATCGTCACCGGTATCGCGCACGTCGAGCGTCGAGCACCCGAGGGTGTCTGCATCGAGGAACGAGCAGAAGTCGAGCAGGCATTGATCGCCCAGGCGATGTCCGGAGCCACCCCTGCGCAGATCGCGAAGAGAGCCCGCGAACTGGGCAACGAGTATGCGGCCATCACCGGCGGGCTACCGCCTGGCGAAGACCGCACCATCAACGAGTTCACATTCACACCGACCGGCGACGGCAGGCTCCGCGTACGTGGCGACCTCGACACGGTCATCGCCGAAAAGCTGACCGCTGCAATCGAATCCCTGAACAGTCCGCGACCGGAGCCCGACGGATCCGACGATTCTCGGACGCCCGGCGCCCGTAACTCGGACGCCCTGGAACTCATCCTCGATGCCGCGGCCGTGGCCGACACCAGCCTCGCCACACCACCGAAGACCCACGTCAGCGTGCTGCTGCCGGCGACCGCTCCGGACAAGGCGAGCCTGTTGTGGATGGGCTCTATCAGTCTCACCACCGCGAGGTTGCTGGCGTGCGACTCCACGATCACCGATGTCGTGATCGACGGCGACAACGTCCCCTTGCAGATGGGCACCAGCAAGCGACTGTTTCCGGCGCACCTGCGGCGAGCGATCATCATCCGCGATCAAGGCTGCATCAAATGCGGGGCGCCGGCCGGGCGTACCCAGGTCCACCACATCGAGTTCTGGAGCAGGGGCGGACCCACAGACCTCGACAACGGGTGCCTGCTCTGCGCGTCCTGCCATGCCCACATCCATGCCGGCGAATGGGACATCGTCATGGGCACCGACCGCCACCCCTGGTTGATCCCACCCGCATCGATCGACCGGCTGCGAACGCCACTCCCGGCGTACAACCGCCGCACCATGACTCTCGATGACCGGGCCGCAGCCTGATCGATCCACCTCGGTGATCGATGACCGGCTCGCATACGCGAGCGGCCCGAGAAGACCCGGGCGTCAACACTGCTGAAGCCGAATCCCGACGAGGGCGACGCCCTGCTCGGCACCTTCGCGCACCGATCCGTCGGACCGCGCATGCCCTTTGAGAACTCCATAGTGTTCACGCCCGGCCTGTGGTGCGGGCGAAAAGCGTGAGGCCCCACCTCCTTAGTGGGAGGTGGGGCCTCACAGCGGCCGGGCTCGGCACCGGTGGTGTGCTGGGCGGGATCCTCGGGCGCTGTGGCCCACCGGGTCTCGTAGCGAAAAGCGATGTCATAGAACATACTTGGCTACCGAATCCGGCGGGCGGGTAACGTCGAGGCCATGCCCGAAGCCAGTGCGACCGTCCTCGTCCGACAACCCCTCACCACGGTGTGGGAGTACTGCCTCATCCCGGAGCACGTCGCGGCGCTGACGCCCGGCGTGATCGGCGTCGAGACCGTCACCGACGGGCCGGTCTCGGTCGGGACCGTCTGGCGCGGCCAGATGAAGGGGCTCGGCCGCGCCGTCGACTGGACCGGCGAGTTCACGCGGGTGGATGCGCACACCGCCACCGAGTTCTCCTCCACGGAGTCACCGCTCGAGTTCGCCATCTCGGCCACGTTCGCGGAGGTTGGTCGCGGCGTCGAACTCACCTATCGCATCCGCAACGGCGGCGTCGGCGGGGCGGTCGGGAAGCTCGCCGACGCGCTGGCGATCCGCGCGTATCAGCGGTCGCTCGCCGCGAACGCGAAGAAGCTGCCGCGCCTGGTCGACGAATGGGCCGCCACCCGCTGACGACGACGCGGTCCGAGGAGTGCGATGTCGGCATCAGCCCACGAGCGATCGATCTCCGACGGAGAAATCCATGAGGACGACGTTCATGAAAGTCTTTGTTAGACATACGAATCGGGGACAATTCGGACGTAGCCTTCGCGGCCGACGGGGAGTACTCTGACCGGCGGATGCATCTCGTTCGGACCGTGATCACCACCCGCCCCGAGACGGTGCGCGGCGTGGCTCCGGCCCTGCCGACCCACAATCATTCGCACACCAAGGGTTCCGTCATGCCCGAATCCAGCGCATCCGTCACAGTCCAGCAACCACTCGACATCGTCTGGGAGTACATGTCCGCTCCCGAACACACCACCGCCTACCTACCGGGAACCGTCGAGGTCACTCCGCTGACCGATGGGCCACTCGCCGTCGGCTCTCAGTGGAAGGGCAAGACGGCCGTCCTCGGTCGGACGGTGGACTGGCGGGGAGAGTTCACCCGCGTCGACACCTGTAAGGAGACGGAGTTCCAGACCGTCGAAGCGCCGTTCCCGTTCACCACGCACATCTCTTTGGAGGAGACCTCCGACGGCGTCCGGGTGACGTGTCGGATCACGTCCTCGACCGGTTTCGGCGGGGTGTTCGGCAAGATGGCCGATCCCATCGTCAACCGCATCTATCAGCGTTCGCTCACCGCGTCGATCGAGAGCATCCCCGATCTCATCGACGAGTGGCTCACCCAGCAGTGACACGACAACGGCCCCACCTCGCCGAAGCGAGATGGGGCCGCTGGGGAATCGGTAGCACGAATGCGCTCCATGAGCGCATTCGTGCTACGAAATCCGTCGGGTGAGAGTCACCAGCTGGACTTCTGCACGCCCGGCAGCTCGCCGGCGTGTGCCATGTCGCGCAGGCAGATTCGGCACAGGCCGAACTTGCGGAACACCGAGTGCGGGCGGCCGCACTTGTTGCACCGGGTGTAGGCCCGCACGGCGAACTTGGGCTTCTTGTTGGCCTTGTTGACCAGAGCCTTCTTTGCCATGTCAGTTGTCCTTAACGTTGTTGTCCTTGAACGGGAAGCCCAGGGCACGCAGCAGCGCCCGGCCTTCGTCGTCCGTGGTGGCCGACGTCACGACGGTGATGTCCATACCGCGGGGCCGGTCGATGTTGTCGATGTTGATCTCGTGGAACATCGACTGCTCGTTCAGGCCGAACGTGTAGTTGCCGTTGCCGTCGAACTGACGGTCCGACAGGCCGCGGAAGTCGCGGATACGCGGGAGGGCGATGGACACGAGACGGTCCAGGAACTCCCACATGCGGTCGCCACGGAGGGTGACGCGCGCACCGATCGGCATGCCCTCGCGCAGCTTGAACTGTGCGATGGACTTGCGAGCGCGACGGATCTCCGGCTTCTGGCCGGTGATCTTGGCCAGATCCTCGACGGCGCCGTTGATCAGCTTCGCGTCACGGGCGGCGTCGCCGACACCCATGTTCACGACGACCTTCACGACGCCCGGGATCAGCATCACGTTGGGGTATTCGAACTCTTTGTTCAGCGTGTCCTTGATCTCCTCGCGGTAGCGAGTCTTCAGGCGCGGCTGGATCTTGGGTTCAGTAGAGGTCATGTCAGATGTCCTTCCCGCTCTTGCGCGAGATCCGGACCTTCTTGCCCGTTTCCTCGTCGACGCGGTAGCCGACGCGAGTCGGGTTGCCGTCGGAGTCCACGACCATCACGTTCGAGACGTGGATCGAGGCTTCCTGGGTCACGATGCCGCCGGAGGAGGCACCGCGCTCGTTGGCCGACGCGGCGGTGTGCTTCTTGATTCGGTTGACGCCCTCGACGAGGACACGCTGGGTCTTCGGGAAGGCCTGGATGACCTTGCCCTTGGCGCCCTTGTCCTTGCCCGAGATGACGATCACGGTGTCGCCCTTGTGGACCTTCATGTCAGATCACCTCCGGTGCCAGCGACACGATCTTCATGAACTTCTTCTCACGCAGCTCGCGGCCGACCGGGCCGAAGATGCGGGTTCCGCGGGGGTCGCTCTCACCCTTGAGGATGACGGCGGCGTTCTCGTCGAAGCGGATGTAGCTTCCGTCCGCACGACGGCGCTCCTTGGTGGTGCGCACGATGACGGCCTTGACGACCTCACCCTTCTTGACGTTGCCGCCCGGGATGGCGTCCTTGACAGTGGCGACGATGACGTCGCCAATGCCGGCGTAGCGCCGCGAGGAACCGCCGAGCACGCGGATGCACAAGATCTCCTTGGCACCGGTGTTGTCGGCGACTCGCAGGCGGGATTCCTGCTGAATCACTCGTTAGTCTCCTTGACCTGGCTTCTTATGTACGGCGGATTTCCGACCCGACGCACACGGTCTGTTGCCATCGAACACACGCCTGCCTGGGGTTTTGACCAGGTTGTGACACCCGGGCCGTCCGCCCCAGTGGGTTCGTGAGCCGATTCGCGACACAGCGGTGCCGCAGGCAACCCCACAAGTGTAGGGGAATGCCCAGGTCCCGGCCAAATCGATGGTCCCGGCGACCGCGCGGGGGTTTCGGATGACGCCGGGCCGGCAAAGTTTTCCGCGCACTGACCCATCTGGGGTGCACCGCCACGCGAAGCACCCATGAGACGAGATCGACCAGACACAAGCCCGTCCGGCGAGCAATCAGTGCGAGCCGGAAGGGAGCGAAACACGGGGGGCGTGTCAGCGCCGGGGGTAATTCTCGGCTGCCGATCGTGAGCCGAACGGTCACCATGCTCCCCGGGCTCCGCAGTTCAGTCCGACAACCGCGGCCTGACGGCAAGTCCTCGACTCGGGGCCACCAGCCCCGTGAGCGATGACCGGAGTTCGAATCCCCCAGTCCGAGCCGGGTTCGACGCTGCCGTGCGGGCACGCACTCACAGGGGAGGCACGCGTGACCACAGACGACGCGGTCCGGAACACCGTTGCTACCGACATCGACACCGACCTGACGATCCCGATGACCGCCGCTCAGCGCGGCATCTTCTACGCCCAGCAGCTCGAGCCGGACGTGCCGATGACCATCGACGCGTTCGTCGAATTCCGCGGCGACACATCGGGTCCACAGGGCGAGAGCGGTGACGACCCACTCGTCGACGTCGATCCGGACATCATGCAGCGTGCTGTCACCCTCACCGAGAGTGAGACCGAGGCCCCGCTGCTGCGGCTGATCCCGACCGACGACGGCGAACCGATGATGGTTCTCGATCGGTCGCAGCACGTGGTGCTGGGTCGACAGGACTTCTCTGACGCCGAGGACCCGCGCGCGGCCGCACTGGCCTGGATCGACCGCCGGCGAAGTGCCAGCTCAGACGTCTTCGCCGACAACATCCTCGAGACACACCTGCTCAAACTGGGTCCCGGACACTCGATCTGGTATTGCCACGGTCACCACATCGGCTTCGACGGCTATGCCGCGATGTACATGATGCTGCGTGTCGCCTCGCATTACACGGCGATCGTGAACGGAACGCCGCCGCCGATCGCGGACACCGCGTCGATGGTCGACATCGCCGAGTTCGACCGCGAGTACCGTGCCTCCGCCAAGTTCGCCGAGGACCGCGAGCACTGGGCGTCCCATCTGGCCGATATGCCCGAGATGACCACTCTCACCAGCCTTTCCGCTCCGGCCGCGCCGTTGTCGGTCGTCCGATCGGCGGTCCTCGACGACACCCTCGTCGCCCGGATCCGCGAGCTCGGACACAGCCACCGGGTCCGGCCGGCGTCGGTCATCACCGCTGCGGTGGCCGCCTACGTCGCGCGCTACACCGACCGCGACGAGGCCATGCTGAGCCTGCCGGTCGCGGCCCGCGACCGCGACGTGCTGCGCACCTCGGCGGGTCTGACCTCCAACGTCGTCCCGTTGCGTATCGCGCTCCACGACGATTCCGCCACCGTGACCGATCTCCTGAAATCGGTCAACGCGGAGATCAAGGCCGCCGTCCGGCACCAGAAGTTCCGGCACGAGGACATCACCTCCCAGATCCTCGGGGCAGCGGGGGCGCGGCGTGGCTTCTTCGGCCCGCTCGTCAACGTCATGCTGTTCTTCCAGCACATCGACTTCGGCCCGCTCAAGGGCGAATTGCACGTCCTGTCCACCGGACCGATCGAGGACCTGTCGGTCAACGTGTACGACAGCCTCGACGGCGGGATGACCCTGGACCTCGAGGCGAATCCGAACATCTACCCGGACGACGACATCACCACCCACCACCGTCGTCTCGTCGACTTCGTGACCGCCTTCGTCGGTGCGCCCGGCGACACGAGGATGTCGGACCTGCACCTCCTGACCGACGCCGAACGCGAAGCGCTGCCCGAGCGCATGACCGGGGAACGGGTCGACCACGGCACCACCACCCTCGTCGACCTGCTCGACGACGCGACCCGGGCCCACCCTGACGACACCGCGCTCACCGACGCGCAGGACGGGCGATCACTCACCCATCGCGAGTTCACCGACGCGGCAACGCAGCTCGCGGCGGCACTCACCCGGCGCGGGATCGGTCCGGAGAGCGTCGTCGGCGTTCAGCTGCCCCGCAGCACGGACCAGATCCTGGCGCTGCACGCGGTGATCCGTGCCGGCGGCGCATTCCTGCCGATCGACCCGGCCGAGCCGGCCGACCGGCTCGGGCACATCCTCGAGGGGGGCGCCCCCCACCCCGTCATCCCCGACACCGTGCTGGCCGAACTGCGTGCCGACAAAGGGGTCGCCGCGGCGACAACGCCCCCGGGCCCCGGCACGGCCGCGTACGTGCTGTTCACCTCCGGTTCCACCGGCAAGCCGAAGGGCGTGGTCATCACCCACCGCGCCATCGTCAACCGCCTTGCGTGGATGCAGGCCCGCTACGAGCTCGCACCGGACGACCGGGTGCTGCAGAAGACCCCGTCCACCTTCGACGTGTCGGTCTGGGAGTTCTTCTGGCCGTTCACCACCGGCGCGGCACTGGTCGTGCCGACTGCCGACGGTCATCGCGACCCCTGGTATCTGCGTGACGTGATCGCCGAACACCGCGTCACGACACTGCATTTCGTGCCCTCGATGCTCGCCGCCTTCACCGCGGCACTCGACGCCGACGATGCATCGGAGCTGACGAGCCTGCGCCGCATCTTCACCAGCGGTGAGGCTCTGACTCCCGCGACGGTCGGTGCCGCCGCGATGCTGACGTCCGCTCCGATCCACAACCTCTATGGCCCCACCGAGGCCGCGATCGACGTCACCCACCACGACCACTGCCGCGCCGACGTCCCGGTCATCCCGATCGGCTCCCCGGTGTGGAACACCGGTGTCCACGTGCTCGACCACCGCCTGCGGCCGCAACCGCCCGGCGCGATCGGCGAACTCTATCTCGGCGGCATCCAGCTGGCCCGCGGCTATCGCTCCCGCGCGGACCTGACCGCATCACGGTTCGTCGCCTCGCCGGCCGTGCCGGGCGAACGGCTCTACCGCACCGGCGATCTCGTCCGTCTGAACGCCGCCGGCGAGCTGGAGTACCTCGGTCGCACCGACTCACAGGTCAAGATCCGCGGCCAGCGGGTCGAACTCGGCGAGATCGAGTCGACCCTCAGCCGGCTGCACGGCGTGACCGCCGCGGGCGTGGGCATCCGGGACGATCTGGTCGCCGGTGAGCCCACGATCGTCGGTTACGTCACCGGCACCGGACTCACCGACACTGACCTACGAGCCGGACTCCGAACCGCGCTACCGGATCACATGATCCCCACCGCGATCATGGTCCTCGACGCACTGCCCACCACCGCCAACGGCAAGCTCGACCGCCGTGCGCTGCCTCGGCCCGATCTGCGGACCCGCCGCGAGTTCGTCCCGGCCCGCACCGCGCTCGAGCGCTTCGTCGTGGCGACCGTCGCCGATGTGCTCGACCTGCGCGACGGCATGTCCGACGAGGTGGCGAACGAGGCTCCCGCCACGGCTCCGGCGTCGGTGTCGCTGAGCGACAACTTCTTCGAGATCGGCGGGACGTCACTGTCGGCGACACGGATGGCCTCGCGGCTGTCCCGCGCCACCGGCCATCGGATCGGGATCCGTACGGTGTTCGACGCCGACGACCTCGCCGGCCTAGTAGCGGCCCTCTCCGACCTGGGCGTCGACACCTATGAGCCGGCCGTCGGCTCCGCCTCGGTCCCCTCCGACGACACCGCCGGGCGGACCGTCTCCGGAGCCGTGCCGCTGTCCCCGGCCCAGCATCGGCTGTGGCTCGCGACACGATTGGACTCCGCGTCCTCGGCGACCTACAACATGCCGTTCACCGTCCGCTTCGTCGGCGCACTCGACACCGACGCACTCCGGACGGCCCTGGTCGACGTCGTCCGCCGACACGAGCCGCTGCGCAGCGTCGTCGCCGAGATCGACGGTGTGGCCTGTATCTCCCCGATCGACCCGGACGCGGTCGACGTCGACCTGCCGGTCCTCGCGACCGGTGACGTCGCCCAGTGCCCGGACCGCGACTTCGCCTCGCTCCCCTTCGATCTGGCCGACGAGATCCCCGTCCGTGCGCGCCTCGTCCGTACCGCCGACGACGATCATCGACTCACGATGGTCGTCCATCACATCGCGGCCGACGGCTGGTCGCTGGCCCCCCTCGCCGGCGACCTGGCCACGGCCTACCGCGCCCGCCGCGACGGCATCGAGCCCGAATGGTCGCAGCTGCCGGTCTCCTACTCGCAGACCAGCGCCGCACGTCACGCATGGCTCGACGAGAGTCCGCATGCCGCGGCCGAACTCGAGTTCTGGCGGGACACCCTCGACGGGGCGCCGGGCGAGACCGAGCTGCCCCTGGACCGTCCCCGAGGCCGGGATTCGGAGGTGACCGGCCGGTCCGGATCGTCGGTGACCTCGACCATCGACCCCGACACCTACGGCGCGATCCGGACCATCGCGACCGAGGCCGACGCCACTGTCTTCATGGTGCTCCACGCCTCGGTGGCGCTCCTGCTCCGTTCCCTCGCGCAGTCCTCGGACGTCATCATCGGCACACCGGTGTCCGGACGCGGCGACGCCGACCTCGACGACCTCGTGGGCATGTTCGTCAACACGCTGGCGTTGCGCACCGTCGTCGACAAGGACCTGCCGTTCGCCGACCTGGTGGCACATGTCCGGGACACCGATCTGAACGCGTTCGACAACGCCGACATGCCGTTCGACCGACTGGTGACCGAACTGAACCCGGCCCGTTCGGGCAATGTCCACCCGTACTTCCAGGTGTCGATGGCCCTGGAGGACCGTTCCGCCATCCGGCTCGACTTCGCCGGGCTCTCGGCGACCGCATCCCGCGTGGACACCGGTCGCACCACCTTCGATCTGCAGTTCACGTTCACCGAGGTGCGCGGGGCGACCGGCGAGCCCGCCGGCCTCACCCTCGAGATCGGTTACGCCACCGCTCTCTTCGACCGGGACACGGTGGCCGGACTGGGTTCGCGCCTGGTCCGCATGCTGGAGGCGGCGACCGCGGACCCGAGCGCCCCGATCGGCGACCTGCCGGTGCTCGACCTGCACGAGCGTCTCGATCTCGTCCCGGCAGTCGGCGAAGGCCGCCGTCCGGTCGAACACCTCACCCGGCTGCTGTCGGCGGCCGCGGAGTCCTCGCCGCACCGCGTGGCGGTCACCGACGGCACCCGGTCGCTGACCTACCGCGAACTCGACGCGGCGTCGAACCAGCTGGCGCGGGCGCTCATCGACGGTGGCGCCGGACCTGAGAACCATGTGGCCGTGGCACTTCCGCGCAGTGTCGAGTGGATTGTCGCGATGTGGGCGATCGCCCGCACCGGAGCCGCCTGGCTCCCGGTCGATCCCGCGTATCCGTCCGGCCGCATCGAACACATGCTGACCGACTCGGGCGCACGACTGCTCGTCACCGATCGGTCGTCCGATCCCGGCGCCGGGCCCGCTCTGAGCACAGTCGTCCTCGACGACCCCGCGATCCGCGACTGGATCGACGCCGAATCAGCGGCGCCCATCGCGGATTCGGAGCGCCGAGGCGTCCTCGACGTCGACCAGCCCGCCTACCTGATCTACACATCGGGGACCACCGGCACGCCCAAGGGCGTCGTCGTCAGCCACCGCGGACTCGCCGACTTCGGCGCGCAACAGGTCACGCAGTACGGGATCACGCCCACCAGTCGGACGATGCACATGGCGTCGCCGAGTTTCGATGCGTCGGTACTCGAGATCCTGATGGCGATCTCCGCCGGGTCGACCATGCACATCGTGCCGCCGGGCATCGTCGGCGGCACCGAGCTCGCCGAGCTGATGCGCGATGCGCGGATCACGCATGCCTTCCTCACCCCGTCGGTACTGACCACCATGACGCCGGACGACGTCCCCGATCTCGAGGTTCTCGTCATCGGCGGCGAGCACCCGAACTCCGAGGTTGTCCGCACCTGGTCGACCGGTCCGAAGCTGTTCAACGCCTACGGTCCCACCGAAACCACCGTGGTGGCCGCGGTGTCGGCGCCGATCAGCCCCGACTACACGACGCTGACCATCGGCCGGCCCATCCGCGGCATCTCCGCGCTGGTCCTGGACGAGCGCCTGCGTCCGGTTGCTCCCGGCGCGATCGGCGAGTTGTACATCGCCGGTGAGCATCTCGCCCGCGGGTACCACGGCGTCCGGCCGCTGACATCCAAACGTTTCATCGCGAACCCCTACGGCGATCCCGGCGAGCGCATGTACCGAACCGGCGACCTCGTCCGGTGGACCTCCGATCACGAACTCGAGTTCCGCGGGCGGGCCGACCATCAGACCAAGATCCGCGGGCATCGCATCGAACTCGGTGAGATCGACGCCGCCCTGGTCGCCGACGAGTCGGTGCGGGCGGCGGTCACCACCACGCACGGCGAGGGCGACCGCGCCCATCTCGTGTC
>ERZ501054.68-NODE-68-length-12330-cov-5.964807_pt1 | contig 12330 bp, 12 predicted proteins | sample MGYA00510861_ERZ501054 | MGnify/ENA primary metagenome ERZ501054 (study PRJEB25958, sample SAMN03398586) | human skin metagenome | study: EMG produced TPA metagenomics assembly of the Human Skin Microbiome Metagenome (human skin metagenome) data set. | reverse complement strand
TGTGTCAGTCACTGTGCATCGCGGTCAATTACAATAACGGTGCAGTGGTAATTAAGACTCCCCCGGGCGCAGCACAGTATTTGGGTTCAGCTATTGACACCTCGGGTGTCCGTACAGTGCTTGGCACCATCGCGGGTGACGACACTGTCCTCGTTGTTTGTAAGGTCGGAGTTGACGGAGAAGATCTTGCAAGGTTGTTCCGCGAAATGGCTGAGACAGGGTTGCCAGCCAAGGGACTGGTTGCAGTGAATTGATGGAGCGCCATGGCGAGATTGGCGCTTTGTCACGGGCGAGCGCTCACAAAGGCCAGTGCGCGGCACAGCGCTGAGGAGAGTTTTCACAATGACACAGTGATGTGTCGTCTGTTCCGTTGTCGGTCTGACCGGTATCGTGCCACGGGTGACTACACCCGACCACGAACCCGACCCCTGGGCAATGCAACTGGTGCTACTTCGTGATAAACATCACCCGGCACGTCAGGTAGACGCTTGCGAGGCGGCAGCGCGAGCCGTCGTCTTTCTTCTCGATGATCCTCGTACCCAACCGGGAGGCCCATGGCATGACGCCGTGCGGCAGTGGTCTGACAAGCGCATCCGCAAGATCGTCCGCCGCGCTTCTGGAAAGAGATGGGATGACGTCCAGGTTCTCGACGGCGTCACCATCAGCCAGGATCCGCCCCCGTATGCCAGTCCCGAAACTGGTCCAGCCAGGGTACGGGCCTTCGTTCCAGCCCCGGTGCACCCGCAGCCCAAGCAGATCGACAAACTTCAGGTCGCCGGCACCAACTTGCCTGCCGACGGCGATTCCGCCACTACCGAACCCGTTGTCACGATAGAAATTAACCCTCGCATTGAGATGACTACCGGCAAGGCTTGCGCTCAGTGTGGCCATGCCGCCCAGCTCGCCCACGAGGCTATGAGCTTCGGTAACGACGATGACCGCCACGCTCTGGAAACCTGGCGCCACGACGGGTTTCGAGTTCGCGTCGTTACACCCACGGTTGAGCACTGGGACTCTGATGTTGCTCGGGTGAGAGTCGTTGATGCCGGTTTCACGGAGTTCAATGGCCCCACTGCGACTACCAGGGCGCGGTGGTGATCGGGGTCGCGTAGACTCGTGTCATGACTCAGCTCCTTCTCACCGTGGTCGGCGCCGACCGCTCCGGGCTCGTCTCCGACTTGTCTGAAATTGTTGCCCATTACGACGGAAATTGGCTTGATAGCCGTATGGCACGGCTCGCTGGTGCCTTCGCGGGGATTGTCCTCGTTGACATCAAAAGTTCTAAGGTCGAGCCTCTTAAGGCTGACCTAGCCGGTCTTGAGGTCAAGGGCTTGCGGGTCACTGTTACTGATACTATCCCGACTACCCCGCAGCAGGATGAGGGCGAGGCTGCCTTGGTGGTTCACCTCGTCGGCCACGACCATCCGGGCATCATCCATAAAGTAACGGCTACCATGGCCCGCCTCGGGGTCACCATCGACGATCTGTCGACTGGTTTGCGTGAGGCCCCGATGGGGGACGGCATCCTCTTTGAGGCGCAGGTGCAGTGCCGGATTACAAACGCGACGACCCTCGACGATCTACGCTCGGAACTAGAAGCCATTGCCACCGAGATCATGGTTGACATCGATCTGGTTGACCGGTCCTGATCCCGGGCATCGTCTAGGAGGTCTCATGACTCGTATCCCTGGCACAGATCTGGACATCAGACCATTGGTTTTGGGGGCTAATACCTTCGGCTGGACGGCTGATGAGCACGACTCCCATACCATCCTCGACGCTTTTCTTGGTGCCGGGGGATCGCTGGTCGATACCGCTGACGGCTATTCCCATTGGGCCGACGGCAATAACGGGGGCGAGTCCGAGCGAATCATTGGTTCTTGGTTGGAACAAGGCGGGCGACGTGACGACATCGTTATTGCCACGAAAGTTGCTACCCACCCAGAGTTCAAGGGCTTGGCGCCGGAGAACATCTCTGCCGCAGTTGACGCTTCCCTGGCCCGGCTCCATACCGACCACATTGATCTCTACTACGCCCACTTCGACGACGACACCCAGCAGATCGAGGACATGGCAGCGGCTTTTGACAAGCTTGTCAAGGCTGGCAAGGTGCGCTGGGTTGGCTTGTCGAATTTCTCGGTGGCCCGCGAGCAGAAGTGGCTTGAGGTGGCCGAGCATGAAGGACTAGCCAGCCCGGTGGCATTGCAGCCCCAGTACAACTTGTTGCATCGCGCAGACGTTGAGGATCCGCAGGGCTATGGTCAGCTCGCCAGTGAGTACAGTCTGGCCCTCTTCCCGTACTTTTCGCTGGCGTCGGGGTTCCTCACAGGCAAGTACGCCACGCGGAACGACCTGCACGGTGTCACCCGAGAATCCATGATGGCGGCGTACTTGCCAGACGCCGAGCACGAGAAGGCGGCCTTCGCTGTCCTCGATCAATTGCGTCAGATTGCTGGGGACCATCGCGTTGAGGTGTCCTCGGTCTCGTTGGCGTGGCTACTGGCTAAAGGGGTTACCGCACCTATTGCTTCGGCGCGCACTATCGACCAGCTTGATGCTTTGCTAGCCGCTCCCGACCTCGTCTTGTCCAGCGACGAAGTTTGCGCCCTGGACGAGGTGTCGGCTGTGTTCGCCCATGAGTGAATCATCTGCCGAATGCTCGTCGTCGATGGTCTGGCCTGCATAGGGTATCGACATGGCTACTACCGCTTTCATGGGAAAACCCCTTAACACCGTCGGGGACCTTCCTCAGGTCGGTTCCTTGTTGCCGTCGTTCGCTCTCGTCAAGAGTGACTTGTCGGAGCTGAGAAGCGATGAGTTGAAGGGCAAGAAGCTCGTCCTCAACATTTTCCCGAGTGTGGACACCGGAGTGTGTGCAACGAGTGTGCGCACCTTCAACGAGAAAGCCGCTGGACTCGACGACACCACCGTCTTATGTGTTTCTCGTGACCTTCCATTCGCCCAGGCTCGCTTCTGCGGTGCGGAGGGCATCAAGAACGTTGTTGTTGCCTCAGCCTTCCGCTCCCATTTTGGTAAGGACCTTGGCGTTACCCTCGCCGATGGCCCGATGCAGCATCTGCTCGCGCGCGCCATCATCGTCGTGAACGCTGAGGGAAAGGTTACCTACACCCAGCTCGTCGATGAGATCACTACCGAGCCGGATTACGACGCTGCCCTCGAGGCTGCGTCCAAGGCCTGATTCACGTCGGTTTTGAGGGGCGTTTTGGCATAAAGTCGGGGCGCCCCTGATTTTGTGCCGCGTATCGACATACGGAGTATTGAGTAAGGAGGTGGGGGAGGGCGGTACAGTGGCCGACGCTTCGTTCAGCAGGGCGGGGCGCTCCTATCTGAGGACCACCATGGACGGCGAATTGAAGCGCGGGCTCTCCTCGCGGCACATGAACATGATCGCAATCGGCGGGGCCATTGGTACTGGCCTGTTCGTGGCATCTGGTGCCACCATCTCCCAAGCTGGGCCGGGTGGAGCTCTGGTTGCCTACTTCGCTATGGGGCTTATGGTCTTCTTGCTTATGCAGTCTCTCGGCGAGATGAGCTCCTATCTCCCGGTGCCAGGCGCATTCGAAACCTATGCCACCAGATTCGTCTCGCCTTCCTTTGGCTTCGCATTGGGGTGGAATTACTGGTTCAACTGGGCCATCACGGTCGCTGCTGAATTAGCTGCTGCCTCCATCGTTATGGCCTACTGGTGGCCCGGTGTACCGGCCTGGATGTGGTCGGTCGGATTCCTGGCGTTGCTCTTCCTCCTGAACGTCTTGTCTGCCCGCGCGTATGGTGAGAGCGAGTTCTGGTTCGCCATCATCAAGGTGACGGCAGTTATCGTCTTCCTGGTGCTTGGCATCCTCATGATCGCCGGCGTGATGGGGACATCTCCTGGTCTATCTCATTGGCGTCGCGGTGACGCGCCCTTCGTTCACGGGTTCGGTGGCATCCTGACTGTCTTTCTTATTGCTGGATTCTCCTTCCAGGGCACCGAGCTCATCGGCATTGCTGCAGGAGAATCGAAAGACCCCCGAATGACGATCCCCAAGGCCACTCGTCAGATTTTCTGGCGGATCATGATCTTCTACATCGGTGCCATCGCCGTTATCGGTTTGTTGCTGCCTTATACTGACCCGCACCTGCTTGCGGGCGAGGTCACCGATGTTGCTGTCAGCCCGTTTACGTTGGTCCTAAAGCGGGCCGGTGTTGCTGCTGCGGCGGCTGTCATGAATGCGGTCATCCTTACCTCGGTGCTTTCGGCTGGTAACTCTGGTCTTTATGCGTCCACCCGAATGCTTTACGCCCTAGCGCGTGAGGGCAAAGCTCCTCGCATCCTTGGCCGTACTAGTCGACGAGGTGTCCCGGTGCCGGCTCTTATCGTCACTACTCTTGTCGGCGCGGCCTGTTTTGCTACATCTCTGGTGGGGTCAGGCCAGGCATACACCTGGTTGGTCAATATCTCTGGTCTGTGTGGATTCATCGCATGGATCGGTATTGCGATATGCCATATCCAGTTCCGGCGCGCCTTTCAGGCTCAGGGGCACGACCTGTCCGAGTTGCCGTATCGGGCGCGCTGGTATCCTGCCGGTCCTATCGTCGCCGGGGTGTTGTGCGTCATCGTTACTCTCGGCCAGGGACGTGACGCAGTTCTCAGCGGTGATGTCACCGACATGATCGTCGCTTACATCAGCATTCCGGTATTCCTGGCGTTGTGGGTCGGTCACAAGATTGTCACCAAGGCGCCTCATGCCGACCTTTCAACGGCCGATCTTCATCACGACTGACATGATGGTGGTAATTGATCGGCCGTGACAAACGGGGAGGCATCATGGCTTATCGGCCCGGATGGGTTGACCACCTCATTGGGTGGCACGTCTATCCCCTGGGGTTCGTCGGAGCTCCGGCACGACTGGAATCTCAGGAGGTGAGTCATCGTCTCGCTCATCTGGGAGCCTGGCTTGACCATGCCGTGGCACTGGGCTGTTCAAGTCTGGCCTTAGGGCCGGTCTTTTCCTCGGCTAGCCACGGCTACGACACCTTGGACTACTTCACTATCGACCCTCGGCTAGGCGACGACGATGACTTCGATCACCTGCTTCAGGCCGCCCATGCTCGTGGTCTGTCAGTACTGCTCGACGGGGTGTTCAACCACGTCTCGCGTCGCAACCGCATCGTGCAGGATGCGCAGAGTGCTGGGCCAGATTCAGACGCCGGCCGCATGGTTCGCTGGTGTGCGGGGCGCCTCGACGTTTTCGAGGGTCATAGTGACCTGGTCGCACTCAACCACGACAACCCCGCAGTGCGGGAACATGTCACCCGGATCATGAACTATTGGTGCGGTCGCGGTGTTGACGGCTGGCGGCTGGACGCCGCCTATTCCGTCAATCCTGAGTTCTGGGCTGCGGTGCTGCCCTCGGTGCGAGAGAAGTACCCTGACGTGTGGATCTTCGGTGAAGTTATTCACGGCGACTATGCGAGTATCGTTCGAGCCTCGGGGATGGATTCGGTGACCCAGTACGAGTTATGGAAAGGGATCTGGTCCTCTATCGAGTCTCGTAACTTTTTCGAGCTAGATCATGCTTTGGGCCGCCATAACGAGTTCAGCGATGCCTTCACCCCGATGACCTTCGTCGGCAACCATGACGTCACCCGTATCGCCTCGAGGGTGGGACAGGACGGCGCAGTTCTCGCAACCGCGATACTCGCCACCATTGGAGGTATCCCGCTCATCTATTACGGGGACGAGCTAGCTTATCGTGGAGTCAAAGAAGAGAGGTTCGGAGGCGACGACGATATTCGCCCGGTATTCCCCGCCAGCCCGGCGGATTTGTCGAACCTCGGCGCCGACACCCTGCGCGCTCATCAAAGCCTGCTTGGCTTGCGGCGCCGACATCCGTGGTTGGTGGACGCTCGCACCGAGTCCCTGGATCTCACGAACGAACGCTATGTCTATCGCACCGGCGTGCCGGGGGTCGAACCTCTTATCGTCGAACTTGATGTGCGCGATGGCTGCTCGGTTCTCATCCGGGAAGCCGGTCAGGTCGTTTGGTCTAGCGGAGCCTGATCCTTGTGACCGGCATCGCCCGGGTCAGTCCCCACCGAAGAGATCCCGGGTGTAGACCTTGTCAGCGACATCGGATAAATCCGGTGACATCCGGTTGGCAATGATGACGTCGCAGTTAGCTTTGAAGAAGGCAAGGTTCTTGGTGACCTCCGAGTGGAAAAACTCGTCGCCGTCAAAGGTCGGCTCGTAGACGACCACCTCGATGCCCTTCGCCTTGATGCGCTTCATGACGCCTTGGATCGAGGAGGAACGGAAGTTGTCCGAACCTGCCTTCATGACCAGACGGAAGATCCCCACCCGTTTCGGGTCCCTGGCAATGATGTCAGAGGCGATAAAGTCTTTGCGCACGGTGTTGGAGTCGACGATGGCCTGGATGAGGGTCTGTGGCACGTCCTGGTAATTGGCTAATAGTTGACGGGTGTCTTTAGGCAGGCAGTAACCGCCGTACCCGAAGGACGGGTTGTTGTAGTGGTTGCCAATGCGAGGATCGAGGCAGACCCCGTCAATGACTTGACGGGTAGACAGCCCGCGCTGGGAGGCATAGGTGTCGAGCTCGTTGAAGAAGGACACCCGCATCGCCAGGTAGGTGTTGGCGAAGAGCTTGATGGCCTCGGCCTCGGTGGCACCGACGAAGAGCACCGGGACATTGGTGTCAACGGCCCCGGCAGCCATGAGGTCGGCGAAGAGGTGGGCTTTGGGGGAGTCCGCCCCGACGACGATCCGCGAGGGGTGAAGGTTATCGAACAGAGCCTTACCTTCTCGCAGGAACTCGGGGGAGAAGATGACGTCAAGCCCGGAGCGCTCCTTGCGAACGCCCTCGACGAAGCCCACCGGGATTGTTGATTTAATGACGGTCGTCGTGTGAGGGGCGAGTTCCTGGACCAGATCAAGGACCTCGTCGACGCTTGAGGTGTCGAAGTAGTTTTGGCCAGGGTCATAGTTGGTCGGGGTGGCGATGACGACGAAGTCTGCTCCCCGGTACGCTTCCTGCGGGTCGGTGGTGGCGCGCAGGTCCAGGTTGTGATGGGCCAAGTACTCCGCTATGAGGGGATCAACGATGGTGGTATGCCGGTTGTTGACCATATCGACCCGCTCAGCGTCGATATCGATAGCGACGACGCTGTTATGCTGGGCCAGCAACACGGCATTGGCCATTCCGACGTAGCCCAATCCTGCAACGGCAATCTTCACGGGAGGTCCTTTCGGGGGTCCCCATGAGTTTAAGGCAGCGATGTGGCGTACGACACCAGTCACCTTTTTCCGGCCTCCGGCAACACCTCGTTGCAGGGCTCGCCGTCCAGGGTGAGCCCTGCAACGATCACTATCGCGACCGCCTAATTCCTCTTGGCCACTCGATCTACGAAGGTGACGAGGCTCGATTCCACGTCGGCACGCGACTCGGGCTCGTTGTGCACCTCGTGGCGCAGGCCGTCGTATAGGTGTAGCTCGACGTCGTGCCCGTCCCTTCGCAGGCGTTGCGCGACAGCCTGCACGCCGGTGCCGAAGTTGCCCGCAGGATCCTCGCTGCCCGCAAACAAGGCGATGGGGATCTTCGGCATCGCCGCATAGAAGCCCTCCCCGTTAGCCATGTCGTAGATGTCGGCGAAACCCTGCAGGAAGCGCGTGCTCATTTGGGCACCGAAATTATTGAACTTATCTTTGCCGTAGTCGGCAACCACGTCCCTGTTACGAGCCACCCAGCCGGTGGGGCCGTCGCCTTCGCTCAAGCGGTCAGTACATCCGTCAAACATTTGGGCGACGAGGGACTCGGGGGCGGGACCGGCCGGGTTGGTCGCCATGGCCTTCGCGAGCGCCTCGTGGTCAAGGGTGGTCTCGAGGCCGCGTAGCTGCGCCACGACGCCGCCTAGTGCTAAGCCGTCGAGGCGGGCGTTGGGGCGGGTAGCCATCGCACGGGCAATCAGGGAACCCCAACTGTGACCGAAGACCACCCAGGGTGGCCTGTCAACTGCTGCTGCAGTGTGAGCTCGTCGGAAATGACAACCTCGGCGGAGTTGTCGCCCGCGTCAGCCCACTGGCCCGACTGCATGGCGGTGCGACCGTGGCCGGCATGGTCGTCAGCGACGACGATAAAGCTCGCATCTAGCAGAGCTGAAATCATGTGCAGGTAGCGGCGTGAGTGCTCACCCAGACCGTGAATGATCTGGACGACGGCCGTCGGTGTTCCCACTGGTTCGTAAGCCCACGCTTGAATGGCGTCGCGCCCGTTGTGCGAGGTGAACTCGATTTCCTGCAATGCCATGATTGACCTCCTTGTCAGCGGCTCAGCTGTCAATAGCGGCGAGGCTAACACCTCGTGGGCCGCTGGTGAATGGCTGGTGAGTACGGGTGTCATGTCCAAAGCGGCTAACTGAGCCCAGTACCGCAGGCTCTAGCAGTTACTGCGCGGCCGTTCATCCTGCATGTGCACAATCGTGCACTTGTGACCCCGCTGCACGGAGGTGGTTGTGCGCGGCCTAGTATCGTACCTGCTGGTGCCAAGGAATCCTTCGTGGGATTTTGAGGCGGTAAGAGGGAATCCGGTGAGACTCCGGAACTGCCCCGCAGCGGTGAGTGGGAACGACATCACCATCGTCGCTTATCCGGTTCTCGAATCGGTTTGGCAGCGATCAAGCACTGGGCTTCGGTCTGGGAAGCGGTGACGTAGGACTCGTCGGCAGACGAGGTGCCCACGAGTCCGAATACCTGCCAGAGCGTGTGGTGCACTACGCGTGTACCACAGCGTCCGAGGTCTCGAGGGCCGACCGAGGTCGTCCAACCATCCACAGCGGAGCAGGAGTCTAACGAATGACTGATCCTGACAACCTCGCATCCAAGTCCGTCGAGGACAGGATGCCTGAGGAGTTGAGCCTGGCCGGGGACTTCCCGAAGGTCACCCACGAGCAGTGGGAGGAGGCGGTCCTTAAGGTTCTGAACCGGGGTCGTCCCGAGGGCAAGGAACTCAACATCGAGCAGGGAATGAAGCGCCTCGAGCCGACTACGGTCGACGGCATCCAGATCGAGCCGATGTACCGGCGTCAGGATGCCCCCGAGAAACTCGGTGTTCCGGGCGTGCCGCCGTTCACTCGTGGTACCACGATCCGTGAAGGCGGCATGGACGCATGGGATGTCCGGGCCCTTCACGAGGATCCCGATGTCGCGTTCACTAAAAAGGCCGTCATCGCCGACCTTGAGCGTGGCGTGACGTCCCTGTGGCTGCGGGTCGGGGCTGACGCCATTAAGCCCGAGGACATTGCGGGTGACCTCAAGGATGTGTTGCTCGACCTGGCCAAGGTTGAGGTCTCTAGCCGTGATGACCAGGAGGCCGCTGCTCAGGCTCTCCTTGATGTTTACATTGAGTCCAAGATCGATGCTGACAAGCTGTCGTTTAACCTCGGTCTGGACCCCATCGGTTTTGCGGCCCTTAATGGCGGTAACCCAGACTTGTCCGGGATGGCCGAGTGGGTCAAGAAGACCGAGAATTACAAGAACTCCCGCCCCTTCGTCGTTGACGCCACGATCTACCACAACGCCGGTGCTGGCGACGTGCACGAACTCGCGTGGGCTGTCGCGACCGGCGGTGAGTACGGTGCGTCGGCCACCTACATGTCCGAGGCGGCCACCCGGGAGCGTCGCGGCTTCTTCTCGTCGTTCCAGTACGTCACGCTCATCGGCGGACATGTGCTGGCGCAGCTCACCCTGCTGGTGATGCAGGGCTTCCTCGACTCCAACCAGATCTCCGACTTCGGTTGGCGCATCGCGTTTCTCATCGGCGGCGTGGCCGCGGTGGTCGTCTTCTGGCTGCGCCGCAGCATGGACGAGTCGCTCACCCCGGAGCAGTTGGAGGCCGTCCGCAGCGGGGCCGACTCCGAGTCCGGCTCGATCCGCGAACTCGTCCTGAACTACTGGCGACCCCTGCTGGTCTGCTTCCTGGTCACCATCGGCGGCACCATCGCCTTCTACACCTACAGCGTCAACGCACCGGCCATCGTCAAGACCGCCTACGAGGACCACGGTCGCACCGGGACCTGGATCAACCTCATCGGTTTGATCTTCCTGATGGTGTTGCAGCCGATCGGCGGAATGATCAGCGACAAGGTCGGACGCAAACCGGTCCTCATCTTCTTCGGCGTCGGCGGTGTCCTGTACACCTACGTCCTGATCACCTACCTGCCCCAAACCACCTCGGTGGCAACGTCGTTGACCCTGCTCGCCATCGGCTACATCATCCTCACCGGCTACACCTCCATCAACGCGATCGTGAAGGCGGAGCTCTTCCCCTCTCACGTCCGCGCGCTGGGAGTGGGTCTGGGCTACGCGCTAGCGAACTCGGCGTTCGGCGGCACCGCGCCGCTGATCTATCAGGCCGCGAAGAACGGCGGTCATGTCCCGTGGTTCATCGCCTACGTCACCGTCGTGATCGCGGTGTCGCTGATGGTCTACATCTTCGTGCTGCGCAACAAGGCGGAGACCCCGCTCGATCGCGAGCAGGGGCGGGCCTTCCTCGACGCAGAGGTCAGCGCGCGGCGGGCCTAAGGTGAGACCATGTCGTTCGCGCGCGGGCCGGTGGACCGGCGGACTCTGCTCCGCGGGACCACCGGCCTGGGCGCGCTGCTTCTCCTGACCGCGTGCGGAACCGAACGCGGCGCACCGGTCCGCCTCGCGGCGGGCGAGCCCGGCGGGTTCTTCTGGGAGTTCGCCGGTCTTCTCGCCGCGGCGGCGGACCGGTCCGGCGCGCCGGAGATCCGCCCGCGGCAATCCGGCGGCTCGGCCGAGAACCTCGACGCCCTGGCGGACGGTTCCGCGGAACTCGCCATCAGTCTCAGCGACACGGCCATCGAGCGCGCGGGCCCACAGCTGACGGCGCTCGGATGCGTGTACGAGAACTACTTTCAGGTGGCGGTCCGCACCGGGTCCGGGATCGCGACGGTCGCCGACCTGCGCGGGCGGTCGGTGAGTGTCGGAGCACCGGGGTCCGGCGCCGCCGGACTCTCCGAGCGGGTACTCGCCGCAGCCGGCCTCGACGCCGGCCGCGACATCCGCCCGGTCCGGCAGACGATGGCCGACGCCGGCGCCGCCCTTGCCGCGGGAGAGGTCGACGCCGTCATGTGGGCGGGCGGCCTGCCGACCCCGGCGTTCACCGACCCGCGCGTGCCGATCGTCCTGCTCGACCTCGGTGACGTGGTCGCGGGCTTACGACAGCGGTTCGGACCCGCGTACGAGCCCGTACGCATCCCCGCCGACATCTACGGCCGGCACCCAGCAGTCACCACCGTCGGGATCGCGAATCTCCTGCTCGCCCGACGGGATGTACCGGACGTCACCGCCGCGGCCATCGTCGACGTGCTGCTCGACCAGGCCGCACACCTCGTGCCCGCCCAGGCGATCGGCAGCCAGTTCCTCGACGCGCAGTCATTGATCCTCACCGGACCCATCCCCCTGCATCCGGGTGCCGCGGGCGAGTACCGCCGTCGGCACGGGTGAACCGCAGCCGCACGGCGACGGGTCGCGGTCCGTGATACACCTAGGCCGACGAGTCGAGGGTCGAGAGGATCACATGAAACTGGTGGCATCCCGCCGCTCCGAGTTGGTCGCCGGACTGTTCGCGATCACACTGATCGCCGCCGGTTGCGGCACGTCAGACGCCGACGAGTCGCCCTCCGGAGCCTCGACGACCGGGGGTTCGACGACGACCTCAGCGGCCGGCGACACGACGGGCCCCGTTCCTGTCGTGGAGAATGCGAAGCCCACCGAGACCACGGTCATGGGCGAGGACGATGTCGAGGTGACTCTCACCGGCCCGATCGCAGTGAAGTACGCGTCGGCGACCGAGGCACAACTGGCCGCCCTGGGCAAGCCGTTGACCGGGGACCACAACGCGGGGACGCGCGAGAATGGCGTTGCCTACCAACAGTTCCGCGGCGGCGTGATCATCGCGAGGAACAGCGACCCCGCAACGCCCGGGTACATCGTCACCTCCGGCAAGATCCGGGACGCCTGGAACACCGAGCGCGCCCGCATCTACCGCCGCCGCGAGCGCATCCCCCACGACCTGGGCACCGCGGTCAACGTGTGCACCATGGTGTTCGGCAACATGGGCGACACCTCGGCCACCGGCGTCGCCTTCACCCGCAACCCGGCGACCGGCGAGAACGCCTATTACGGCGAGTTCCTGATCAACGCGCAGGGCGAGGACGTCGTCGCCGGCATCCGCACGCCGCAATATCTGACCCGCGCCGCGCGTGAGGCCGCGGGCGCAAAGGCGGCGT
>ERZ501054.64-NODE-64-length-12692-cov-5.058163_pt1 | contig 12692 bp, 10 predicted proteins | sample MGYA00510861_ERZ501054 | MGnify/ENA primary metagenome ERZ501054 (study PRJEB25958, sample SAMN03398586) | human skin metagenome | study: EMG produced TPA metagenomics assembly of the Human Skin Microbiome Metagenome (human skin metagenome) data set. | reverse complement strand
GCGGTCGGTCGAGACCTGCAGGACGTGCACGTCTCCCCGACTGTCGTCCGGACTGCCTGGTGCGGCCGGCGCACCCCGGACGAACGTCCCGGCCGACGACCCTACGGAGTTGACATCTCCGACCGTCGACAGGGCGCGGGTGTAGTCGGCCAGGGCCGCATCGTCCACCGGCCCCCGCACGACGACGGTGACCGCTGCGGACAGGTCGTCCTCGTAGTCGTCTCGGATCTCCTGCTGGATCGCGTGCGCGCTCGCCGACTCGGGGAGCACCCGGTCGTCGGGGAACCCCAGCTTCATCGACAGGAACGGCGCACCGAGTACCAGTAGGAAAACCGTGACGACCGCGGCGACCGGCAAGGCGTGGCGCAGCACCCACTGGACGAGCCGGTACCACCAGGTGTCCTCGGGTTCGACGGGCCGCGCCGGCGGCAGCCGAAGCAGGCGCCGGAGTGGCTTCCGGGCGTCGAACGCGTCGATGCGATCACCGAGGAGCATGAGCACGGCCGGCGTGAGGACGAGCGCCGACACCGCGGCCACGACCACGACGCCGAGACCCGCGAAGGCGAAGCTGCGCAGGAAGTACTGCGGGAACAGCACGAGCGCGCTGAGCGACAGGGCGACGGTCACCGCGGAGAAGGCGACCGTCCGCCCGGCCGTGGCCAGGGTCCGGACGATCGCGTCGGGCCGGCTCAGACCGTGTCCGACCTCTTCCCGGTAGCGCGTCAGGATCAGCAGCGTGTAGTCGATCGCGAGCGCGAGACCCAGTGCGGTGGTGAGGTTGAGCGCGAAGACCGAGACGTCGGTGACCGATCCGATCGCCCGGAGCAGCGCGAAGGTGAGGATGATCGAGACGATGCCGATGCCGACCGGGACGGCCGCGGCGAGCAATCCGCCGAAGATGAAGATCAACACGATGAACGTGATCGGGATCGCGATGGCCTCGGCGACGAGGAGATCGGACGCGGTCTGATCGTTGACCTGTGCGAAGACCATTCCTTGACCGCCGACCTGCACGGTGATCCCGTCGCGGTCACCGGCCAGGGCCGCGGCGATCTCCTCGGCGTGCCCCGGCGCCGAATCCTCGCCACCGTCGAGCGAGGCGATGATCAGCGTCGACGTCCGGTCGCGACTGACGAGCGCGGAGTCGAGCGCCGGATTGGCCCACACCGACAAAATCTGGTCCTGCACGTACTGATTGCGATTCAGGTCGGCGACGATGTCCTCACCGACCGCCCGGGCCGTCGGGTCGCGGGAGACGTCGACTCCGTCGGGACCGTCCAGTTTGAGCACGACCTGGACCCCGCCGCGGTTGAACGTCTCGTCGAGCGTTCTCTCGGCCCGTGCCGACCCCGAGTTCGGATCGCTGTAGCCTCCGGCCAGCAGATGTTCGGCGGCGGTGGCGCCGTACGCGCCGCACACCACCAGCAGGATGAGTGCACCCAGCAGCACTCGTTTGGGCATGGATATGACCAGCCGTGTCAATCTGACCAGCATGCGGACCCCTGTCGCGTCGGTCGACTTTACGGCGTTAAGTTATCAGCAGTAATTTAGGCGGTCAAGGACGATTCCGGGACGTGCGGCATGCCGAGTCCGCGTCGGACCGTTCGCAGTTCGCGCTCGATCACCGTCGACTCCGATCCGAGCAGTCCGGTCGCCCGCGCGATCTCGCGCAGCCTGACGGCGGGCCGTGCGACGTCGACGAGATGGTGCAACGGCGTCCGGCGCAGACCCATCCGCCGGGCGACCGGGCGCTCGACCCATCTGGTGCTGATGGCCGAGAACGACGACATGAGCAGGGGTCTGGTGATCGCATCCACCGCGGAGACCAGCAACCCTGGCACCGGAATCGGAGCGGCCCCGTGCACGACGCGCGGAAGGTCGTACCCCTCGCGAAGCAGCGCCTTGATCAGCACCTTCGACGAATCGTCGGGCTGCAGCTCGAATTCGCCTGCGATACGGAACAATTCGCTCGACGACTCGTAACTCGGCGGCAGGAGGTCGTCGTCGACCCCGATGACCCAGCCGATCCAGCGCCACAGATGTGTGATCGCCTCACATTCCGCACTGCTGTAGTGGATCCCGAAATCCCGTGCGACGACGAGAGGGAGAGCCAGGAAGCCGCACGAGATGGTCATCACGGCATACGTCTGGTTGATGGGTGCGCCCCACTCCCCTTCGTCCCAGGCCCCGGCGTCGTCCGTCGGATCGCCGCCGGGCGGGTGCCGCAGGACGTCGCGGATGTAGGCGTGTAGCAGCCGAATACGAAGCGTCGCAGCCCAACCGGGACGGCCCGGGAGCATCGATCCGGGCGTGGTCGCCTCGGCGACCCAGCGGGCCGTCGACTCGACCCGATCACGTGTCCCCGATCCCAGCCGGCCGGTGGCCACCAGCGGACGGACGAACCCCTGCGCCTTGAATCCGTAGATCAGCGATTGATACAGCGTCGACGACTGCAACGTCCCGAACCGCCACCAGGCGCGGGCGCCGGCCTCCGCCCAGGCCGGGTCGAACCACGGAGGTGGGGTGCTCGCGACCTGCAACAGATGCGTCATCGAGGCGGGCATCTCGAGCTGTTCGACATCGGTCTCCTCCTCGGCGGAGGTGTGCTCTTCCAAGAGCGCGACCAGTGTGGAGAAAGAGATTCCGCGTTCTCTGGCCTCGACGATCACCGCGTCGGCGAGCGGATCACCCTGCGTCAGACCCGCCTCGAGGCGCTCGACGATGGCGGGATGCCGCTCTCGGACGGCCTCCCAATTGCGTGCCCCGGTCACCGCTGCCGCGTCCATGCCCCATGATCACCCCGGCGACTGGGCCGGTCAAGGACGGCTGACTCCCAGACGTCGACTCGACTGCCAGACCTCGATCGAAGTCTGGCGGTCGAGTTGACGTCTGTCGGTGGCAACGCCGGACGAATTCGGACACGCTGCCGCGGCTGACTATGCTCACCGTGGGGACCGTCGTCGAGCGGACCCTTCGCCCCCATAGCCCAATTGGCAGAGGCAGCCGACTTAAAATCGGCACAGTGTCGGTTCGAGTCCGACTGGGGGCACTTCCGGCCGGGCATTCTCGCCGTTTCGGGTCGCCACCTCCGGCGGCGCGTACAAGTTCTTCGACCCGATCCGCGTCGATCAAACGCATGGCCGTTCAGCCGAATACGTACGTGGACACCGCTTCGATCCCCGCGGTTACATGACTGCCGGTGGTACCGAACGACTCTCGGGACCTCCGGGGCGGCATCGCTCATTTCGAGATCATCCCGAACGTGAGGTGACCACCATGCCGAAGCACACCATCGAGGATCTGATCGCGCTGATCCCACCACCGGTGGCACGGCCGGCGACGGTCGACTGGGCGCTCATCGAACAGCGACTCGGATTCCGGTTGCCGACCGACTACAAGGCACTCGCCGACACGTACGGACCGGGGGTCTTCTGCGACGACTTCCTCGTGTGGACCGGTCTCCCCTGGCCCGACGCGTCGATCGAGGAGGCGGGGCGCCACGCGGTGGCCGACCTCGAGCCACTTCTCGAGGACTTGAGCATCGTGACGTGGGCGCATGACGACGGCACCGACACGACCGTCGACCTCTCCGGCGATCCGTTGTTCGGGTGGGGACGTTCCACCGACGGCGACTCGGGATACTGGCACCGGACGGGCGACGACCCCGACGGGTGGCCGGTCCTGGTCACCGACGGCGTCATGGTCTGCGACTACCACCGCGGCGGTCTGGTCTCGTACCTGTACGACTTCTGGACCGGCGGCTTCCCGAATCGTCAGGTCTTCGCCGGCCGCGAAGCACCGGAACGGCTGAGCTTCGAGCAGGTGACCGTCGACTCCTGAGCGGGCGGGGACCCGTCCGCGCCGAGCATGAACAGACGGGCCCGCGGGCTCGGCTCACCTACCGGGCCCGCGGATCCCCTCGACCACGAGATCCAGAAGACGCTGCGACTCAACGCAATTACGGCCCAAAGCGATCATGTTCGCGAGAGTGAAGAGTTCGTCGACGGTGAGATCGGCGCGGATTCCACCGGACCGCTGGGCGGCGCCGAGCATGTCCGCGCCGGCCACACGGATGTCGGCGCAACTGGTGTAGAGCGGACTGTCGGGGTCACCGGCCGCCGCGATGATGATCTCGGGCAGACCCTGGTACGCCCCGACGTGGCGCGCGAGCGCCCGGACCCACTCGACGAGACGCTCGCCGGGGTCCCGCTGCTCGTCGTCGGCGCGCGCAGACTCCACGAGGGCGGCGGTGTCCTGTCTCATCGCGGCCGCGACGAGCGCCTCGCGAGACGGGAAGTGGCGGTACAACGTGCCGGCGCCGACGCCGGCCCGTTTGGCGATGTCATCGAGCGACGTGTCGATTCCCGACTCACGAAATGCCTCGGCCGCCGTGGCAACGACTTTGTCGTAGTTGCGTCGAGCATCGGCTCGCATCGGTTTCGCCGGCGCGGATGCGCTGGTCATGACACCTCCCGGAGAAAACACTTGTAACCGGAGAGCACCTCCGGTTCACTAAACGGAGACAGTCTCCAATTGGAGACACTCTCCTGTTCGACCTTACCCGCCCGGGAGGCCCTGATGTCCCAGACCACCGATCGCGTCGCTCCCGCGGCAGGTTCCGACACCGCAGGGTCGACGATCGACCGCCGCACCTGGATCGGACTGGTCGTCGTGGTGGCGAGCCAGCTGATGGTGATCCTCGACGGCACGATCGTCACCGTCGCGCTCCCCCGCATCCGCGACGACCTGGGTTTCAGCGAGGTGTCTCAGTCGTGGGTGATGAACGCCTACGTGCTGGCGGTGGGTGGCCTGCTGCTGCTCGGCGGCCGCTTGGGCGACCTGATCGGACGGCGTCGCGCGCTGCTCTACGGCATCGCCCTGTTCACCGCGGCCTCGCTCCTCGGCGGACTCGCCACCAGCGCGTGGATGCTTCTCATCGCTCGCGTCCTGCAGGGCGTGGGAGCCGCGCTCGCCGCACCCACCGCCCTGGGACTGATCGTCGCCAACTTTCCGCCCGGTCCCGATCGCGCCCGGGCCATCAGCTGGTTCTCCCTGGGTGCCGCCTCGGGCGGAGCGCTCGGCCTGCTGCTGGGCGGCGTACTCACCGAACAGCTGTCGTGGCACTGGGTGATGCTGGTCAACGTCCCGATCGGGGTGGCGATCCTCATCGCCGCACCGTTCACCGTCGATGAGACACCTCGGCAGCCCGGTCACCTGGGTCTCTGGGACACCCTGCTGTCCGCGGCGGGTGTCGTGGCGGTGGTCTTCGGCTTCATCCGCGCCTCCGAGGTCTCCTGGGCCGACCCGGTGACCATCGCTTCTCTCGCCGTCGGCGCATCGACGCTCACGGCGTTCGCGATCGGACAGCGTCGTACGAGCCATCCCCTGCTGCCGCCCCGATTGGTGAACTCCGCGCGCAGGGCCGCGCCCTTCGTGGTGATGTTGCTCTTGCCCGGCGCGATGATGGGCATGTTCACCTTCATGACCCTGCACCTGCAGGACGTGATGGGTTACAGCGTCGTCGCGTCCGGGTTCGCGTTCCTGCCGTTCATGGTTCTCAACATCGGATTGACGGTCACCGGGATCACCGCCCGTCTCGTCGCGCGCTTCGGTGCGGCTGCGGTGTTGATGGCGGGATTGTCCCTGGCGATCGCCGGGCTCGTGTGGTTGTCGTTCGTTGGGCCCGACTCCACCTTCGCCGCAGCGATTCTGGCGCCCTCGATGATCATGGGTGCGGGAATCGGCCTGTCCGTGGTGCCGGCGAACGTCCTGATCGTGGACAACTCGCCCGCAGCCGACGCCGGCGCCGCCTCGGGCCTGATGCAGGCGCTGTTGCAGGTCGGTGGCGCGCTCGGACTCGCCACGCTGATGACCGTGTTCGGCCCACTCCAACGTAGCGATCCGTCCGGAACTGCCACCGGCACAACGATTCTGGTCGGCTCGTCGTTCGCGATGGTCGCCCTGCTCGTGCTCGTGGTCGCCTACCGGCGCGGCGTGCCGCGGCCGCGTGACCGAACGCGACGACATACGTCACGACGTCGGCGCCCGTGCACCACTCCGAGACGATCCGCGTGCACCCCGCGAGCCCGTTGATGATGTACTCGGTGTCATGTCCACTCGGGTTGTCCTGCTCGCCGACTCCTCCGTCGCCCTGCTCACCCTCGGTATCTCGGTGTACTCGATCGCGGTCCTGGTGTGCCTCGGGATCGCGATCAACGCGGCCCGGTTCGGACGCAGACGGGTCGCGATCACGATGGCCTGGGTCGTCGGTGTGCTGACCGTGGCAGGTGTCATCATCGCCATCCTGAGCAGCACCGCCGGCGGTTAACCCTCCGGCCGCAACTCCGCGCGTTGCCGATCGATGAATTGCGCGGCAAGTCGATTCGTCAGGCCGGGCGCCAATCGCTGGACGCGCCAGGTGATCCGGGATCGACGCGGGACGACCAGCAGTGGTTGATTCCGCTCGATGGCGGCGAGCGTGTCCCGGGCGAGGCGGTCGGCGTCGTACGCGGTCGACGAACCCTGACTCGCCAGATAATAAGAGCGACCGACGAATCCGCCGACCGATCCCTTGTCCAGGATCGGCGTCTCCACCGCCGAGGGACACACCGCCAGCACGTTCACCCCGCGGCCCGCGGCCTCGGTACGTAGTGCGAGCGACAGCCCCACGACCGCATGTTTGGTCATCACGTAGCTCGTGATCAGTCCGGCGGCGACGAGCCCGGCCATCGACGCCGTGTTGACGATGTGTCCGGAACGCTGCTCGATCATCACCGGGTACGCGGCCGCGACCCCGTGCACGACGCCCCGGATGTTGACGTCGATGATCGCGTCCCATTGTTCCGGCGTCAGCATCTCGGTCGGACCACCCCAGGTGATCCCGGCGTTGTTGAACATCAGATCCAGGCGCCCCCACTCGGCGACGACCTCGTCGACCACCCGCTGCACAGCGGCAGCATCCGTCACATCCAGTTGCACCGCCCGTGCGGTGCCCGGCCCACCGGACAAGGAGTCCGTCACCCGCTGCGCCGCGGGTAGGTCGATGTCCGCGCAGGTGACGTGGGCTCCCCGGGTCACCAGCGCGCGCGTGAGCGCGGCCCCGATACCGGACCCGCCCCCGGTCACGATCGCGATCCTGCCCCCGACATCTGCTCCGCGCGTCTTCCCGAATTTCAGCACGAACAGAGCATGACCGATCCCGTTCCGGCGGGGTGCGCTTTGTGCGAACCGGGTCTTGACATCCTCACAGGCCGCTCTTAGTGTTGCTGCCATCACAAATTGAAACGTTTTAATTCGCCGGGTTGATCCTCTCTCGACGGTCTGCGTTTCCCATCACGTCGTTTGTCAGGAGCAGCCATGTCCGATACCCAGCGCGTCTGCTTCGTGCTCCAGCTCCGCCCGGAGCGCGTCGAGGACTACCTCGACGCCCACACGGAGGTGTGGCCGGAGATGCTCGACGCCCTGCGCGAGACCGGATGGCGCAACTACTCGTTGTTCCTCCGCAAGGACGACGGCATGGTCGTGGGTTACCTCGAGACCGACGACTTCGCGACGACCGCCGCAGCCATGGAGGCAACGGACGTCAACGCCCGGTGGCAGGCGCACATGTCCGAGTACTTCCTCCCGGCCACCGGCGGAGACGCCGACGGCGCCAATCCCGACACCATCCGTACCGAACTCCTCGAGTACTTCCACCTCGACTGACCGACATCGAACACACGACGCGTACTGACGGGCACACCGACATCAGCGAACCCGGCTTGACCCCTCCGATCCCGACCCTCTCTACTGATCTCCGACGCTAGGAATCCCATGAAAGTAGGAGCGCGCTCCACCACCGGCTGGCGGGCGACCATCTCGGTTGCCATGTCGAACTACATCGAAGCCGGCTCGATCATCGCGATCGCCACCAGCCTGACCTTCTGGCAGGACGAGTTCGGCATCAGCAACTTCGCCGTCGGCCTGCTGGCCGCACTGAGCGCCAACGCGTTCGGCGCGGCGGTCGGTGCCGCCATCGGCGGACCGCTGTGCGACCGCTACGGCCGCAAGGCGATCTACACCTACGACCTGCTGGTCTACATGGCCGGTGTGTTGCTCGCCGCCTTCGCGCTCAACTTCACCATGCTGCTGGCGGCGTTCATCATCACCGGCCTCGCGGTCGGCGCGGGCGTACCCGCGTCCTGGACCTACATCGCCGAAGAGGCGCCATCGGTCGAACGCGCCAAACACGTCGGCACCGCCCAGCTCGCCTGGTCGGTCGGACCGCTGATCGGCTTCGCACTGGCGGCCGCGCTCGCCCCGATGGGCCTGCTCGGTTCGCGGATCATCTTCCTGCACCTCTTCGTCGTCGCGGCGGTCGTCTGGTGGATCCGCCAAGGGCTCGCGGAGTCCAAGATCTGGTCCGACGAGGCGGTCAACGAGACCCGTGAGCTCACCGCTTCCGTCGGCGCCCGCGGAATCAAGGGCCTGTTCTCCAAGAAGGTCAACATCACCGCACTGCTCCTGCTCGGTGGCATCTACCTCTTCTGGAACACCGTGGCCGGACAGGCCGGCATCTTCATGCCGCGTGTCTACGAGACCGCGGGCGTCGAGAGCGCGGTCCAGCAGAACCTGCTGCAGGTGCTGGTCTGGGGATGCACCGTCCTCGCGACCTACTTCGGCTTCATGCGATATGCCGATCGGGTCTCCCAGCGCGCCCTGTACGTCTTCGGCGCCGCACTGGGCATCGTCGCCTGGATCGTGCTGGTCGCCTTCACCGACAGCGGTGTCGCCACGATGCTCGTCTTCGCGGTCCTGTGGGGCATCTCCTCGGGCATCGGCGCGCAGGCGTTCTACAGTCTCTGGGCCAGCGAGATGTTCGCGACGCCCTATCGGGCCAGCGCCCAGGGCGTCATGTTCTTCGCCGTCCGCACCGCAACCGGTCTGTTGAGCTACTTCTTCCCCACCATGCTCGCGGCCACCGGACTCACCACGGTCGGCATCCTGCTGGTCGCACTGCTCACCGTCGCGCTGATCATCGGCGCCATCGCGGCTCCGGACACCCAGGGCAAGACGCTGCAGCAGATCGAGGTCGAGCGCTACGGCGCTCCGCTGTCACCCGAGCTCATCGAGACACCGGCATCCGCCGCGCACCCGACCCCGGGCACCAACCCGGCCGCGGAGTCGGGACACAAAGCCCCGGCCTGACACCACGGCCTGATCGCGCGGTGCGCGATTGAAACGTTCCACCAGTTCGAATGTTCCACTCAGACCTCCCCGCCGCCGGCTGACCCCGACGCCGGCGGCGGGGAATCCCAACCGAAAGAAATCTCATGGCCACCTTTGACGAGACGATCCTCGACAACCTCGAGATCGAGCTCCCCTCCTGGGCGTTCGGCAACTCCGGCACCCGGTTCAAGGTGTTCGGCACCCCGGGCACCCCCCGCACCATCCACGAGAAGATCGCCGACGCCGCGAAGGTCAACGAGCTGACCGGGCTGGCACCCACCGTCGCCCTGCACATCCCGTGGGACACCGTCGACGACTACACCGCCCTGGCCGCTTACGCGAAGGATCTCGGCGTCGGCCTGGGCACCGTCAACTCCAACACCTTCCAGGACGACGCCTACAAGTTCGGCAGCCTGACCCACACCGACAAGACGGTGCGGCAGATGGCCATCGACCATCACCTCGCCTGCATCGAGGTGATGAACGCGACCGGTTCGCGCGATTTGAAGATCTGGCTGGCCGACGGCACCAACTACCCCGGACAGGGCGACATCCGCGGACGCCAGGACCGGCTCGCCGAGTCGCTCGCGACCATCTACCAGCACATCGGCGACGACCAGCGACTCGTGTTGGAGTACAAGTTCTTCGAGCCCGCCACCTACGTCACCGACGTCCCCGACTGGGGCACCTCCTACGCCCACGTGACCGCGCTCGGCGAGCGGGCGATGGTCTGCCTCGACACCGGCCATCACGCGCCGGGAACCAACATCGAGTTCATCGTCGCGCAGCTGCTTCGCCTCGGAAAGCTGGGTTCCTTCGACTTCAACTCGCGCTTCTACGCCGATGACGACCTCATCGTCGGTGCCGCGGATCCGTTCCAGCTCTTCCGGATCCTGTTCGAGGTGATCCGCGGCGGCGGGCTCGACGCCGGGTCGCCGGTCGCTCTCATGCTCGATCAATGCCACAACGTCGAGGAGAAGATCCCCGGCCAGCTCCGTTCGGTGCTGAACGTCGAGGAGATGACGGCCCGCGCACTACTCGTCGACACCGATGCGCTGACCGAGGCACAGGCCGCCGGAGACGTGTTGGGCGCGAACGCGATCGTGATGGACGCGTTCTACACCGACGTCCGTCCGATGCTCGCCGAGCGTCGTGTCCGTCGCGGCCTGCCCGCAGACCCGATGGCCGCATACGTCGACTCCGGATACCACGAGCGCATCGTCGCCGAGCGTGTCGGCGGTACCCAGTCGTCCTGGGGCGCCTGAGCCCTCCCCCAGCCCCAGTTCCCTGAACTCCCGAGGAGATCACCCCTAATGACCAATCCCGCAGTCGCCGCCCTCATCGAGCGGTCCAACCGACTCGGATCGGATCCGAAGAACACCAACTACGCCGGCGGCAACACCTCCGCCAAGGGCTCCGACACCGACCCGGTCACCGGTGAGAGCGTCGAACTGCTCTGGGTGAAGGGCTCCGGCGGCGATCTCGGCACCCTCACCGAGAAGGGCCTGGCCGTGCTCCGGCTCGATCGCATGCGTGCGCTCGTCGACGTCTATCCCGGCCTCGACCGTGAGGACGAGATGGTCGCCGCCTTCGACTACTGCCTGCACGGAAAGGGCGGTGCCGCACCGTCGATCGACACCGCGATGCACGGCCTCGTCGACGCCGCGCACGTCGACCACCTGCACCCGGACTCCGGTATCGCCATCGCGACCGCGGCCGACGGCGAGGTCTTGACGCACAAGATCTTCGGTGACCGCGTCGTGTGGGTGCCGTGGCGTCGTCCGGGTTTCCAGCTCGGGCTGGACATCTCGGCGATCAAGAAGGACAACCCGCAGGCCATCGGTTGCATCCTCGGCGGCCACGGGATCACCGCCTGGGGCGACACCTCCGATGAGGCGCAGGCACATTCGCTGGAGATCATCCGCACCGCCGAGGAGTACATCGCCGCCAACGGTCGGCCGCAACCCTTCGGCGGCCCGATCGACGGCTACGGCGCATTGCCCGCCGAGGAACGCCGGGCCAAGGCCGCGGCGCTCGCCCCGTTCATCCGCGGCCTCGCCTCGATGGACAAGCCGCAGGTCGGTCACTTCACCGACGTCGACCCGGTCCTCGAATTCCTGGCGGCAGAGGAGCATCCGCGCCTGGCCGCACTCGGCACCAGTTGCCCGGACCACTTCCTGCGCACCAAGGTCAAGCCGCTGGTCCTCGACCTCCCGGCCGACGCGAGCGTCGAGGAGTGCAAGGAGCGCCTCACGGCACTGCACGAGGCCTACCGCGAGGACTACCGCGCGTACTACGACCGTCACGCCACCGCGGACAGCCCCGCGATGCGCGGCGCCGACCCGGCCATCGTGCTGATCCCGGGCGTCGGAATGTTCAGCTTCGGCAAGGACAAGCAGACCGCACGTGTCGCCGGCGAGTTCTACCTGAACGCCATCAACGTGATGCGCGGCGCCGAGGCCATCTCGACCTACGCACCGATCGACGAGTCGGAGAAGTTCCGGATCGAGTACTGGTTGCTCGAGGAGGCCAAGCTCGCCCGCATGCCGAAGCCCAAGCCGCTCGCGACCCGCATCGCCCTGGTCACCGGGGCGGCATCCGGCATCGGCAAGGCCATCGCGACGCGTCTGGCCGCCGAAGGTGCATGCGTGGTGATCGCCGACCTCGACGCCGAGAAGGCACGGGCGGCCGCCGAGGAGATCGGTTCGACCGATGTCGCCATCGGGGTGGCCGCCGACGTCACCGACGAAGCGGCCGTACAGTCCGCGATCGACGCGACGGTGCTCGCCTTCGGCGGCATCGACCTCGTCGTGAACAACGCCGGCCTGTCGCTGTCGAAGTCGTTGCTGGACACCACCGCCGCCGACTGGGACCTCCAGCACAACGTGATGGCCCGTGGTTCGTTCCTGGTGAGCAAGGCCGCTGCACGCGCCCTCATCGACCAGAAGCTCGGCGGCGACATCCTGTACATCTCGTCGAAGAACTCGGTCTTCGCCGGGCCGAACAACATCGCCTACTCGGCGACGAAGGCCGACCAGGCCCATCAGGTCCGTCTCCTGGCCGCCGAGCTCGGCGAGCACGGGGTCAAGGTCAACGGCATCAATCCCGATGGCGTGGTGCGTGGTTCGGGGATCTTCGCCGGCGGCTGGGGCGCCAAGCGCGCTGCCGTCTACGGCGTCGAGGAGAAGGATCTCGGCAAGTTCTACGCGCAGCGCACCCTGCTCAAGCGCGAGGTGCTGCCGGAGAACATCGCCAACGCCGCGTTCGCACTCTGCACGTCCGACTTCTCGCACACCACCGGCCTGCACGTGCCGGTGGACGCGGGCGTCGCCGCCGCGTTCCTGCGATGAGCCGATCCACCCGGTCCGCCCAGGTCGCCGCGATGATCGGCAACCATCTGGTCTACCGAGACGCATTTCTGCGCACTGCCGCCTACGATCCGCGTTCCGCCGCCGCGGTATTCACCGAACTGTCTCGCCCGCTGC
>ERZ501054.59-NODE-59-length-12872-cov-5.109308_pt1 | contig 12872 bp, 10 predicted proteins | sample MGYA00510861_ERZ501054 | MGnify/ENA primary metagenome ERZ501054 (study PRJEB25958, sample SAMN03398586) | human skin metagenome | study: EMG produced TPA metagenomics assembly of the Human Skin Microbiome Metagenome (human skin metagenome) data set. | reverse complement strand
GGGCGTCCTGGTCACCGAAGGCCAGCGCGTCACCGCCGGCGACGTCATCGCTCTGGTGGGCAACGAGGGCTTCTCGTTCGGCCCGCACCTGCACTTCGAGGTGTGGAAGAACGGCAACACCAAGATCGACCCCGTGCCCTGGCTCGCCGCCAAGGGCGTGAAGCTCTCCGGCTACACCGGGTAGCAGAAGGCTCCACAGGTCACCTCCTGTCGCTTGGTGGCGCCATACCAGCGCGCTCACGCTGCGCATCCGGTATTGATACCTGGCCGGATTGCGAACTGACGTTCAATTCTCGTCCATCTCAGCATGATTGAAGGGCACATTGCCCTTCGGCCATGCTGACGGGGACGAGAATTTCCAGTCGAATCGGGGAATGAGCTGGCGAGCGTTTCACTCCGCTCCCTGATCCGGAAGAACGACACAACCGCATCTCACCAGGACCCTTCGTGACGCGCCCTCCGCAAGCTCCGGGCGCTCCTCAGGGAGCAGTAGGGGTCACTTCTTTCGGATCAGGGATCGGGCGCGCGCTCCACGCCAATCCAGCCTTACAGCTTGTCCCCGGGAATCCCGCCCGCGGTGAGAAGCGTGACGCGTCCCGCGCTGCCGCCGTAGTCGATGGTGACGCGTTCGGTGGCGCCGCTGCCCTCCTTGGCCACGACCTTGCCCATGCCGTACTTCGGATGGTTGTGTCGGTCGCCGATGTCGAGCTGAACCTGCTTGTTGCGTCCGCGCGCCGGATCCGACGAGTACGACGACCGGCCACGGCCCATCGACGAACCACCCGAACCGGAGAATGCCCCGTCGCGGCCGAACACGCCGCCCGACGATCCGCCGAAGCCGCGCATGGAGCGCTTGGGTTCGGTTCGGCGCCAGTCGACGAGGTGTTGCGGGATCTCTTGCAGGAAACGGGATTCCGGGTTCGACACCGGTTGCCCCCAGGAGGCGCGGGTGACCGACCGGGTGAGGTACAGACGCTGCTTGGCGCGGGTGATCCCGACGTAGGCCAGGCGCCGTTCCTCGCTGAGCTCGGCCGGATCGCCGAGCGCACGCATGTGCGGGAAATGACCGTCTTCCCAACCGGTGACGAAGACGACCGGGAACTCGAGGCCCTTGGCGGTGTGCAGGGTCATCATCGTGACCACGCCCTCGCCCTCATCCGGCACCTGGTCGGCGTCGGCGACGAGTGAGACCCGCTCGAGAAACGCTGCGAGCGAACCGGGTTCGGGCTCGCCCTCGCGGTCCACCTCGTTCTCGGGATCGTCGGCATCGGCGTCGACCTGCGCGGCGTCGGCACTGAATTCCCGTGCCACGGCGACGAGTTCGTTGATGTTGTCGAGGCGTGCGCCGTCCTGCGGATCGTTGGACGCCTCGAGTTCGGCGCGGTAGCCGGTGCGCTCGACGATCGCGTCGACGAGTTCACCGATGTCGGCCGACTCCTCGGTGGCATCGAGGAAGGCCACATCCGCGTCCTCCGTGCCGGCCTCGCCGAAGTGGGTCAGGAAGTCCGACCGGAGCCCTTCGATGAGTTCGACGAACCCGCCGATCTGCTTGACCGCCCGCGTGTTGAGCAATGCGACCTTGCCCTCGGCAGCGTCCATCAGCGACTCGTAGAAGCTCCGTCCGGTGTTCTCCGAATGCACGGCGACGCAGGCTTCCGCGCGATCGCCGATACCGCGCCGAGGCGTGTTGAGAATCCGGCGCAGGCTGACCGAGTCGTCGGGGTTGGCGACCACCCGCAGGTAGGCCACCACATCCCGCACTTCTTTGCGCTCGTAGAACTTGGTGCCGCCGACGACCTTGTACGGAATCCCGTGCCGGACGAACACCTCCTCGATCGCACGCGAGCCGGTGTTGGTGCGGTAGAACACCGCGATGTCGGAGTACTTGTGGCTCGAGCTCCCCCCGATCGAGTAGTCGGTGAGTTCCTCGATCTCCTTGGCGATGAACGTCGACTCGTCACGGTCGGAGTCGGCGACGTAGCCGACGATGAGTTCGCCGTCACCGGAGTCGGTCCACAACTTCTTCTCGCGCCGGTTCGAGTTGCGCGCGATGACGGCGTTGGCCGCCGACAGGATCGTCTGTGTCGACCGGTAGTTCTGTTCGAGCAGAACGGTTTCGGCGGACGGGAAGTCGCGCTCGAACTCCTCGATGTTGCGGATGGTGGCACCGCGGAAGGCGTAGATGGACTGGTCGGCGTCGCCGACGACGCACAGCTCCGAGGGCTCCAGACCACTCGCGGTGGTCTGCTCCCCCACCAGTTCGCGGATGAGCACGTACTGCGCGTGGTTGGTGTCCTGGTACTCGTCGACGAGAACGTGACGGAATCGGCGCCGGTAATACTCCGCGACCTGCGGATGCCGATGCAGCAGGGCGACGGTCTCCCCGATCAGATCGTCGAAGTCGAAGGCGTTCGCGGCGCGCAGACGGCGCTGGTACTCGGCGTAGATCTGCGCGATCGTCGTCGACGTCGGGTCGTCCTCGGGTGCCGCGGCCAGCGCCTCGTCGGGCGAGATCAGTTCGTTCTTGAAGTTCGACACGGCCACCGAGACCCCGCGTGGGCTGAACTTCTTGGGATCGAGGTCGAGGTCCCGGATGACCATGCCGAACAACCGCTTCGAGTCGTCGGCGTCGTAGATGGAGAAGTTGGAGTTCATCTTCTCCAGCAACCCCGACTGCGCCCGGAGGATGCGCACGCATGTGGAGTGGAAGGTCGAGACCCACATGTAGGCGGCGCGGGGGCCGACGAGGTCGATGACCCGCTCGCGCATCTCCGCGGCGGCCTTGTTGGTGAAGGTGATGGCCAGGATCTGCCCGGGCGTGACGTCCCGCGCGGCGAGCAGGTAGGCGATCCGGCGGGTCAGCACCGCCGTCTTGCCCGAGCCCGCGCCCGCCACGATCAGCAATGGCGCGCCGGCGTGGAGCACCGCGGCGCGCTGTTGCGGGTTGAGACCGTCGAGCAGGCGCGCGACCCGGTCGTCGGCGGCCGCACCCGAGGGAGCGGCGCCCGCGCGACCGGCGAGAAGAGGGGCAGAAGAAGAGCTGTTCATCGGTTGTCCAGGTTACCCGCCACCGCCGACAGACCCCCGTCGGCCGGTCCGCTCCACCCCGGCACGTGGTCGACCGAACAGCCGACCGGCCCCGTGGGTTGAGGCCCCGATCGCCGTGTCCCGCGGCTAATATGACGCGGTATCACCGGCTCGGGGTGCCCTGTCTGCGAACAACTCGCACGCGGCGACGACGCCCCGGCGAGCAGGAAGAGGCGCCATGAAGAGACCGTCCATCGTCCCCGCCGCCATCGCCCTCGGTGTCGGAGCACTGGCCCTCGTCATCGCGCTCGTCCTGTCGTTCGTCCCGTTCAGCAGCGCCGGCACCGTGGAGCCCACCCCCGCCTTCCGTGCGCAGAAGAGCCTCGACGAGGTGCTGTTCAAGATGGCGACGAGCCCGGCGGCGAAGTTCACCGGCAAGGTCACCTACAAGTACGACGACGAGCGCGGCGAGGGGACGGTCGAGTTCGACGACCTGATCGTCACCACGTCGAACACCGCCGAGGGCACGATCACCCTGGGCTCACAGCAGGGCGAGTACCGGCAGATCGGCAACAGCCCGTTCCTCAGCGCCCCCGGCGCTCTGTGGAACGAACTCCTCGTCGACGCCGAGAAGACGAATCTCGACGCCGCCCCGCTCGACAACAAGTGGGCCTCCACCCGCTTCACCAGCCTGCCGCGCCTGGGCACGATCCTCGGCCCGGACAACCTCGCCGGCGACATCGGCAACATCGAGAACGGCGACGCGCCGCAGCTCGGGGCCGAGCTCCCGGCGCCCAACAAGGGCACCCCCGACGCCCGGCGCTGGCCCACCACCGACCCGCCGATCGAGTTCGTCGGCGACGACAAGGTGAAGATCGGAGCGTGGGAGGTCACCTTCGACCCGGAGACGAAGAACGTCACGAACGTCAAGGGTCAGAGCGTGCAGGGCCCGGTCACCTACGACATCGACGCCGCGGTCAGCCTGCAGCCGGCCGACCAGGCCCAGAAGGTGTTCGCGAACCAGCGTGCACTCGTCTCGGATCTGCTGTCGGTGCCCGCCCCCGGCCTCTGGATGGAGCAGCCGGTGGTGTCCTCGCGCCAGACGGGTGCATGCACCACCTCGTCCTGCGCCTTCGACTACACCGTGCAGGGCAGCCCGTACGCCGACGACGTCCGCGGCCACTTCAACTACGGCCTGACGCTGAACTTCGCGGTCGGCAACCGCCCGCCCGGCGCCGTCGGCGGTGAGTGCAAGGTGGTCCTGCGGGTCGACTTCGGACGCAACGGAACCACCCGCTGCGCGGCGACCAACCTCCCGCCGGACACCAACATCGCGTCGCGGTACACCTTCACCTATCTCGCGTTCATCGACGCGACCACAGACGAACTGAACGATCTCATCGACAACAACGAGAAGCAGACCAACACCGAGATCGTCTACGTCCGCACCGGCAACAAGGAACCGGCACAGGCCCGGTTCGGCTCCGGCGTGACCGGCCTGCCGAGCTACTACGCGATCAAGCGCGGCGACTACGTCTTCGACGGCATCGGCACCGACGGCAACATGCACATCACCTTCGGTGAGGGGTATCAGGACCACATCGTCGGCGGCACCTTCGATCCGTCCTGGGAAGGCACCGAGGTGCTCCGCAAGCAGATGGAGCAGCAGGTCGCCGCGGCGGGCGACGCGCAGGTCGTCTACTTCGTCGCCGAGGAGGAGACCGCGTCGGCGCTGCGAGCCCTCATCGCCGCGGAGAACCAGAGCGACAACATCTCCGCGTTCTACTACGACTAGTGGTGTGTCTCGGAAATAGGTGGCCGGTATCCGGTGGAGCGATCGGTGGTCTGGCAAGGCGGAGGAGGGAGGGATAGCGGAGCTATCTCGACCGACGACAACGCAGCCAGGCGCCGATCGAGCGCCGGAGACCAGTCGCTTATTTCCGAGACACACCACTAGAACTCAGCCGCCGGCGAAGCGCGCCTCGGCGGCCTCGCCCACCCGGCCGGCACCGGTGTGCAGCCGCAGCCCCGGCGTCAGGGGCCGCAGATCGACGTGGTCGCCGCCACCGTTGATCCGGACATACACCGACCCCAGTCCCGCGCGAACCGGTGCCCGGACCGCTTCCCCGTCCGCGAGCGCGATCTCGATCTCGCCGTCCCGGGTCGCGCAGTAGCTGAGCGCGATCGTCCAGGGCCAGGAGAAGAGCGGACCGTCGAGTCGCAGTCGGGTGGGTCCGTCGACCTCCGGGGTCCGGCAGGTCCCCGCCCCCGCGTAGATGGTGCGACGCTGGGTCACGCCGCCGGGCACGAGATTTCCCGCGGTGTCGAGCACGAACAACCGGTCGGTGGCCACCCCGAAGTCGGGGCGGGGCTCCACGCGGCCGAAGATGCGGCTGACCTGGTTGTCGGGGTAGACGAAGGGTTGCAGGATCTCCAGGGGCACGGACTGGTCGAGCATGGTCACGCCATTCGGCCCCTGCATCGCGGCGTCGTGCAGCGACGCGGTCGCGGTCTCGAGGTAGTCACCGGTCGGGTTGTCCCGCCACGACGACGAGAACGAGACCAGCGACACCAGCGCGGACACCACGACGAGCGCACCGACGACGGACGCGAACGCGGGCAGCGCGGCCGACCGCTCCTCATCTCGCCCGGCTTCGGCGTCGGACGTGCGCGCATGCCGTCCGCCCACCTCGGTGGTCCGGGCCGGCGCGGCGCACAGCAGGGCCAGAGCGATGGTGAACACCAGCGCCGTGTCCGGGAGATAGCGCATGTGCTGGGCGAGTTCGATCGCCGTCTGCGGGCTCGACCGGTTCCACATCACCGGGATCTGGGCGGCCACGGCGTAGATCAGCGCGCACACGACGATCGCCGCGCCGCCGCGTCTGCGGGCCACCGCCCACCAGGTCACCGCGGCCAGCACCAGCCAGCCGCCGACGATCATCCACATCTGCGGGAAGCCGGTCGGCGGACTCGGCGTCCACCGCTCCCATTCCCACGGCCCGCCGACGAGCGACGGCACGATCGCATCGGTCACCGACCGCCAGACCAGGCGCGCGGTCTGCGCCACCGAATGCTCACCCGACGTCGGGTCGGTGGTGACGAAGTACACCGCCACCCACGACGCGGCGGCGACGGTCAGCGCCAGCCACAACTCCCGGGCGGACCGCAGCGTCACCGTCGTCGCGCGGGGGCCGCCGTTCGCGAGGACCGCGGCCACCAGCGCCACCGGGAGGATGAACAACGACTTCTCGAAGAACGCCAGCGCAATCAGGAAGACGATCGTCGAGCGGACCCACACCAGCCGGCGTCGGGCGTCGTCGACGTCACCGCGCGCGAGGCGGACCGCGTCGGCGACGATCCACGCCATCGCCGCCTGCAGGGGCAGGGTGTTGAGGCCGGCCGCCCACCAGGCGAAGGCGGGCACCGTCATCGGACTGAACAGATAGAACGCGAGCGCGACGAGTGCACCGATGCGGGCGCGCGGCGCGATGACCAGCACCATCCGCCACACCGCCACCGACGCGATCGCCTGCATCACCACGAGCATCAGCGCCGGCAGCGCCCAGTTCAGCGGTGCCAGCCACGTGGCCACCCCGGCGAGCAGGAACGCCGCCGGCATGAAGTGCCCGTCGTGACTGTGGCCCAGGTACTCCCAGGACAGGATCGGGTTCGACGACGCGCGTGCCACGAGGACCAGATCGTCCCAGTAGAAGTTGCCCGTCGCGACGAGCCAGCCCCGGATGATCAGCTGACCCACGATCAGGGACAGGGCGACGAGGGACACCATCCGCGCGTTGGGCATGCGCTCCAGTTTCCATGTGCCGCGAGCGGCGTCGTGGTCGGGTCGGGTGACTCGGCCGCATGCGGGTCGTCGCGGGGCGTCGTGGCAAAATCGGGCGCGTGACCGACCGCAGCCCCAGCCCCGGCGCTCAGGACCCCCGCCCTTCCGGCGGCACGTCGTTCGAGCACTCGATCGACCTCGACAAGTACGAGCTCTCGTCCGAGGTCGGCGACCTGCCCGACGACATCGACCAGCTGCGGCTCGAGATCGACCGGCTCGACGCCGTGATCCTCGCCGCGATCAAACGCCGGTCGGCGGTGTCGAAGAAGATCGGTGCCGCACGCATGGCCTCCGGCGGCCCTCGCCTGGTCCACAGCCGCGAGGTGAAGGTGCTCGAGCGCTTCCAGGATCTCGGCCAGGAGGGGCACACCCTCGCGATGCTGCTGCTGCGTCTGGGGCGCGGACCACTGGGCCGCTGACCTGCCGGCCCCTCGCACCCCGACGCGGTGATCCGGTGAGGCCTGCGCGCCACGTGTGACGACCGTCGCGGCCACGACGACGAGCACATAAGGTTGGTGGTCATGAGCACCCAGGCACCTGGCAGCGACTTCACCGGCACCGACCACGGCGACATCACCGCGACGCAGTCCTGGCAGGCGCTCGCGGCTCATCAGCCGCATGTGTACGCCATGCACCTGCGTGAGGTGTTCGCGATCGATCCCGCGCGCGGGCGCGAACTCACCGTCGACGTCGGCGATCTGCACATCGACTACTCGAAGCACCGGGTGCTGCGCGAGACGCTCGAACTCCTGATGAGCCTGGCCCGCGAGGTCGGTCTCGAGGAGATCCGCGACGACATGTTCGCCGGCGCCCACATCAACACCTCCGAGGACCGCGCCGTCCTGCACACCGCGCTGCGCCTGCCGGCCGATGCGACACTGACCGTCGACGGCCAGGACGTCGTCGCCGACGTGCACGAGGTCCTCACCCGGATGGGCGAGTTCACCGACCGCCTCCGCAGCGGAGAGTGGAAGGGACACACCGGAAAACCCATCACCGACGTCGTCAACATCGGCATCGGCGGCTCCGACCTCGGTCCGGTGATGGTCTATCAGGCGCTGCGCCACTACGTCGACGCCGGGATCCGCTGCCACTTCGTCTCCAACGTCGACCCCGCGGACGTGGTCGGCACCCTCGCCGACCTCGACGCCGAGACGACACTGTTCATCATCGCCTCGAAGACCTTCACCACTCTCGAGACACTCACCAACGCCGCCGCCGCACGCACCTGGCTCCTGCAGGCGCTCGACGCCGACACCGACGCCGTGGCAAAGCATTTCGTCGCCGTCAGCACCAACGCCGCCGAAGTGGCCGAGTTCGGCATCGACACCGACAACATGTTCGGCTTCTGGGACTGGGTCGGCGGCCGGTACTCGGTGGACTCCGCGATCGGGCTGTCGGTGATGGCCGCGATCGGCAAGGAACGCTTCGCCGAGTTCCTCGACGGCTTCCACATGGTCGACGAGCACTTCCGCACCCAGCCCCTCGAACGCAACGCACCGGTCATCCTCGGCCTGATCGGCCTCTGGTACAACAACTTCTGGGATGTCGGCGTTCGCGCGGTCCTGCCCTACAGCAACGACATGGCCCGCTTCGCCGCCTACCTGCAGCAGCTGACGATGGAGTCCAACGGCAAGTCGGTCACCGCCGGCGGCCACCACGTCACCACCGACACCGGCGAGATCTTCTGGGGCGAACCGGGAACCAACGGCCAGCACGCCTTCTACCAACTGCTGCACCAGGGCACGCGGATGGTGCCCGCGGACTTCATCGGTTTCGCCGAACCCACCGACGACCTGCCGACCGCTCCCGACGGCTCGGGTTCCATGCACGACCTGTTGATGAGCAACTACTTCGCCCAGACCAAGGTGCTCGCCTTCGGCAAGACCGCCGACGAGATCGCCGCCGAGGGCGTACCCGCACATGTCGTGGCCCACAAGGTGATGCCGGGCAACCGCCCCACCACCTCGATCCTCGCCCCCCAGCTCACCCCGTCGGTGATCGGCCAGCTCGTGGCGCTCTACGAGCACCAGGTCTTCGTCGAAGGCGCCATCTGGGGCATCAACCCCTTCGACCAGTGGGGCGTCGAACTCGGCAAGACCCAGGCCAAGGAACTACTCGACACCCTCATCCAGTCGGAAGCGCCTGACACACACGACGATTCGTCGACCGACGCCCTCGTCACGTGGTACCGGGAGCGACGGGGCCGCGCGGTCTGAGGGGGTTTCGACAAGCTCAACCGGCACAAGGGCGGCTCAACCGGCGGTTAGGTCCAGTACTCCTCGTCGAAGACCGCATCGGGGATCTCGTCCCCGGGTTCGACGCCGAGCGACTGGATGCGGCCCATGATCGCGGCCGCCGTCGCCACGTAGGTGACGAGATCGGTTGGCTCGACGTCTCGTTCGGCGGGATCACCGCCGAGGAATTCATACAGGGCGGGTGGCACGCAGGCACCCATGTCCAGGGCGCGGGTACCGGTCGCCTCCCGCCACGCATCGAAGCTCGCCACGTCGACGGCCTCGGCGACTTCACCGGTCCGGACGGCCTCGGACACCTCGTCGACGGTGGCCAGCTCACCCGAGGTCCCGCTCGACGGGTCGAAGCCGAGAACCGTGTCGGCGGCGGTGGTCTCGTCGTCGGAGAGGGTGAAGTAGACGATGCCCCGCCAGTCGGAGCCCAAGGCCGCGATGTCCGTGCGGTCGAAGATCTCGCCGAGCAGTTCGCCGACCTGATCCCGCTGTCGAGCGCCGAACACCTGAAACGCGCCCGAGGCCACCACTTGTCCCTGCTTGTTCGCCACGAGGGCCACCTTACGCAGGTCAGTCGTCGATACCGAGGACGACCACGCGGCCTGTTCCCGGCGACAGGTAGACCGTCGCGCGCCACTCCGGTGACGAAAACGCACGGTCGAGGGCGGGCCCGCCGACAAAGCCGCCGGGCGGCACCAGGTCGCGCAACGCGCCCGCCACCGAGTCAGGCGGGGCCACCGGATCGGCGTCGTACTGCCCCGCCCATGCTGCCGCGCGCTCGGTACCGACGTTCACGACCGCGTCGAACCAGTACGTGGATGGTCCGGGGACCCTGTCCGACGAGTTGCCACCGAGGGTGCCGGCCGTCCAACCCTCGATCACCGAACCCTGCAGGAGCGGAAACCGTCTGATCACCGGCCCCTCGTCGCGCTGTGGTCCGGCGGTCACGATCTTGGTCGACGCCTGCGCCGACGTCGACACCGAGGGGATCGGGTCACGATCGACCGGTACCGACGGAGCACAACCAGCGAGCAAGCCGAACCCCGCAACACCTGCCACGACGACAGCCGTCAGCCGCGGCAATCGGTGAACAGGCATCCCGTGACGGTAGCCCGCGGGTCGAACGCGAAACATCGGCTGTCTGAACGAATCACAGAAGTCAGACCAGTCGGCGGCTGACCGACGCCGGCAGGAACTTCAGCGCGGCCGCGATGGGTGTCCAGGGCCACGCGGGCACCGGGGCCCAGTCCTTCTCCGCCTCGATCGCCTTGACCAGCGCGTCGACGCCCTTGTCGGTCTCGACCATCAGGGACGTCTTCACGCCCCGGTTGATATCGGTCTCGATGTAACCCGGCGCGACCACCGACACCGTGATCGGCGACGACGCGAACTCGGCCTGGAGTCCCTGCCCCAGCGCCGTCAGCCCGGCTTTCGACGCCGAATAGGCGGCCTGCGCCTTGGGCATGCCGCGAACACCCGAGATGGAGCTGATCAGCACGAGGTGCCCGGCGTTCTGCGCGCGGAAGATCTCCAGCGCCGCCTCGGCCTGGGCCAGCGCGCCGACGAGATTGGTCTGCACCGTCTCGATGTTCGCGGCGGCCTTGCCGGTGCCGAGGGGTGCGCCCTTGCCGAGTCCGGCGTTGACGATGACCCGGTCGAGACCGCCCAGACCGTCGGCCAGCCTCCCGAAGACCTCGGGGACGGCGTCGACGTCGGTGACGTCCAGCGTCGCGACCTCTACCTGTGCGGCGGTGGGCCGCAGTTCGCCGGCCAGCGCGTCCAGCTTCTCGCGGCGGCGCGCCGCGAGGGCGAGCGAACGTCCCTGGGCGGCGAAGCGTCGGGCCATGCCTTCCCCGAGCCCCGAACTCGCACCCGTGATGAGAATCCTCTGCCGTGTCGTCACGAGGACCAGGCTACCGGCCGGTAAGTTCTGCCTTCCCGGTCGCCCGGCGCGACCTACTTCAGCAACCGCGACATCCGACGGTCCGCCAGCACCTTCCCGCCCGTCTGGCACGTGGCGCAGTACTGGAAGGACCGGTCCGCGAACGACACCTCGCGGACGATGTCGCCGCACACCGGACACGGCAGGCCGGTGCGGGCGTGCACGCGCAGACCAGTGCGCTTCTCGGACTTCAGCCGCGCGACGGCCTGCCCCTCCAGACGCCCGGTCGCGTCGGTGAGCACGCCGCGCATGGCGTCGTAGAGGGTCGCGACCTGGTCGGCCTTCAGTGTTTTCGACGACGCGAACGGCGACAGGCGTGCAGTGTGCAGGATCTCGTCGGAGTAGGCGTTGCCGATCCCGGCGATGGTGTGCTGGTCGGTGAGCACGTTCTTGATCCGGCCGGTGGTGCCGGCGAGGATCTCGGCGAACTGTTCGGACGTCAGCTCGAGCGCGTCGGGTCCCAGACCGGCGATCCGTTCGACGTCGGCGAGGTCGCGGACCAGCCACACCGCGAGTCGTTTCTGCGTCCCGGCCTCGGTGACGTCGAACCCCTCACCGGGTAGACCGCAGTGCACGCGCAGGGCGATCGGACTCTTCCCGCCCGGCCGCAGGGGTTTGGGCGACAGATCCTCGCTCCACCGCACCCAGCCCGCCCGCGACAGATGGATGACCAGCTGCAGCAACGGCTCTGACGCAGTGGCCGCCGAGCCGGGAATGGTACGGATGACCAGGTACTTCCCCACCCGGCCGACGGATTCGACGATCCGGTCCATCAGCGCCGTGTAGGGCGGGTCCGCGGTCTTCAGCACCGACAACGACGCGACGTCGACCCGGCGGATCGGGAGTCCGGCCGCACGGCCGTCGACGTAGTCGGCGATGGCGGCCACCTCTGGGAGCTCAGGCATGCCACCAGTGTGCTCTAGTTGTGGGATGAACTCCCGACTTTCCGACGCCGAGCTGGCCGCCCGGATCGCGCAGGGAGCCGGCGAAGTACTCCTCGGAATCCGTTCGGGCGACCTGCTCGGCGGCGCGATGCTCGGCGATGTGGGCGATGCGCTTGCGCAGGCGTGGATCTCGACGGTGCTCCGCAAACACCGGCCACGCGATGCGGTGTTGTCCGAGGAAGCCGCCGACGTCGGCGACCGGGCCACCGCGTCGCGCGTGTGGATCATCGACCCCCTGGACGGCACAAGGGAATTCGCCGGCGGCTCGCCGGACTGGGCCGTACACGTCGCGCTGACCGAGAGCGGGATCGTCACCGAGGCGTCGGTGTCGCTGCCCGCGACGGGTGAACTGTTCCGTTCCGACACCGTCGCGGAGACCACCGGCGAACTGACCCGGCGTCTCGTCACCTCCCGGTGGGGCGGCTCGTATGAGACCAGCTACGTGGCGAACCGACTGGGTCTGCAGATGGTGCCGGTCGGTTCGGCCGGCGCGAAGGCGATGGCCGTCGTCCGCGGCGATGCCGATGCCTATGTCCACGCCGGCGGTCAGTACGAGTGGGACAACGCGGCGCCGGTGGGGGTCGCGCTGGCGGCCGGACTGCACTGCAGTCGCCTCGACGGGTCGGAGATCGTGTACAACAACCGGCATCCGTACATGCCGGACTTCGTCATCTGCCGCAGCGAGATCCGCGAGGAGATGCTCGGCGCGCTGCGTCAGATCTGGTGAACTGAACCGGTGAACGGCATCGGCGACGCGGTGGTGCGCATCGGGCCCGCACTGGTGGTGGCCGTCGTACTGCTGGCCGTGGTCGCCGTGCTGGTGAACCGTCGGAGCGGATTGGCCCGGGAGACCGTCGTCGCCGCGCTCC
>ERZ501054.58-NODE-58-length-12968-cov-5.251607_pt1 | contig 12968 bp, 13 predicted proteins | sample MGYA00510861_ERZ501054 | MGnify/ENA primary metagenome ERZ501054 (study PRJEB25958, sample SAMN03398586) | human skin metagenome | study: EMG produced TPA metagenomics assembly of the Human Skin Microbiome Metagenome (human skin metagenome) data set. | reverse complement strand
GAGGTCGCCGTCGAGGATGCGGCGCTGAGGGTCGAGGGTGGAATCCCGGGCCCCCAGCTCGCCCGGCTGCTGGGTGAGCGGGGCATGTGGGTCTCCGAGCTCGTCCCGGTCCGGCAGGACCTCGAGTCGTTCTTCCTCGAGCTCACCGCCTCCGAGGAGCTGGGCTCCGACCAGCCGAGTCGCCGCGGGCGGCGACCGTGATCCGGCTCGTCGGGGTCGAGCTGACCCGGCTGCGCAAGCGGCGCGCGGTCGTCGTACTCCTCCTGCTGGCCCTCATGGCTCCGCTGATCGTCGCCGCGGGGGTGGCGTGGGAGACGCGCCCGGTCAGTGCCGAGGAGACGGCGCGGGCACGCGAGCTGGTGCAGCGCGAGCTGGGCGTGCCCGGGCTGCGCGGCGGCCGGGGCGACCTGGTCGTCACCGTGGTCGTGGAGACCCCCACCCGGCTCGACGACCGCCAGCGAGAGCTGCTGCGCGAGCTCGCCGGGCTGCGCAGGGAGGAGTCGCCCACGGGGGACGTCCGACCCGAGCAGAAGTCGGTCTTCAGCCGGTTCCGCGACGCGTTCAACCAGCACTGATGACTCTCCCGACCCACCTGGTCGACACGCTGGGCGAGGCCGCCCCGGGGGCCACGGTGGTCGTGGAGGGGGACGAGGCGCATCACGCGGTGGCCGTACGCCGGCTCCGCGCCGGCCGCCAGCTCCTCGACCACCCCGCGGGCGCGGTCGATCGCCGTCAGCGCCTCCTCGGTGAGGGCGACCGGAGCACCGTCGCGGGCGACGGCGAGCAGGTCGTCGAAGGTCACGGGGCCGACGCCGACCTCGATGGTCGGAGCCTCGACGGTCGGGGCAGGGTGAGCGGTGGTCATGCCGACCATGGAACTCCCGCGGGCGCCCGGTCGCCAGCGAGGTGCGCCGTACTCTGTCTCAGATCCGAGACCTGGTGGTCACACCTGGGGGTGTGAACAGGTGGGACAGGAGTGCCTAACGTGGAGAGAACGTGTGCCGGGAACGGCATGCGACCCGATCGAGGAGGCACTCGTGAGCACCAACCAGATCGTCTGGATCGTCGTCGCCGCCGTCGTCGTCGTGGCGAAGACATCAGCGGTTCTGACGATGATCCCAGCGACGTCGTCATCAAGGTGCGCGAGCCGAGGTCGCGTCAGTCGGTGGCTGATGAGGTCACTGGCATCGAGGGTTCGACCCGTGTCGAGGCTAAGAAGCAGCGTCGTCGGGAAGGACGTGCCGCCGGACGTCGCCGCAGTGCCGTCATCACCGACGCGGAGTTCCTGGCCCGTCGCGAGTCGGTCGACCGCAAGATGATTGTGCGTCAGTCTGATGACTACTCTCAGCTGGCGGTGCTGGAAGATGGGGTGCTCGTTGAGCATTACGTTGACCGCGCTTCTGCCACCTCCTCGATCGGCAATATCTACCTGGGCAAAGTGCAGAACGTCCTGCCGTCGATGGAGGCCGCCTTCATTGACATTGGTCGTGGTCGCAACGCTGTGCTCTACGCCGGAGAGGTTGATTGGGCCAAGTATGGCAAGGAGGGCGAGGATAAGCGCATCGAGCACGTGCTAAAGTCCGGTGACCAGGTTCTGGTACAGGTCACCAAGGATCCGGTGGGTGCCAAGGGTGCCCGTTTGACCAGCCATATTTCGGTACCCGGACGCTTTGTCGTCTATTCGCCTGGCGGCCACCTTTCGGGGATTTCTCGCAAGCTGGCTGATTCGGAGCGCAAACGCCTTAAGAAAATCGTTGAGAACAACATCCCGTCGGATGCTTCCGTCATCGTGCGCACTGCCGCGGAAGGAGCCACCGAGGAAGACCTGGTCCGTGACATTAACCGTCTTAAGGTTCAGTGGGAGGTCATTGAGCGCAAGGTCAGCAACAGCAAAGCTCCGCTGATGCTATACACCGAGCCTGATTTAACGGTGCGTATCATCCGCGACTTGTTCACTGCGGACTTCTCCGAGCTTGTCATCGCCGGCAACGGTGGCCCCGATGACGCCTACGACACCATTAAGGCCTACGTTGATCACGTGGCTCCGGAGATGGCGTCGCGGTTAATCCATTGGGAGCACACCGACAAGGACCCCTTTGCCGAGTACCGCATTGACGAGCAGGTCGCGAAGGCTTTGGAGCGCAAGGTTTACCTCCCGTCGGGAGGGTCCCTTGTCATTGACCGCACCGAGGCTATGACGGTGATCGACGTCAATACCGGAAAGTTCACCGGGTCAGCGGGTAACCTTGAGGCCACTGTCACCGCTAACAACTTGGAGGCGGCTGAGGAGATCGTGCGTCAGCTACGACTGCGCGATATTGGCGGAATCATCGTCATTGACTTCATCGACATGGTGCTGCCGACCAACCGTGAACTTCTCGTGCGCCGTCTCACCGAATGCCTGGGCCGGGATCGTACCCGACACCAGGTCGCTGAGGTGACATCGCTGGGCTTAGTTCAAATGACCCGCAAGAAGATCGGTACCGGGCTGGCTGAGGCTTTCACTGAGCAGTGCGAGGCCTGTGGCGGTCGCGGCTACCGCCGCTTCGATAAGCCGGTCGATTCCCAGGCTCCGGCCGACGGTGGCGAGCGCTCGAAGGGTCGTGGTCGCGGTCATAAAGGCTCGTCGGGCAAGTCCCACTCCAAGTGAGGTTTAGGCCCACAGGGTGTTGGTAGATGGTCGTTTTGACCGTCCACCGCACGAAATGTAAAATGAGCAGCCGGTCCGACGTGTATCGTCGGTCAGGTTTGTCCGGGGCCACTGGTTCCGGTCCCCGGAAATGTACGACGAGAACGAGAGTAGGTCAGGCGTGTACGCGATCGTGCGTAGTGGCGGCCGCCAGCACAAGGTGGCAGTGGGTGACGTCGTCGAGATTGACAAGGTCGCCGACGAAGCGGGCAGCAGCATCGAGCTGACCCCGCTCCTCGTGGTTGATGGCGAGTCCGTCACCTCCGACAAGGACGCGCTCGGAAAGGTCAAGGTCACCGCTGAGGTTCTCGGCGAGACCAAGGGCCCGAAGATCCGCATCCTTAAGTACAAGAACAAGACCGGCTACAAGAAGCGCCAGGGGCACCGTCAGAAGTACACCCAGGTCAAGGTCACCGGAATCGAAGGCTGAGGTAGACAGACATGGCACATAAGAAAGGCGCGTCTTCCTCGCGCAACGGTCGTGACTCCAACGCCCAGCGTCTCGGCGTGAAGCGTTTCGGCGGTCAGCTTGTCAACGCTGGCGAGATTATTGTTCGTCAGCGCGGCACCCACTTCCACCCTGGTGACGGGGTCGGCCGTGGTGGCGACGATACCCTGTTCGCCCTGCGCGACGGCAACGTCGAGTTTGGTACCCGTCGCGGTCGTAGGGTTGTCAACGTGACCCCTGTGGAGGCTCCAGTCGAGGCCTGATCCCCACGACATAGATGTGATTGGCCCCCGCCATGAGGCGGGGGCCAATCTGTGTCTGAGACACGTTGAGCACATGTGTGTTAATCGATTCGTCTCTATCTGAGAGTTCCGCCGGTGATTGCGACTATCGTCGGACCCTCGGCACGACTGTGGTCGTCACTAGGACGACATGACTGGAAGTGACGGAATATCGACCTACTCTCAGGACTTGGTGGTTATCAACGCCATGATGAGGGGAGATCAGAGAATCGTGGGCAACCGGGAACTCAGCGAGGACGAACGGTGGCTGTATCGTATCGGGCCGGGATCTGATGCGCCTAGGCCTACCGGATCGCTGCCACCGATTCGCCCCAGCCGGTCAGTTACCTCGCAGGCTCGCGACCCTCAAGATCGTGGTGTGGTCGCTGCGCCGCAGCCCCAGGCTCGTCATCGGTGGCCACGCCCGTATGAGGTAGCCGCTGGTGCCTGTGCTTCTGCGGCTGCTACTGGGGTCGTTGGAGGCCTCGGAATCGGTGGGACGATGATCGGGGCTGCTGTCACGAGCCTGGTAATTGCCCTAGGTGGTGCGTTGTTTACGCGGTGGTTTTCCCGGACTGACCGCAGCGTTTCCGGAGCTCACCAGCGTCGCGGGATGTGGGCCCGCATGGTCGCAGTGGCGCTTGTCGTGAGCGTGCTGACCGTTGTCGTCGGGGTGGTGTGGTTGGCGCCGTCGGCCGGTCAAAAAGCTGGGTGGTGGGTGCACCGAGCTACTGGCTCACTTGAGCAATGGAGGGAGTCCGCTCAGCGAGCTTGGCCATATTTACGGAAGGCGTGGAACGCTTTCCGATGACGCCGGTGCCACCCTCGTTCACCGAGGGAGTGACAATATATGCACTGAGTGCACCTTATGTACTTGATGCAAAACCTGCACTCGGTGCATAATTATTGCTGTGGCTTCACCGACAGCAATTCGCACTCAAGGCGTCATTCGTCGTGCTGCCATTGAGCTAGCGATCGAAAAGCCGGTCGACGACGTCACCGTCGATGACATTGCGGAGCGTGCCGGGGTCTCTCGGCGCACCGTCTTCAACCATTTCCCATCCAAATATGACGTCTACTTGCCGCCTCTCGTTACCTATCCGCAAGAGGTCTTGGATGCCTTTGCCACGGATGTCGAGACTCCTCTCGCCACGCTCATTCGTGATCTGCTGGAGGCTCGCTGGCGCGCGACGAACGTCGACTTCGATGATCTTTGCATCCTCATGAAAATTGGACGGGAGAGCTCGGAACTCCGAATGGCCTTCAAGGAGGCCGTCGAAGGACAGCGGGCGGCATTGGTGGCTGCTTCCGCTCGGCGCACGGGCAAGTCTGAAGACTCGTTAGAGGTGCTGGCCCTGGTCGGTACTGTCCAGGCAATGGAACGCTGCGCCGTCCAGTCAGTCGTGGCTCGTCCTGGGGGAAGCTCGGCCGAGGTGGCCGACACCTTCGACCGCGTCGTCGACGTCTGGGCCAGGCTGTCCGCCGAGCTTAGCGCGGATATGTCGTCGACCAAGCCATGAGCCGAGCCCTGGCCATCTAGACCTGACGGCCCTCATCGTGCGCGCGTTCGAACGCGCCATTCCATCTGTCTCAGATCGTTACGAAAGTTGTTACATGACCGCAACTGCTGCTGCCGCTGTCAAGTTCAGACCGGACCGTCGGTTCTGGGTTGTCTACTTCTGTCTCATGATGGTGATGTTCCTGTCCTCCTTGGACCAGACGATCGTCGCCACGGCTCTTCCGACCATCGTCGGTGACCTGTCCGGTGTCGAGCACATGGCATGGGTCATCACCGCTTATACGCTTGCTATCACGGTAGGCATGCCGCTATACGGCCGGTTGTCCGACCTTATTGGCCGCAAGACGCTTTATCTCATCGCCATTGGTCTATTTCTGTTGGGGTCTGCCCTCTGTGGTACCGCCGGCACCATGATCACGTTCATTTTCTACCGCTTTATTCAGGGCCTGGGTGGTGGTGGCCTTATGATCTTGTCCCAGGCGATTACCGGAGACCTCATCCCGCCGCGCGTCCGCGCTGCTTACATGGCGCCGATGGGTGCGATGTTCGGCGTCTCCTCGGTGCTTGGGCCGCTTCTGGGCGGCTGGCTCACCGACTCGATCTCCTGGCGCTGGGTGTTCTGGATCAACCTGCCACTTGGCGTGGTGGCCTGGATCGCCTGCCTCTTTGCTCTTAAACTCCCCAAGCACGAACTGGCGGCCAAGATCGACTGGCTTGGACTGACTCTCATGGACGCCGGTGCCGTGGCGATCGTGCTGCTCGCCACCTGGGGCGGTTCCCAGTACGACTGGTTGTCGTGGCAAATCATCGGTCTGGGCGTCATCACGGTCGTAGCATGGGGTCTGCTGCCCTTTGTGGAGCGTCGCATCGAGGATCCGGTGTTGCCGCTCGAGCTCTTCCGCAATCGCACTTTCGTCGTCTCGACGATTATCGGCATGCTGGCCATGGGTGCGATGTTCGGTGTGCTTGCTTACCTGCCGACCTATATGCAGATGACCTATGGCTACTCGGCTACCGTGTCTGGCCTGCTGCTCATCCCCATGACGATCGGGATTCTGCTGGCCTCGACGGTGACTGGTCTGCTTACCTCTCGCATCGGTCGGTACCGTATCTTCATCATCATTGGCCCGATTGTCGCGGCGGGTGGCATGGTGCTGATGTCCACCCTCAACGAGAACTCGCCAGTGTGGCGCATTATGGGCGATACCTTCGTCCTCGGTTTGGGCATGGGTATGTTCTTCCAGCTGCTCGTCATGGCGGTGCAGAACGACGTCCGCCCAACCTTGCTTGGAACCGCTACCAGCCACAACAACTTCTTCCGCCAAATTGGTGTGTGCCTGGGTGCCTCTCTTATTGGTGTGGCTTTCACCACCCGCCTGACCAACCGCGTCACCGACCTGTTCACGTCCTTGGCCGCGAGCAAGAACCCCGCGGTCCTCAAGGCGTTGGGGGCCATGAGCTCGCACCATGCTGCGGCCTCGCTGACTCCGGGGGCCGTCAATCAGATGCCCGATTTCATTCGTAACGGCATTATCGAGGCATACGTCAACTCTTTAACCCCGCTGTTTTTGTGGATGGCGCCGATGGTTGCAGCTGCGGGTTTGTTGGCCTTCTTGCTCAAGGATGTGCCGCTGTCCCACCACACCGGTTTGCAGATGCGTGCCGCGTCCGAGGCTGAGATGGAAGGTGCCCAGGAAGTTCCGGCAGTCGAGGGTCGCGAAAACCTGTCAGAAAACGGGCACGGTGACTTTTCTGACGACCTGGCCGGGTCGTCGGCTCGTCGCGCGACAGATGTTACGAAGGCGAAACCCACCCCGCCGAGGCACTCCGCCGGATCGAACCAACCGGGACAGGCCTGAGAGCTCGAGACGTATCACGGGGGCCGGGTGACGCGTCCTAGCGTCTAAACTGGTTATCTGTCCTGGGTCGGAAGGCCCGATTCCATTTTCTGAGGAGAGAACATGGCCATCCCGTCCTTCGTGGACCGCGCGACGCTGACCGCCGTGGCGGGCAAGGGAGGACATGGCTGCGCCTCTGTCAAGCGTGAGAAGTTTAAGCCGTTGGGGGGCCCCGACGGTGGCAACGGCGGCCATGGCGGGTCTGTAATCTTGCGCGTTGATCCTCAAGTGACGACTCTTGTGGACTATCACTGGCAGTCCACCCGTAAGGCGACGAATGGCGAGTCCGGACGCGGTGATAACCAGGCTGGGGCCAATGGATCCGACATGATCTTGGCCGTCCCAGAGGGCACGGTCGTCTCTGACGCTGACACAGGCGAGCTGCTAGGAGACCTCGTTGGGGTGGGGGCTGAACTCGTCGTTGCGGCTGGTGGTCGCGGTGGCCTCGGTAACGCAGCTCTTGCGAACTCGGCTCGCAAGGCTCCCGGTTTTGCCCTGCTCGGTGAGGCCGGGGAGGAACGCAAGATCCTGCTCGAGCTCAAGGTGGTCGCCGATATCGGCTTGGTGGGATTTCCTTCGGCGGGAAAGTCCAGCCTCATCGCGGCGATCTCGCGGGCTAAGCCGAAGATTGCTGACTACCCATTCACCACCCTGGTGCCGAACTTAGGTGTGGTCGTCGCGGGGGAGACAACATATACCGTTGCCGACGTGCCCGGCCTCATTCCAGGGGCGTCTGTGGGAAAGGGGCTGGGATTCGATTTTTTGCGCCACATTGAGCGGTGCCGAGCCATCGTCCACGTCATTGACTGCGCCACCTACGAGCCTGGCCGCGACCCGGTCAGTGATCTCGACGTTATTGAAGGGGAGCTTATTGCCCACGGTGGGCTTGAGGATCGTCCGCGCCTGGTGGTGCTCAACAAGGTTGACGTTCCTGATGCCGCTGATCTAGCCGATATCATCTTCGATGACGTCGCCGAGCGTGGCTGGCCGGTATTTCGAGTCTCGACGAAATCGGGGGAAGGGCTTAATTCGCTCAAATTCGCGATGGCCGAGTTGGTCGAGAAGGCCCGCGACAACGAGCCTGAGCCCGAGCCGGAGCGCATCGTCATTCGACCCGAGCCCAAGAATGAGCGCCAGGCTTTCTCCATCAAACGTCAGGGTGACGGCGAAGGCGGGTTCCTGTGGCGCGTGACTGGCGACAAACCGACTCGCTGGGTTGCCCAGACTGACTTCAACAATCCAGAGGCCGTCGGATACTTGTCGGATCGCCTGAATCGTTTGGGTGTCGAGGAGGAATTGTTGGCTGTGGGCGCCATCGCTGGTGACGCTGTCGCTGTCGGTGGTGAGGACGCCGTCATTTTCGACTTTGCCCCGCAGATTGAGTCGGGCGCTGAGCTGCTGTCTCGCCGTGGCGAGGACCAGCGCTTGAAGTCCGAGCGTCCTTCGGCTACTCGTCGTCGGGAGATGGACCGCGAATATCATCGTGCCCGAGAGGAGTATGGTCAGGTCGGTCGTGACCTGCGTGGAGAGTCGTGGCGCGCCCGTGTTGCCGAAGAGGAGTGGTTCGAGGGCCGTGACTGATCAGCGTGGAGCCATATGCGGGGCCGCCACCCTGGTGGTCAAGGTCGGATCTTCCTCTTTGACTCTTCCTGGTGGCGGGATTGACGTTCGTCGTGTTGACGACCTGGTTGATGCGCTGAGTGAGGTCATCGCGGTCGGCCGGCGTGTCGTCCTGGTGAGTTCCGGGGCGATTGCCACCGGATTTCCCGCCATGGGGATAACTCATCGTCCGCGCACTTTGGCTGGCAAGCAAGCGGCCGCGTCGGTGGGACAAGGTATTTTACTGGCTCACTACGCGTCGAGGTTTGCCAGTCACGGGTTGCGGGTGGGGCAGGTACTACTCACCGTCAATGACCTGGTGCGGCCCACCTCGTACCGCAATGCCTGGTCAACCCTCGACACTTTGCTGGGGTTGGGCGTCGTGCCGATCGTCAACGAGAACGACACGGTCGCCACCGGAGAAATTCGGTTTGGCGATAATGATCGGCTTGCTGCCCTGGTAGCCGAGCTGGTGCGCGCTCAAGCCCTCATCCTGCTCTCTGACGTTGACGCCTTGTACACCGCCCATCCGGATTCACCGGATGCTCGTCGCGTGGAGGTTGTGGAGGACATCGACACATTGGATGTCGATACCCATAAAGCTGGTTCGGGGGTGGGAACCGGCGGCATGACCACGAAACTTGAAGCCGCCCGAATGGCCACCTGTGCCGGGGTACCGGTGGTACTCGCAGCGGCGGTGGATGCCCCGGACGTTCTGGCTGGTGTCCCCGTGGGTACCTACTTCCGCCCGCTGGCGACGCGACGGCCCCGACGGTTGCTGTGGTTGGCCGACGCTGCCACCCCGCAGGGACAGATCGTCATCGACGACGGAGCTGTCGAAGCTTTGACACAGCGTCATTCCTCGTTGTTGGCGGTGGGTGTGACTCGGGTACACGGGGATTTCCAAGCAGGCGACCCAGTGACGATCCTGGCCTCCGACGGTCGAGTTGTTGGTCGCGGTATCGCCCAGTTCTCCCATGATGAGGTGCGCGTCATGAGGGGACGTTCGAGTGCCTGGCTGGCCGCAGAAATGGGCCCGGCGGCCTCTCGCGAGATCATCCACCGCGATGCCATGGTGCTGAGTCGTCGTCGTAAAGCTGAGCCGTCGTCGAGGAACCAGAAAAGTAGCGGGTCAAGGGTGACGTCCTGACTCACGGTCTGGTTATCAGGTGAGTGATGCTCAGCTGACGAATACCATATGGCCATGAGCTCGCGAGTCATCGAACAGGCCATAGCTGCCCGATCTGCCGCCACGGTGTTGCGTCGACTGCGTCGCATCGACAAAGACGACCTTTTGGCGGCAATGGGTATCGGGTTACGCAAAGGCGTCGACGAGATCCTTGCTGCCAACGGTGCTGACGTCGATCGCGGTCGCGATGCTGGGATGGACGAAGCTCTCCTCGACCGTTTGACCCTTACCCCGGAGCGGATCGAAGGGATGGCTGTCGGTTTGGAGGGGGTTGCTCATCTCGACGATCCCGTCGGCGAGGTGGTGCGCGGCTGGCACACTCCGCTGGGGGTCAAGGTAGAACAGGTCCGGGTGCCGATCGGTGTCATCGGGATCATTTACGAGGCTCGCCCCAATGTCACCTCTGATGCGGCGGGTATTTGCTTGAAGTCTGGAAATGCGTGTCTGTTGCGAGGATCTTCGTCGGCCCTAGAGTCCAACCGGGCAGTGATTGCGGCGATGCGATCCCGGCTGCCTGAGGAGATTCGTGAGGCGGTGCAACTCGTCGAGGGCGGCCACGAGGTCACCGATGAACTCATGACTGCCCGAGGATACGTCGACTTGCTCATTCCGCGCGGCGGTGCCGGGCTCATCAACGCCGTCGTGACCGGAGCCAAGGTTCCCGTCATCCAGACCGGGACCGGCAACTGCCACCTCGTCATTGACGTTAGCGCCGATGTGGAGATGGCGGTCAATATTGCCGTCAATGCTAAAACCCAGCGTCCCAGCGTGTGCAATGCCATCGAGACGGTTTTGGTGCATCGAGGAATTGCGGATTCGGCAGTGCGCCCATTGGTCGACGCCATGAGCGAACGCGGAGTCACGGTACACGGTGATGAAGAGAGCATCCGACTGGATCCGAGGATCGTTCCTGCCGCCCCTGATGAATACGACAACGAGTACTTGTCCCTGGACCTTGCGCTGCGCATTGTGGACGACCTGGAAGAAGCGGTCGATCACATCGCCAAGCATGGTTCGGGACATTCGGAAACCATCGTCACTAAGTCGATGTCTTCGCAGGAGTTTTTCGCTTCAAGCGTTGATGCTGCGGCGGTGCTGGTGAATTGCTCCAGCCGATTCGTTGACGGTGGCGAGTTCGGATTCGGTGCCGAGATCGGCATTTCTACCCAGAAGCTCCATGCGCGCGGGCCGATGGGCCTGCGGGAAATGACGACGACAACCTATGTCCTGCGCGGGGACGGTCAGACCCGTCCGTGACCGTTTAACGGTTGTCGTGGGGCGGTTGTGGGATAGGCTGAGACGTCATGAGTATCGTTCCTCTCCTGATGGAGTCGTCGGCCCTCGTCGTCGGCATCTTGACGCTGCTGGTTCTGCTGATCGCGTTGGCTATCGTCCGTGGTATCGGCAAGGGTCGGCCGCATTCCTGATGCCAAGTGTTGAGCTGGGGCTGGCGCGGGTCCACAACGGACGCCGCTACCGGCTCGGGGTGATGGGTGGCACCTTCGACCCCATTCATCATGGCCACCTCGTCGCAGCCTCGGAGGTTGCGGCCAGATTCGACCTCGACGAGGTCGTTTTCGTTCCCACCGGCGTGCCTTGGCAAAAGAAGGGACGCAGGGTTTCGCAGGCCGAGGATCGCTACCTCATGACCGTCATCGCGACGGCGTCGAATCCGTCTTTTTCGGTGTCGCGGGTCGATATCGATCGTCCGGGGGACACGTACACCGTCGACACCCTCAAGGATCTGCGCCGGGAGCGTGGCAGTGATGTGGACCTGTTCTTCATCACTGGCGCTGATGCTCTGAGTCAGATCCTTACCTGGCGTGGGGCCGACGAATTGTTTGACCTGGCGCATTTTATCGGGGTGTCGCGGCCCGGGGTGCCGCTGGGAACTAAGGACATTTCTCACTTGCCAGCAGAGAAGGTCACTCTTCTCGAGGTGCCTGCGATGGCCATCTCATCAACTGATTGCCGTCAGCGAGTCAGCGAGGACATGCCAATCTGGTATCTCGTGCCGGACGGCATCGTGCAGTACATCAACAAGCGCGGTCTTTACCGCGACAACAACGACAAGACCACTCCGGAGGATCATTGAGCGCCACTGAATATGCCATCGAGCTTGCCCGCGTAGTGGCATACGCTGCCCTTGACAAGAAGGGCTTCGATATCGTTGCCCTCGATGTCTCGGAGCATCTTGCCATTACCGATATCTTCGTTGTCATCTCGGCGGCCAACGAACGTCAGGTCTCGGCGGTCGTAGATGCTGTCGACAAAGCCATGCACGAGCACAAGGCCCATCGTGCACGTCGCGAGGGAGAACGAGAGAACCGCTGGGTACTACTCGACTACATCGACATCGTGGTGCACGTGCAGCATCAGGAGGAGCGCGAGTTGTACTCCCTGGAGAGACTGTGGAAGGACTGCCCGTCGGTCGATCTCCGACTTCCTGAAGATGAGATGTCTGTCCCCACGGACGTAGGGACAGACGCGCAGTGAGCGATCGAACGCGTCTCGTGTTCGTGCGGCACGGCAGGACGGCGTTCAATGTAGAGGGTCGGCTCCAGGGCCGTCTCGACATGCCGTTGGATGAGGTGGGGCGCCGTCAGGCATTTACGGTGGCTCAAGTCATTGCCGCGATGGAACCTGACGCGATCATCGCTTCTCCGCTACAACGTGCGCGCGACACAGCTCAGGCAATCGGCGCTTGTGCTGGATTGGGCGTGCAGTTGGATGATCGACTCATCGAGATCGATGTCGGACGTTGGTCGGGACAACGGGCTGCGGACCTGCGTCGCAACGACCCTGAGTACGCAGCAGGTGTGGTCAGCCCTATCGATTACCGGCGCGCCGATGGGGAGACGGCGAGCGAGGTCGGGGATCGAATCGTTGCCGTGTGTCAGGACGTTGTCGCGCGGTACGCTGGCGGAACGATCATCCTTGTGGCCCACGGGTTCGCGCTGCGGACCGGAATCTGCTGGCTGCTCGGCGGCGACTACGGTGCCTCACGATGCATGGGCGGTCTTGATAACTGTTCATGGTCGATTGTTGACCACCTGCCGGAGGACGTCGTCGAGGCTAGAGGGTTCCTTTCACCATGGCGTCTCATGGCCTATAACTGTGGTGTCCCGGTGCCCGTGGACGTCGATTTTGCAAAGGGGGCATGATCCGCTAAAGTTCTACGAGTCGCCCGGGGACGGGAGATACTTGAGACTCGCTCTACGAGCGGGTTTCTGGGGCATTGGCGCAGTTGGTAGCGCGCTTCCATGGCATGGAAGAGGTCAGGGGTTCGAATCCCCTCAGCTCCACCCGGTTCGTCCGCGAGGACGCACAGCATGAGAAGGCCCG
>ERZ501054.56-NODE-56-length-13060-cov-6.760246_pt1 | contig 13060 bp, 36 predicted proteins | sample MGYA00510861_ERZ501054 | MGnify/ENA primary metagenome ERZ501054 (study PRJEB25958, sample SAMN03398586) | human skin metagenome | study: EMG produced TPA metagenomics assembly of the Human Skin Microbiome Metagenome (human skin metagenome) data set. | reverse complement strand
GACTCGGCGGCTCTGGTGTAGACGCCCTGTATCTCGGATGTCTGCTGCTCCCAGGGCAGTGCGACGGGATTCATCCGACGGAACAACTCGGGGCCGGTGACCATCACAGCTCCTCCTCCCGGATGATCGTGACCGCTGTCCAGGCGAAGTGCAGCAGCAGCGCGACGACGAGCGCGTAGAACGCACCGAGGAACACTGCCGTCGTCGTCCCGACGGCCACGCACGTCAGCCGGTTCATGACGACGCCCATCGTCCGACGGGTCCTTGGGTCGGTCGATGCGTGGCGTGGATCATATCGAGCACCTTGTCGTAACTCTCCTTGACGCGGCATGTGACCGGTCCCTCCAGCATCAGGGTGCATCCCTTCTCCAATTCGTCGTACTTGACCTCCTCGGTGACGCTGACGATCTTGTCCACGACGACTGACGCCCGTGCTCCTTTGAAGAAATCGGTCAGCTCGATGGTGTTCAGCCGGTTCATCACCGCTCCTCGACGACGTAGGCAGACAGGACCATCTGAGCGACCTTGCGAGCGCCGGTCCGGTCGAGGTCGACGTTGGCGTCCGTGTTGGCGAGGATCACCTCGGCCAGCTTCTCGACCTCGTCGTCGGCCTGCTCGTCGAGTGCGGCCCGGACGTCGAGCAACGCAGCCAGTCTCTTCTCAGCGCGCACGATCGCGGCCTCCAGCTGCGCCGGATCGGTCGGGGTGTCCAGGTCTTCGTTGATAGTGAGGTCGGTATTCTGCTCGCGATTGCTCGTGAGGCCCTTGGCGTACCAGTGCTCCTCCGAGTGTCCGTATTCGCCGTAGGGGTCCTCCTCTGCGTGCGGATAGACCTCGACGCCGTCATCGTCAAGCATCTCGCGAAGGTGCTGCGGAGCATGGCTCGGGTCATACAGCGGCACAGCGGTATCGGGCAGGGTTTCCATATTCGCAACCCACTCCCAACCTCTCGTCTTGTGCCACTGGAGGTGAGAGAACTGACGACCGACAGGGTTGCGGACGACGAGCAGGTTGTAGGCGTCGCGCCAGACCACTGGAGTGCCGTCGTCGACCGGACGCCGCTTGTCACGCTCGGCGTACCGAATGCCAGCCGCATATCCCTTCGCGAACGCAGACTCCCGCTGTACCTCCTCCTTGCAGGCCCTCTCGATCAGCTCGCTGAGGTTGAACCACGTGGGGTCCTCGTCGGCGGTCTCCTGGGGCACGAAGCGACCGGCCTCGTTGAAGCTCCCGATCTGATACCGGGTCTCCAGGACCAAGGTGTCGGGCTCACCCTCCTTGGGCCGGTTCAGCTTGCCGATAGGGACCGCGATACGCCCGTCAGGCGTGATCTGCGGGTCGACAAATTCGATCATGGAATGACTCCTCAAAAAATGTCAGTGGTCGGGGTGAGTAGGACTATACACGACTATAGGCAGTGTGGGTAGATCACGCAGCCGCAGAGGTACGCCGCGCCGAACCACTCACCGGGCTTGGAGCCCCACTCGACGTCGGTGATGGGCTCGTCGTGGTAGGGGCAGTCCGTGCGCAGCGTGGAGAGCACGAGAGCACGCGCCTCCCGCCGGGCTCTGTCCTCCCTGGCGCGCTTGCGATTGGATCGGAGGTGAACAGCTTCGACGGCTGTATCGAAGGCCCAGTGGCGGAGAGACGCGGCGAGCATTAGAAGTCCATCCGGTCCGGAGAGCCGCCCTCGGCGAACACCTTGCTGTAGCGATGCTCCAAGGCCAGCTGGTCGAGGCCGATCATGACTCGCGCACGATCTGCTCGAACTTGTCGGCGTGGACCATCAGCAGATGGTCGGTGAGGTCGTCGATCAGCTCGGTGCGATCACCGATCGGCGTCGACCAATACGGCCCGGTGCAGAGCTGGCAATAGATCACCTCGTGGTAACTGCGGGTGATCGCGAGGACTTCGTTGACGGACTCCTCGACGTTCTTCCTCTTTTCCATCGGTGCCCTCCTCAGAGCTTGGAGACGCGGGTGGATAGAGATGCTTCGTCGTGAACCGTCCCGCACGAGCAGCCCACCCAGCAGTAGTCGTCTGGCCGATGGCAGCAGCGCGCGCACAGGAACTGAATCGTGCCGCAGCAGGGCATGATGCAGAAGTACGTCGCGGTCGCGGAGCACGGGGTGCTCGGCGCGGTGCAGACGTCCTCCTCCAATAGCTCGTCCGCGTCACACCACTCCAGGTCGCAGATCAGCGTGTGGTGCAGAAGAGCGCGCAACGCCGGGTCGTGCTCGGTGAGCGTCGCGCTCGTCACTCCTCCTCCTCCTCGCGACGGGGCGTGACCAGAAGAACGACAGCTAGCTCGACCCGCTCGAAGTTGCTGTCCCAGTACCACTTCTCGGCCTCGTAGTCCCAGTCATAGATATGCACCTGGACGTGCCGCCCGTCGGGGTCCATGACGCGCTCGATGAGCGACATCACCTCACCCTCGTGCATGGGGCAGATCGTGGGCTCACGCATAGCTCCGTCGAGCGGTCCTCCAACGACTTCCCTCAGATCGGACATGGTGCCCTCCTCCATTCGTGGTCCTCTGATTATGCGCGTCGTTGACGTATCTGGACGATGCGCCAGGGCGGAATGTGGGTGGTGACGTTGACGCGGTTCTCCATGTGCGTGACCTGCCACATCTGCGTCTTCTCGTCGAAGCGCACGTCGGTCGGGCTCTTGATGGTCCGAATGAGGGTGCCGGAGTCGTACTCGACTAGGTCGAAGCGGCTCAGACGCTCGCTCATGACGTCTCTCCGCACCCGGCGTCGCCGAACTCCTGCCAGGGCACGAAGCGCTCGCCGTCGCGCTTCTTCATCGTCGGAGACAGACGCTCCCAGTTCGGGCACCAGAAGCCCCAGCTGCGCGAGCGTCGCCCGGTGACGATGATCGTCCAACACGGCTTCTCGGGTAGAGGCGTGTCGTGCGGACGGTACGCTTCCATATCGACGAGGAGCTGAACTCGGTGACGCCACTCAGCCGGACGGAAAGCGAACGAACCGGCGGTGCGCGATTTGCTCCCGGTATCGGTGACCTCGGTGTACTCACCCTTCAGCATCAGCGAGACGAACCACCACGGATGGTCGTGCAGCGCGCGGTCGTCGTCGGAGCGCATGAACTTGTGGAGGTAGACGTTGATCACCGGGTTGCGGGGAAGGATGTACCACCGCAGCATGTAGGGCCGCTCGGTCCCGCCGATGATCTGATGGGGCTCGCCGGAGAGCCACTTGCGCAGCCAGCGATGGTTGGTCGGCGGATTGTCCTTGCTCACTTCAGCTCTCCCATCATCCATTCTCCCCGCTCATCGCTCAGCCGCCAATATGACACGGACACCGGTCATCTCCAGGTCGTCGAAGATGACCTTCTTGACCTTGTAGGTGTAGGTGTCGAACTCGAAGTAGTCGCCGACGCGAGGGAGCACGGGCACCTCGACATCAATCGACTTGGGCCGTTCCCCCGCGACAGCACCCAGCTGCCCGTATACCTTGTACGTGACCTTGTACATGATATTCATCGTTGAGCCTCCTTCGCCTTAGCCTCGGCCTCCAGTGTGTGACGCTTCTCGCGAGCAGCCGCGAGGATCACAGCAGCCGCCTTCTCGGCCTCCTCGACCGAGTCGAACGTGCTGTAGCCGGTCTGGCAGCCGAAGTGGATGACGTCGTCGTTACCGCGAGCCCAGGCCGACGTATGCCCGGCGCTGAACACGCCGTTGTCCTGACGACGCCGGGGCAGATGCACCACCGCGAGGTCGCGCAGTATCGCAGCCACGATCTGACGCGCGCGGAAGTCGAGACTGAGGCTGGCGTCGTTCTTCAGCTGGGTCTCGATGATCTGAGTGAGCACGTCCTGTGGCCCGTCGGGAGCGACGATGTCCCAGCGCCTCGGGCTCATGTGCCACTCGCACTTCGGGGAGTACTCGTCGACCAGTGTGCCGCAGCGGCAGCGGTGATGACCGTCGTGGCCCGGAGGCCGGTCGCAGCTGCCGTAGGGGCAGTACCACTCGCTCATTGTGACGCTCCTTCCTGACCGGCGATCCGTTCCCAGGCGTCGGACGAGGCGATGCCGATGCCCTCACTGAGAGACACTTCCTCGTCGTAGCCTGTGACGTGCGCGAGGTGGTCGATGGCGCGGTGCAGGGGAGCGTAGTAGAGCTGTTCGCCCTTCGACTCGACCTCGCGGAACATCGTGATGACCATCTCGATGGCTTCGCGCTGAGAATCGTGCTCGGGCTCGGTGTCCGGCAGGTCATCCGGCACAGCCATGTTCACGAAGCCGTCGGGGTTCTTGATGCCGGTCACGTAGTCGTCGACCACGCCCTTGGTGACGGGCTCCTCGGACTCGATCGGGTCCAACAGCAGCTCCCTGGGCTCGGCCTGGGTCTGGATGTGGTCGGCGTAGATGAGCGCGAGGTTGCGCACGGAGTCGACGTCGACCTCCTCGCCGGAGAGCTTCAGGTGGCGCATCGCGAGTTCCATCGCATCCACCTGCACCTGACGGTCGACGGAGGACCGGCGGATGTCGTCGAAGCGCCGATCCAGCTCGTCATAGGTGTGCTCGGACAGTTCCTCGATGGCCTTCTTCACGCCCTTGCGGAACTCTGCGGCCCACTGATCCAGATTCTCGCCCTGCCGGGTGTAGTCATCTATGCGGAGCCGGTCGATCTCTTTGGCAGAATCTCGGGCTTTGAGAGCGACGTCGTGAGCGATCCGCACCTTCTCCTTCAGTGCGTCCCACTCTTGCTTCGGGATGTAGGGCATGTGGCCTCCTCAGGCTGGTCGGGGTCGTGTGGGGTGTATCGGTGGAGCGGTCGAGAACGTTACACGTCGCTCTCGGTAATTTTTCTCAGGGCATCGCGGGCCTTCGCAGCCTGCTCGACCCAGAGGGTGTGGCTGGAGGCGAGGTGCGCAGCCATCGCGTGCTCGCTCGTCGTCCAGACGGTGCAGACGCCCCAGGGGCATCGGTAGGCGGAGACCGGCGAAGGGATCAGCGGCTTCGCCTTCTCCAGCAGCTCGTGGGTGTGGTCTGTGCTCCCCATCTCCGGCAGCCGGGAGTCGATCGGCTCTTCGGAGAACAGCGTGGGATGGCGGAGCCACGAAATAAAATTACGGGCGTTCGTCACGTTGAGGATCATCGGAGCCTCCTCGGCCCGTTACCGAATTGTGGTCTCTGTCCGCCTCGCCAGGCTTGTCGCTGAACATGGTGAAGGGGTTGTCCCAGAACTGGGCGTAGTAGTACTTGATGCGCTCCCAGAGAGACACGGGCGAACCTCCTCAGGTATCTCCCTCAGTATACTCCCTGGCTCTCCTTCTCGAAGGTCATATCCACCCCGCCACTCGTCGAGTCCTCCGCGATACCCACCAGCCCGCTCGCCGCCAGACCGGGACCAGGATGCGGCTGTAGGGCGTGCGGTACCGCTCCACAGTGCGGATCATCCAGACCGCCAGGCACTCGTCACACATCCAGACGTCGCCGGGTGCCCCGTCAGGAATCGGCGGGCCGACGGGTACCGGGGGTCGACTCGCGCCGGGAGCCATCCACGCCGTCGGAGGGCGGACCTTCTCCCGCGTCACCGGCAAGTCGCACTTGTGCCGGGCCTCCAGGTTCGCAGCGGTGTGCCTCACCCACATGGCTGCTGCTCCTCGGTCACCAGTGCTCTCCCTCGCGGATGATGGCCTCGATCTCCTGGGCCATCGGGTTGCGGAACCGGACCACGATCTCCTTGATGCGGTCCAGCTTCTGCCGAGCGTGGGCCAACTCGACGACGGCAGCCGCATGATCGGCGACGGACTCCTCCCGACGGGCATAGGCGAGAGCGTCGCCCAGCAGCTCCACCTGCGTCACCAGCTGCTCGATGAGCTTCACCACCCCAGGGTCGGACTCCTGGTACTTCGCACGGATGATGGCAAGGTACTCGGCTCGCTCAGCCTTCAGTTGGGCCAGGTAGCTCTCGTCATCGGCCATCACTGCACCTCCCTCGGCTCGACCCACTGCTGGCTGTAGCGATGGGTCACATTGTGCTCGCGAGCGCGGTCCTCGGCGATACTGCGCCGCTGGAAGATGCCCACCAGCCGTGGCTGGAAGTCAGTCTCGGGGTTGCGCTCGACCGCCCTCCTGAACTCGGGGTCTTGCTCCCAGAGCAGATAGACCACGCGCGGTGGCGAACGGAACTCCTCGTCACCCATCGCCGCGAAGGCGTCAGCCATCATCCCGCTCAACGCAGCTCTACCCTCAGGTCAGGGTCGGCGATGAGCGCGCGGGCCTTGCCGACGTAGGCGTTCTGGAGCAGCTGATCGGCGTCGTCGAAGTCCGGGTGCGCGCCGTAGACGTCCATCAGGTACAGCTTCTCGGCGAGCTTGCGTACGACCTCGTAGCGGTACGTTCTCGACTCGACGCGGGATTCCATCTCAGGCAGGTGGTGGATGTGCTTGGCGATGTAGGGGGACGGTACGCCGGTTGGATTTGGCGGCGAATCAGGGTGCTCGGCCTTCCAGCGCAGATGAGAGATGTCCCTATCGCTGCGACAACAGACCACGCACCGATCCGAGTCGTCGTCGACAGCGACGAACTCGTGAGGCTGCGGCGTCATCCCACCGAGGGGGTCGTCGACCTTGTGCAGCTCGTCGGCCATCGTCGTCTCTCCCTCTACCGTGGGCTCGTTGGCCGGTGCGATGAACTCGGGGCAGCTGCCGCACTCCCCACATGAACGATGGATCGCCCCCTGATCGGCATTGTGCTCCGCGCCGGGGTGATGTCGACGATAGGTGTGCCCGCACCTCTGGCAGATGCGGAGATGGTATTCATCGTCATTCGCGACGAGAAGAGATGGGTCGCTCTCGTCTCCTCGTAGCCTGGAGAGCGTCGGCGGTTGTCCTGTGGTGCGGATGACGTGGAAGGGAGAGTCTGCGGGCTCGTAGCAGTAGACGCACGTCTCCTCAGCTCCGAAGCGAGGCTTGAAGGGATGCTTGGGTCGGTGGGAATCGCTCATCGTTGCTGCACCTCTCTCATCAGGGTCACCGAGCGCTCGGCGGTCCGCAAGGCGTCCTCGTAGAGCCCGATCAGCTCGATCACGTCGGGATCACCGACTCGACTCCAGAGCTGAGATTCGGCCCAGTGCCGCCTGTCCTCAGCAGCTTCGAGCGCTCCCCACCGGAACAAGGTTGAGCAGCCCCACGTCAATTGACCGCTCGTCAGTCCGGCGACCTTCAGATTTGCTCCACAGACGGGGCATGGCGGCGGTGGCGATGTCCGGTAGCGCTCACGGAGCCGGTCGACCAGCTCGTTGCTCGGGACGGTCATCTCAGCCTCCGAGCATCCATTTTGCGCAGCACCTCTTGGTACTCCTCCTGTACCCGTTGCTTCAGGCCAGAGTTGAGTATCACCAAGCAACCTCCGGTGGTGTCACGCACCACGACTGCGATCTGGTCGACCATGAAAGCGGTCTTCTGACCGTCCGGCATGGATACGAGTTCGACATAATTTTTCATCAATCCTCCTCGGAGGTCACGAGCCGTAGACGGCCCTCGCTGCGGTACTTCTCGCCACCGGGCAGGATCAGCGTGTGGATGCCGTAGACGCCCGCCTGCACCTGCTCATCGTCGCCGGGCAGGTGCAGCGTGCCGGTGAAGCATCCGTAGACGCTCGTCAGGACAACTTGGTCGCCGTGCTTCAGCAGTGCCATTTCAGTAACTCACTCTCACGATGCCGTCGGGGCAGCGGCAGAGGCCATCCCGAAGGTCCTTCAGGAACCCGAGACAGGAGTGAACGTCACCCCAGCCGTTGCTCGGAAAGCTGTTCTTCGTCTCGGGGTTGTGCTTGTATGCCTGGTCGCCGAAGACGCTGATCTCGCTCTCCATAGCGTCGATGGCGATCTGGAGGCGGGGCAACATCTCCAGAGCCTGCTTGCCGTCGTACTCGCGGAGGTCGCATCCCTCGTGCCTCCAGAGCCAAGCCATGTTGGTCGTGTAGTTCGCGTCCACCACCGTGCAGCCGCAGTGGGTGCAGTTGACGCTCACGTCGTAGCTCATTGCTCTCCCCTTCCAGACGCTCCGCACTCGCTCATCCTCAGTCCTCTCGATTGCGCCACGCCTCGACCCACGCCGGGACGTGATCAGGGCACCATGCAGTGCCGTCCTTCTTCACGAACCAGCCATCACGACTGGCGTTGACCGAGCCCCAGTAGTGAGGCCGGAACGATCGCTCACAGCACTCGGTCGCGCAGACCTTCGGCGGGACGACGTACCGGGACAGCTCGTCGTTCATCACTTGCCTTCGATCTTGTCGGCGTTGGCTACTAGGTAGGCCGCGATCTCTCGGGCCGTACCAGGGTCCAGCTCGTAAAACACATGCCAGACGGGACGGTCGAGATCGTTGGACAGGACATCGAACAGGATCACCACCGAGTCATTGCTCTCGGTACGGGTCACGGTGACCGACTCAGCGCGGTAGCCGCGATAAGCACCGCCCTGGCGCTTCTCGATGGTCATGACAGCTCCTCGTATTCGATCAGGGAGAGCAGGTAGGACAGCGGGACGCCGTAACCCCCAGCGATCCGGCGCAGCGACAGCAGGGTGATGTTCTTCTTGCCGTGCTCGACGAGCGAGAGATAGGTCCGGTCCAGGCCACACCGATCCGCGCAGTCGCGTTGCGTCTCCCGCCGCGACCTACGCACTGAGCGCAGCCGATCGCCTACCTCGATCAGGAATGCATCGTCCTCCTGCTTGGTCACAGCTCCTCCAGGATGACGCAGATCACGATGATGATCAGAGAGATGACCACCCACACCCAGAACGGAGCGAGCACCCACCACCACGACCAGTCGATATTGTCGGTGAGCTTCAGGCCGACGAACAGCGTGGTGAGCGAGACCGAGAGCAGGTCGAGGATGCCGAATCTCATGACGCCCTCCAAGCCGGGGCACGTCGCACCCGCTTGCGTAGCTGACTGGGGTGGTAGTGGGTGTACATGCCCCGCCCGAGGGTGTAGTCCTCGACGAGCACGTAGCCGTCGTCATCGAACAGCTGGACAATCTCACCAGGACGATGCCCGTCCTTGATGTAGACGGGAGCACCGACGTAGCAGTTCTTCCGCTTCACGACGTTGCCTCCTTGATCGCTGCTGCGTGGTGGTCGGGCCAGATGTCCTTCGACTCCCAGGGCCAGTGCCAGGTGTAGTCAATGCGTCCGGGGCTCGCGGAATAATGGACAGCCTCGACGCTGGGGGTCTCGTAGTGAACGATGACCAGCTCGACCTTCAGGTGAGGCCGCACCCTCGTGACAATCGCCTCGACGGCTCCGAGGTCGTCGGAGTAGTAAATGACCCGACTGCCCACGACGGGCGGCTTCACGGTAGGGCGCAGGGACTGCAAGTACTCCTCGGCGACTAACGAATACGTCTCCTCCTCGCTACGCGCGCCCAGATAGCCCTCCTCGTCCAGCCACCCTAGGAACTCGGCCAGTGCCGCTGCATCAGGCATCATCGCCTCCCTCGGTAGCACAGCTCGTGAATCTCGGCGTTCAGCTCTCGGCTTCGCTCGACGAGCTGTTCGATGTAAGCGATCTGCCTGGCCTGCTTGGCACGGAGGCGAGTCTGCTCAGCTACGAAGTCCCGATGGTCGCACCACTGCGCTACGCCCAGGATGGACGCCACGATCAGGAACCACACGACGGTGACCACGATGATCCAGACGTAGAGACTCACAGCTTCCGCCATCCCGCTCGGTACTCGGCCTTGGCCTGACGCACGGACTTCACCGGCTTGGCCGTAAGTACGAGGATGGCGACGACCGCGAGGGGAGCCAGCACGAGCAGCGGTGCGCTGAACAGCACCGAGATCGCAGCCGCCACGTTGCCCGCGATGAGGATGCCGAACACCCACCGGTTCATCGGGACGCGACTGCCGGGTGGGTGGCTGTACCTCTCGTCAGTGAGAGTGCCGGTGTGGTCCACGTACGCCATTGATCTCCTCCTCAGGAAAAATTATGGGGGCTTGGTGGTGTATCGCTCGGGCTCGACAGATCGTTACTGGACGTCCGCGTGAGGGCCTGGTGCAGCGAGCACCACGACGTGTGGTTGGGCTTCAGCTCCTCCCTCACAGCACGTCCCTCCACCAGAGCGAGAAGCCTCGACTACCCAGCCAGACGAAACAGCCACGTCGGTGACGCTGCACGCCCCACTGTGAGGGAGCGCTACGTGGGATGTACTCGACCTTGTAGCGTGGCGTGCTCATCGGCGCAGCTCCGGCTCAGGGTTGTTGACCGGCGGGTCGTAGTTCCCGTTCTTCAGGTCGATGACGCGCTGCCGCACCGCGCAGTCCTTCGCCTCGACGAGCTTGCGCAGAGCCACGCTCAGCTCGGGGCCATCCTCCAGCCCCATCGACCCGACCATCTGGTAGGCGAGATCGTGGAAGGGCTTCGAGACGATCTGGAGCGAGGGCGGCAGATGCTCGTAGGCGAACAGCGAGAGCAGGTGCGTAGTACCGGGATGACGGCTCACAGCTCAGCCCTCCCGTGCGGAGCGGGGTCGGACAGGTCTCGGAGCAGCACGATGCTCCAACTCTTGCCTCCGAGCAACTGGCGCATCCGCCCGACCACTCGGTGCCGACGAGAGACCACCTGTACCAGGCCCACCTTGTGCGGACCGTACGTTCTCCAGCTCATGGCGACACCTGTGCGTACAGCCGGTCAACGACCGTCTGAAGGTGGATGAGCGCGACGTGAGACTCGATGCTCACGGTCTCCTTCTCGGGCTTGTCGCAGACTGGGCAGCGCTTGTGATCGGCAGCGATCTCGCGAGCCATCCCGAACAGTTGCTCGGCGGTGAAGGGGTGGCTGTCCTTGGGGACGTAATCGCGCTTCAAAGCCTTCACCATGTCATTGCCTCTCGATAAGCGTCAGTGACGTAGCGCTGCGCGCCTCCTCGGACACGGGCCTGCCGCGCTCCCCCTCGATGACCGCGTCACGGAACTCGCGCAGCTTGATGACCGCATTGGGCAGATGCTCCTCGCGGAAGGGGTCCGCCACAGTGATGTCGCGAGCCCACGCCTCCAGGGTCTCGTCTCCGGTCGACCTCACAGCTGCTTCCTCTTCGCATCCTCGGACCAGTTGCCGTGCTCGTCGACCACACCCTTGCGTCCATCTAGGAGTCCTTCGCGGACTTCCGCAGCAATCCGGTCGTGGTCGGTCTCGTTCCGAGTCGTCCGGCCCATCACAGTGATCTGGGGGATGGCCGCAGTACCGGGCAGACCGTCGGCAGTGATCTCGCTCCACATGATGTCGATGACGAAGCCGATCTCCCCGAAGGCGTCCTTCGCCTCTCGGGCGAACTGGTCCCAGACGGTGTCCGGGGAGTCGTGGTCGTAGTGCCTCAGCATCCATCGCTGGTTGAGCCGCACAGCCGCAGCCTCACACAGATTGCGCTCCGTGGGGGTCAGCTGCCCTGGGTCATGCCCCGTCACCGGATTGGCAGTGGAGCGCAGTGTACTCAGATCGGGCACAGAGTTCTGATTTCGCCTCAGAAACTCCTGGTCAGCGGATCGAGGTGCCTGCATTGCTTGTCACGTCCTTGTCAGTATTTTGTCGAGAGATATGGAGAGCGGTTGTGTTAACACTACGCTGATCACCCGTGGTGCGGAGGGGTTATCAGGGAGGGGCAGAGGTTGTGTCTACACTACGTCGGCCCTTCGTTTTTACTTCCGAGCCCTATCGGCTGGCTATCGGCTGGCTATCGGCAGCCTATTTTTGGCCTTACGGCAGCAGACCCCCTAGCCGTCGTCCGGTCCCCAGTCCCACTCCTCAGGGAGGATCATCGAGCGCCCACGCCTTCGATCCGAACGTGCTGTGGTCGTCCTTGTGGAAGTAGATGAGACCACCCTTCAGCTCTAAGTCGGGCTCGCCTCGTCCGCTCGTGTCGATGAATTTAATTCCGGGCTCGGAGACGATCGGTACTCCGTCGATGCTCGTGATGCCGAGGGTGGCGAAGGGACTGTCCGGCCCCACCAGAGCCTCCACCGATCCGTGCTCCTCACGGAACGCCTTAGCCCTCTTGCGGAAGTTGGTGATCTGCTGTTCCAGCGTCAGCTCAGTCATCGTCGGGCTCCATTCCGAAATCGTCGTCTTCGTCGAAGCGGTTGTTGAGTTGGTCCTCCAGCTCCTCAGCTGTCTCGGGATCAACGCAACCGCCTGTGCAGCCCGTCTCCAAGCACAGACGACACGCCTCGCCCTCGGGCGGCTTCGCCTTCGGGTCGGAGAAGTCGTGAGCGCCCTCGTGTCCCTGAGGTCGGACACACAGACATAGACCATCGAGGTAGATCGACGCCGAGCACCACGCAGCCTCGTCCTCGAACATGGTGACCGGTTTGGCAGCGGCGAACTGCTCCTCCGGATTCATCGCTGGAGGTTGGTTCTGAGGCTCCATCGTCGAGATGTCACGCGACTCCGCATCGGCTCCTGACCACCCCGCCGGAGTCCAACCGGAGACATCCTCGCCTTTCTTCTGGGGCTCGGTGACGATGTCGGGATTGCCGATGATCGGACGGTAGCCGCCGTCCTCAGCCACGATGCTCTCGGAGTAGTCCTTGGCCCGCCATTCCCACTTGGACTCATCCCTGTTCCATGTGAGTTCCGCTCCCTCGGGGTGATTCGTGTCGTAAAGCGGAGAGGGCTGCACAGCATCCTCATCGCACTTCGAGCAGGAAAAATCATGTGACCCGTCATGGTCCTGAGGGCGAACACACACGTGGGTATGTCCATTTCGACAGTCAGTAACCGAACAACCCTCGGGCTCCATCGGGGGAGGCTGGTTCTCGGGCTCGCGAGAGGAGATGTCTCGGGTCTCGGGAGCACCCACCTTCACCGTCAGGTTGACTGGCTTGTTGAAGGGGATCAGGCCCATCGACTCCACGGGAACGAACAGCTCCACCAGACCGAAGTCCTCGGTGCCTGGCACTACCCGCGAGCACTCATCGTTGGTCTCGGGGTCGACGTAGTCCTCATACACCGCCGCGCTGAGGCTCTTGACGATGAGGTCGGAGATGGTGACCTCGGTGATCAATCCGTCACCCTGCTCGGCCTCCA
>ERZ501054.55-NODE-55-length-13161-cov-11.043949_pt1 | contig 13161 bp, 22 predicted proteins | sample MGYA00510861_ERZ501054 | MGnify/ENA primary metagenome ERZ501054 (study PRJEB25958, sample SAMN03398586) | human skin metagenome | study: EMG produced TPA metagenomics assembly of the Human Skin Microbiome Metagenome (human skin metagenome) data set. | reverse complement strand
TGTGCTCTTCCGATCTAACTCCAGTGGCTGCCCGAAGACGCCAAGGTCGAGATCGTGGAACTCCCGAGGTTCGCGGGCCAGCCCGACGACCTACTCCGTGGCCTCAAGCCGATGAAGGCGCCTGAAGGCAGCAAGGGGGTGCTGGTGACCGCCGACGGCTTTCACCCGCTCGTTTGGAATTGCGACCCGCTCTTCTCGCCGGTCCAGGGCTGGAGCGATCCTGAGACCTCCGTTGAGGTCCTCCTCTGCGCGCTCAACGTCGCACCCGACGACGGGGTCCTCCGTCCACAACTGCTCTCTGCACTACGGGCCCGGTACGCGCGCGTCGTCAAGGACGAAGACACCTACCCGCCGCGGCATTATCCGTGGCGCGGGACACTGCAGCCCAACCGCTCGCTCTTGGAATATCTGAGGGGCTGACAGCGCGCGCAGATCGCACGTCTTGCTGCGACACCCCGCACGAAACTGGGAGACTGCGCACATGCCAGCCACCATTCAGGATCTTCTCGATGACCTCCGCGCGACGGCGCTGGACGAGCGGGACAAGGGTGACAGGTTCGAGCGGCTGATCGCCTCCTACCTGAGCACTGACCCGGAGTGGACGGCGAAGTTCTCGGACGTCTGGCTGTGGTCTGACTGGCCAGGTCGTCAGGGTCGACCCGACACCGGGATCGACTTGGTGGCCCAACGTCGTGAGACCGGCGACTTCGCGGCGATCCAGTGCAAGTTCTACGACGAGAAGCGGTCGGTCTCCAAGGGCGACATCGACTCGTTCGTCGCGACCAGCGGCAAGGCCGATTTCTCCGAGCGGTACATCTTCGACACCGCCAAGGAGTGGTCCAAGAACGCCGAGGACACACTCCACGGGTTGAGCGTCCCTGTCCAGCGGATCGACGTCGGCTACCTCAACGACGCCAACATCGACTGGTCCGCCTACTCCTGGTCCACCCCTGAAGTCGTCGTCCCAACCGGCAAGAAGGCGCTGCTTACTCACCAGCAGACCGCCCTCACGAAGGTCCGCGACGGCCTCGCCGAGCATGATCGCGGCAAGTTGATCATGGCCTGCGGCACCGGCAAGACCTTCACCCTGGCCACCCTGGTCACCCGGCTGGTGGTCGAGCGCGTGATCGAGGCCGCCGACCCCACCGCCGAGGTCGTGGCGCTCGACTTCCGGAAGCGCAAGCACTACCTCGCCAAGAAGGCCGAGCGCGCCGCTCAGCGGCGCGCGGGATAGGAGACACCATGAAGGCACTGACCGCCGGCGCGCCGCTCTACAACGGCCGCCGCATGGCGCGTGGATGCTCCCGCGCCCAACTCATCGCCGCCGGCAAGGAGATTCGCGGCTACGGCATCCGCGTCGCCGAGAACCGGGCGTTCCTGCCCCTCGACCGCAACGCGCACTCCGCCTCCAACCTCGGCGGCTGGCACTACGCCGAAGACGGTTACGGCGCGATCGACTGCAACTGGACCGGCAAGGGTGCGAACGGCCCGGACGAGACAATGATCCTCGACCTGTACGCGCTCCCCGCGCTTCGCCGGCACCGCGTCAAGGGCATCCTCCACAAGCCCCGCCGCCGCTCCGATCACAAGACGTGGATGCACGCCGACCAGGGCGTCTACAACGACTTCACGGTCCGCACCTACTCCGAGGCCCAGCAGCGACGCGCCGCTGCGCTCGTCGCCGCCGTCGCCAAGGGCATCCCGTGGATGCTCCCGACCGGGGTCAACTTCGCCCAGGACGACCGGACGGCACGTACTCGTTCCGGGACCAGCCTCGACGATCGGATGCTGATTCGACTCATCCAGATCAGGGCGGGCGTCACCCCGGACGGGCGCTACGGACCTGCCACGGCCGCCGCGGTCAAGAAGCGGCAGGTCGAACTCGCGATCACCGCCGACTCCAAGGTCGGCCCCACCACCTGGAAGGCACTCGGACTATGACCACCGCTCTCACCCCCGCCCGCCGCAAGGCCCTCTACGTCCTCGGCTCCAGCATCGGCGCCCTGGCCGTCGCGTACGGCCTCGTCTCGGCCGAGAAGCTCGCCCTGTGGCTGGCGCTGATCCCGGCCGCGCTCAACGTCCTGGCCTACTCCCGTGTCGACTCCATCGCCGCGGAGGAGACGACCGGCGGCACCGTCGCCGGCCCCGCCGCCGAAGCCGACGGCATCCCCGAGGGCACCGACGTCGACGTGGTCGAGACCACCCCGCCGCCACCCGAGATCGGCGGGCCCCGCGCGGGCAAGGACACGCCGTGACCGCCTGGCACGCGGCCTATCGCCGCTGGTACGACCATGACCGTGCGGGCCACCGGTGGCGCGCAGGCACCTGGGGCTGGATCGCCGACCGGCTCGTACGGCTGGTCTGACCCATGGACGCCCTGCTCCCGCCCGGCATCGTCCACACGTGGCGCTCCGGCACCGCCCTGTCGCACGAGACCCGCTGCGAGACCTGCGGGTGGGGTTCCGGCGCGCATTTCTGGCGCAGGACCGCGGTCGCCGCCGGCCGGGAGCACTGGCTCACCGAGCACGGAGAGGGCACGTGACGATGCGCGCGGACCCCAGCGCCCGGATCGACGTCGCCCGCCACCTGATGCCGACCCGCGACCCCGACGACGCGTGGTGGCCCGACGCGATGGTCGCCGTGCACTGCCCCCGCTGCGGCGCCCTCGGCGTCTGGAAGATCACCCCGCCGACCGTAGTGCCGCTGTGCCCCCGCTGCGAGGAGCAGCCATGATCGCCGGGATCGACCTGCACGCCCCCGCCCGCGACCTCGCCCGCCTCACCCTCGCCGGCGCCATCCTCGGCGCCGCCTGGGGCTGGTGGGCCACCCGCACCACCGACGAGCTCGACCGGATCAAGGGCTGGGGCTAACCACAGCCGCCCACGACTGCGCCCCGTCTCGCTGCTGCGAGGCGGGGCGCTTCGTCGTGTCCCCCGGGCGCACCTCACCGCGGCCCAGGATCGACATCACCGCCGCCTGGCGCGGCGTCGGAGCGATGAGCATGCGGTCGAGGCTAGGCGGGCGGGAGCGGCGGCGGGGCGGATTCGCGGGTGAGCGCTCCCGAGTCCCGCAGCTGCGCGAAGCGGACGAGCGCAGCCTCCTGCACGTCGGTGACCATCGACCCGTAGATCCCGATGGTCGTGGTGATGTGCTTGTGCCCGACCCGGGCCTGGATCTCCGCAAGGGACGCGCCCGACATGACCAGCCACCCGACGTGCGTGTGCCGCAGCACGTGCGGCGTAACTCTCTTCTGCACCCCGGACGCCTCGCCGGCCTTGCGGAGGGTCTTCGAGAAGCGGTTGTAGGTCCAGTCCTCGCCCGCACGGTGGAACACCGTCTCGGACACCCCGCGGCCCACGAGACGTCGGCGCACGATGCTCGCCGACAGTGGGTCCAGCCGGAGCCGCCGGCGGGATGCCTGAGCCTTGGCGTCGTCGACGATCACGACCTCGCCGCTGGCGAGGCGCCGCGCGACCTGCTGCACCGTGACGTAGACGCCGCCGTCGCCGTAGTCCTCGACGCCGGCCGGGCTGAGCGCGGCGGCCTCCGACCAGCGCCAGCCGGTGTTGATGAGGAAGTCACCAAGGTCGGCCGCGTCGGCGTCGATCTGCGCCAGGCTCGCCCTCACCGCCGCCCACTCGGCGGGCATGATCCCCCTCGGGACCGGCTTGGTCGCTTTCGGCAGGTCCGTGCCGACGCACGGGTTGGTCGCGATCATGCCGCGCGCTGGGTCGACCGCCCACTTCATGATCGCGTGCAGCAGCCCGTGACGGGTGGCGATCGTCTTCGGGGCGTACCCCCGGCCGGTACGGGTGCTGACGATCTTCCCGTCGCGCATCTTGTCCACCCACGCCTGCACGTCGCGGCTCGAGATCGTGCCGACCGGGCGCTTCCCGAGCGTGGGGCTGATCGTCGAGGCGTAGTCGCGCCGGTCGTCAGCGACGGTCCGGTCGGTGCGGGTGCGGGCCTCGTTCCAGGCGAAGTAGCCCTCGGCGACCTCGTCGAGGGTGTCGGAGTCGGCGAGCAGCTTGTCGTTGTCGGCCTCGTCGAGCACGCGGACGGCGTACGCCGCGCCGTGGTCCGTGAGGTCGCGGCAGAAGCTGTTGGCCTGGGCGCGGGTGCGGAACGTCTCGCTCGACTGCTTGCCGTTGACCCGGAAGCGGACGCGATAGCGGGTGGTGCCGTCGCGATGCCGGTACGGGGCGGGCTTGGGGTTCGGCTTCGGCCCGGGCATGAGCCCACTCTAGTTGCTAGCACGCTATCTGTGTTCGCTATCTGTGCAAATGAGTAGTGGCCCTGACACCACTCGCCAGTGATGCCAAGGCCACTTTGGGCGGAGGATGCGGGATTTGAACTAGCATCGACCCTGAACCACGCGCCTGTGATTCGGCAAGATTTCCCGGAATGGCGGGGTTTTCGGGAGCATCACGTTTGCGTCTGTGCGGGCACTTTTGCGTCTAACTGTGCACACGTGCACGGTTAGCCCAGCCGCACCGACCGCTGCTTGCTGGCCCGCCGGCGACGCTCCCGCAGCACCCGGACCGTCACCGGGTCGGCCGCGACCGCGCGCGGGTCGTCGAGCAGGGCGTGGAGGCGCAGCGTGTGCGTCGTCGCCGACACACCGAAGCGCTCCCGCACGGCACGGTCGTAGCCGCCACGGGTGCGGTCGCGGTTGAGCCACTGGCGCTCGAACGCCAGGATCGCCTCGAGGTCGTCAGCAGGCATGGTGCTCCCTCATCTCCTCCACGGCCGCGGCCCATGCGGCCCTCTCCGCCGGGTGCGTGATCGAGGACAGCCGGCACGCCAGCACGTCCGGGGTCACCCACAGCTCCTCGGCCGCGTCGTGCATCGACAGGTCCAGGCGCGCGACCCGGATCAGCGCCTCGATCGGGATCAGGCGCCGCGCGACCTCCCGCTCGACCGCGATCTCCTCCGCCGGGTCGTGTCCGTGCGGCACTCCCCGCTCGTCGTGGACCAGCTCGTGGGTGATGGTCACCCGGCGCTCGACCTGGGTCAGGTCGTCAGCGACCGTGATTCGGCCCGCGCCGTCGATGCTCGCGTGCGTGTGCGCCGGCATCCGCCGCCACGACACGTCCAGGTGCGCGCGGCCTCGCAGCGCGCGCCAGGGGTGGTAGTGCATGGACGCACGCTAGGAGAGAGGGCCGACAGGCGAGCCCTACTCGTCATCATCGTCGAGCACCCCGGAACCCTCCTCCCGCTCTCCCCGGATGGCCGCGATCACCTTCGGAGCGGCAGACAGCGCAGCCGCTACACCTGTGACGACGGCGGCAGTATCGGCCCCCCGAAGTACGGCGATGATGGTTGCGGCAGTCAGGGCCAGCGGCGTGATCGCGAAGGAGATGGCCGTGATCGCCACTGCCCACGCCTCGGCCCGAGTCAGACGCGTGAGCGCAGCGTCTCGGGCATCAGCAGCCTTCTCAGCCATACGCACGATGCGATGCGCGAGCCCCTTGAGGACGTTTTCGTAGCCCTGGAGCTCGGCCGACTCAGGCAGTGGGGCCCGTCGGCTGTAGGTGACTAACCCCGGGAGTGCGTCTTGGACTGGTCGTCCATCGCCGCCCGGAGCGCCCGGCCAGTCGCTGTCCACGAGCTCGCCACGACGTCCTTCGACGCCACCTCCCGGCGCATACGGGGCAGGCTCGTCATATCCCCGGTCATCGCCAAGTACATCCCCCGCCGAACTCCCCGCCGCAGTCCCCGTTGAGTCGCCTCCATGATCGGAATGTACCGCCTCTCCCTGGTCGTCGTGTGTCGACTTGTCGTCACTTGGGTCAACGTTCACAGCGGCTCGTCCGATCCCGTGTCCTGCGACCCCTCGCCCAGCTCGTCCCACTCCCGGCGCCGTTGCCGCCGGTTCGCCGACTGGCGGGGCGCGGTCTGCTCGGAGTGCGCAGCCCACTGGCGAGGCTCGGCGTCCTCGCTTGGGGTGGCATGTTCACGGTCGGGGCGGCGGGAGTCGAGGGTGGTGGGGGTGGCGTGACTCATCCTGCGACGCACTTCGTGGAGCAGCTGCTCGTCGGTCAGTGAGCCGAGGGACGGCGTCGCTGTCGGCGTCTCGTTCGCTTCCTCCGGCGTGAGGAAGCCGGCGGCGACGAACGCCTCGAGCACCGGGCGTCCATTCGTGCGGGCGAAGGTAGCTGCGGCGCGAGGGTCTACCCCCTGCTCACGGCGACTCCATCGGGACACGGTTGGGGCGGTGACGCCCGCCGCGGCAGCGACATCTTGCTGCCGTGCGCTTGGCATCAGGTGCATCACGTACTCCCACCAGCTCATGTGCAGAACCGTATTGCGCCTAGACCTGCCCACCATGCCGCCAAGTCTGCCTTGCGTTCACGCAAGACACGAGGTCAGGTAACGACAGGCCTGTTGTTTTGCAGGTCAGGGCCTGTATGGCACTTGCGCAAGGGCTATGTGACGTAGATCACACCTGGCTCTCTTGCGTTAATGTATGTGCGTGTGTGAACGTATCTGCATTGCCGCAAGACATGAGGTCAGCGGCCCTGTAGCACCAGAAAGGGGGCGAGATGAACGTGGTCGCGAACCTTCGCCTCAAGACCGAGCAGGTCGCCAAGATCCGGCGCTGGAAGGGCCTCACCACAGATGCCGCACTCGCGGAGGCGATGGACACCGATCCCGGCAACCTCTCGCGCGTCCTCAACGGCAAGCAGCAGCCCGGACCGCGCTTCATCGCGTCCCTCTGCTTCGCGCTCGACGCCGAGCTGGATGACCTGTTTGAAGCAGTCCGAGAGGACGTCGCCGCATGACCGACGTCCAGCCGTTCGACTTCCAGGGCCGCGAGGTCCGGACCGTCCTCGTCGACGGAGAGCCGTGGTTCGTCGCCGCCGACGTCGCGAAGGTGCTCGGCTACCGCGAGGCGTACTACCTCACGCGTGGCCTGGACGACGACGAGAGGGGTCCCCACATTGTGAGGACCCTTGGCGGCGACCAGGAGATGACCTGCGTCAACGAGCCCGGGCTCTACTCCGCGATCCTCCGCAGCCGGGTCCCGCAGGCGAAGGCGTTCAAGCGCTGGGTCACCCACGAGGTGCTCCCCCGGATCCGCCGCACCGGTCAGTATGGCTCCCAGCTGCCGACCTCGTTCGCCGAGGCGCTCGAGCTCGCGGCCGCGCAGCAGCGACAGATCGAGACCACTGAGGCTCGCGCGATCGAGGCGGAGCGGCAGATCGAGGCCGACGCCCCAAAGGTCGCGGCGTACGAGCGGCTGATGGACGCCGACGGCTACTACTCAATGGAGGCCGCGGCCAAGGTGCTCGGCATCGGCCGCAACACCCTCTTCCGGATGCTCCGCGACGACGGTGTCCTGCTGGCTTCGAACCTGCCGGCGCAGCGCTACATGCACCACTTCGTCATCACGGCCTCGAGCTGGACGCACCCGAGCACCGGCGTCGAGAACCTCACGAATACCACCAGGGTGCGCCCGTCCGGGCTGGCCTGGCTCGCGAATCGCTACCCCAGCGCGGTGGTCGCATGAAACGGTTCGCCGCCGATCTGGCGGCCGTCGCGGTAGCTGAGACAACCCACTCCGAAACTCAGCCGGTCTTCACCACAGACCAAGCCGACCTGTTCGTCGCTGCCCACCGCCTCCGCGCCAAGGGCTGGACCGAGCAGGCGTGCATGGCCTTCATGGCCGACGTAGCCCGCGAGACCCCCCGCGTCGGCCGCCGACTCCGGCGCATGTCCGACACGCAGCTCGAGCGGCGCCTCTCCCGCTACTCCTCACGCCAGGCCGCGCTCGCGCAGCACCGCCGCCGCGGCGACCTCATCCAGCTGCGTTCCGACCCGCGCTGGCCCTGGCGCACCGCCACCTAGGAGGGACCGATGAACCACCACGCGAAGCGACTGTGCAAAGACCTCGAGGCCCTGGGCTTCCGGCGCGACTACGACGCCGAGGAGAAGACCAGCGCCCGCCGGGTCTACGTGCACAGCAACGACCCCGACGCGGCGCTCAAGGTCCACGACTGCATGTCGGACAACACGATCACGGCCGCGCTGCGCAAGGCGAACAAGATCGCCGACACCGGCTGGTCCGGTCCGCGGCAGCCGGCGACGATCCGGGAGCGCGCCACCGTGCAGCGCCGGCAGGCCAGGACGCAGCGGGAACGCGACGACCGGGCCCGCGCCGACCGGGCCGCAGCCGCCGAGCGCGAGTACGAGGACCGCCAGGCTGCAATCCGCCGCGAGCAGGCGCTCCACGAGATCGAGGCACTGATGCAGCCCGGCGGTGGCCGATGACCACCCTCAACGCCAAGGACGCCGCGGCCTACATCGGCGTCTCCGTCTGGACCCTGCGCCGCATGGCCGGCCAGGGCAAGGTCCGCGGCTCCTACTACTGCTCGGCCTGGCACTTCGAGGTCGCCGACCTCGACGCGTACAAGGACGAGCACGCCAACCGGCCGATCAGCGCGTCCGAGCGTCGCCGGCGGCAGCGGGTGGCGTCATGAGCACGGCAGGCAGGGCACGGCGCGGCCCGGCTAGTCAGGGCGTGGCGAGGCAGGCAGGGCCAGTCTCGGCGGGGCACGGCGCGGCCTGGCAGGGCTTGGCGCGGCAGGGCAGGCATGGCGTGGCATGGCTCGGCCTGGCGGGGCTCGGCTTGGCGGGGCAGGGCCAGGCGCGGCCCCACACAAGACAACCCGCCGCTAGCGGGCAACTAGCGACGGGTCAGCAAGAGATCAACTCACTCAACTCCGAAGGGTAACAGCAATGGCCGACAACCAGATCCAGATCAGCCGCATCGGCACCGAGACGATCGCGGTCCCGCTCGTGGGCACCGCCCCGCTGATCGTGCACAAGTTCTCGGAGAAGTCGAAGCGGCAGATGCTCGACGCGATGCAGGGGCGCAAGTCGCCGAAGGAGGCGAAGGACCCCGAGGCCGAGTACGATGCCGCGTTCTACCGCCACGACGACGGCACCTACGGCTTCCCCGTCATCGCGTTCAAGGCCGCGACAGTCGGCGCGTGCCGGTTCTTCGGCAAGCAGATGCCGATGACTGTCGCCCGCCAGTGCATCTTCATGGATGCCGACTTCTCCAAGACCGACGGGCAGAAGCTCGCGCGACTGACCGGCGAGCCGCACATGCGCGAGGACGTGACCCGTGTCGGGAACGGCGGCACGGACCTGCGCTACCGGCCCGAGTTCACCGAGTGGCAGACCCTCGTCGAGGTCACCTACGTCCGGTCGATGCTGACGCGCGACTCGGTGCTCTCGCTGATCGACGCCGGCGGGATGGGCGTCGGGGTCGGCGAGTGGCGACCGGAGCGCAAGGGCGACTTCGGCACGTACGCGATCGACAGCACCCGCGACATCGAGGTGGTGTCGAAGTGAGCACGGCAGGCACGGCATGGCACGTCTCGGCAGGGCAGATCGGGGCTCGGCAGGCAGGGCCTGGCATCGCAAGGCTCGGCTGGGCTCGGCCGGGTCAGGTTGGGCAGGCTTGGGACGGCGCGTCACGTTCGGCCTCGGCGAGGCGTGGCAAGTCAAGGCACGGCGTGGTGGGCAGGCATGGTGCGCCCCGTCACGGCTCGGCATGTCCAGGCTTGGCAGGCTTGTCCAGGCGAGGCATGGACGGGTCAGGCACGGCTAGGCGCGGCTCGGCAGGTGCGGCATGAGCACCGGCCTCGTCGACACCCTCCGCTCCATGCACGACCAGCACGGGGAACTCACCCCCGAGCTGGTCGTGCAGGAAGCCGCCGCACCTGAGCACCCCCTCCACGACCGGTTCGACTGGGACGACACCGTCGCCGCGCAGAAGTGGCGCCTCACCCAGGCCGCGAAACTGCTGCGCGTCACGTTCCGCCCCGACCCGGAGAAGCCCACCGACCTGCGTGCCTTCGTCACGGTCAAGGGGCAGGACTCTCACCGCTCGAACTACGTGCCCATCGAGAAGGCGTTGGAGGACGACCTGACGCGCCGGATCGTGCTGCAGGCGATGGAGCGCGAGTGGAAGGCGCTGTTCCGCCGCTACAAGGACCACGTCGAGTTCGCGCAGCTGATCGCCCGCGACATGCCCAAGGCCGCGTCGTGACCCCCTGACCCGCCCCGCCCGCCGCCGATCCCTCCCGGGGGCGGGCGGGGTGCCACACCGAGAACCGTTCACAGGCAAGGAGATTCACATGATCGACACTCTCACTCCCGAGCAGGAGGCCCTGCTCCACGCGAAGCGTGAGGAGTGGCTGGCGCACGGCCTGTCCACGGAGCCAGCTGACCGGCCCGCGGCCGAGGAGGGCGTGCGCATGGCGTACCGCGCGGCCGGGCTAGAGCCGCCCCGGGTGATCGTGTGGCTCGACTCGCCTCTGGCCGGCGCGGTCGCGCGACCGCTGGTGCCCCTCGCGATGGGTGCACCCGGGGCTCAGGTCTGGGATCAGGTCGGGGCTCAGGTCTGGGCTCAGGTCTGGGATCAGGTTTGGGATCAGGTCGAGGCTAAGGTCGGGGCTCAGGTCCGGGATCAGGTCGGGGCTCAGGTCGGGGATCAGGTCTGGGAGCAGGTCCGGGCTCAGGTCGAGGATCAGGTCGAGGATCAGGTCGGGGCTCAGGTCTGGGCTCAGGTCTGGGCTCAGGTCTGGGCTCAGGTCCGGGATCAGGTCCGGGATCAGGTCGGGGATCAGGTCGGGGATCAGGTCCGGGATCAGGTCGGGGATCAGGTCCGGGACTTCTATGTCGGCCTCATTGACCAGTGGTCGGTCTACTGGGCGGCCTGGATCGACACCGCCGAGGGGATCGGCGTCACCGGCCTGCACCCCTTCGACGGGATCAAGCAGGTCGCCCGCACCGCCGGATGGTGGTGGTGCTTCAAGGACTTCGCGATCGTCACCGACCGCCCGGTCGAGCTGCACCGTGACGCACAGACCCGACTCCACTGCGAGACCGGCCCCGCCCTGGCCTACCGCGACGGATTCGCCCTGCACTGCTGGCACGGCGTGCGGGTCCCGGCCGACCTCATCACCGACGGCTGGTCGGTCGAACGCATCTTCGCCGAGCGCAACACCGAGATTCGCCGGTGCGCGATCGAGCGGATGGGGTGGCCGGCGTTCATCCGCGACGCGGACCTGACACAGGTCGGGAGCACCGTGTCCGACCCGGGCAATCCCGGCCAGACCCTCGCGCTGTACCAGCTCCCGAAGCGCATCTTCGCCGGCGGCCTGCGCGCCCGGGTGCTGGTCTGCACCAACGCGACCGTCGAGCGCGACGGGTCGCGCCACCAGTACGGGATCACGGTCCCGGCATCCATCGACGACCCGGTCGCCGCTGCGGCGTGGTGTTTTGCCCTCGATCCCGAGACTTACGCGCAGATGGAGCGGGCATGCTAACGATCGAAGAAGCATGGTGGCGTCGGGTCACTACCGGGCCAGATTGCTGGCAATGGGCTGGCCGACCCAATAGCGATGGGTATCAACACCTCAAGTACAAAGGGCGCTCGTATAAGGCACATCGTCTTGCGTACGAGATCGTTGTCGGCCCGATACCTGACGGGTTCGTGATTGACCACCTCTGTCGAAACAGGGCTTGCGTCAATCCTCTGCACTTGGAACCCGTTAGCTCGCAGGTCAACACCTTGCGCGGAGAAACACTTGCGGCTCGCGAAGCCAACCAGACAGAGTGTAAGTGGGGCCATTCACTATCCGGCGCAAACCTGCGTGTCGATTCTCGCGGGAAGCGGGTCTGTCGGACTTGTAATCGCTTACGCGCCTGCGAGTTCCGCGTCGCCCACGGACTCGGGTCAGCTGCCGACCGTGCCGCCTGTCAATCACTTCCGTGGGCAATCTGAACCATCGGCAAACCACCATTCACACAAGGAGATTCACCATGAGCACTTCCACCATCGCCGACCTGACCCAACGGACCGGGCTCACCCTGGTCACCGACTGGGAGCCCGACCTGGAGATCCCGGTGCTGACCGGCATCCAGCGGCAGGGCGACGTGATCGTCGTCCCCGCGAAGGCCGCCGCGTCCACCCCGGTCCCGCCCGAGGGGTGCCCGGTGGTGCGGGGCGAGTCGGGCGGCAACACCCACGCGATCTACGCCGAGGGCGACGTGCGGTGCGACACCCGCGCCGCGTCGGTGCGTGACCTGACCGTCGCGACCCTGAACGTCCCGGACGGTGCGACCGCCTGGCTCGGCCACCCCGAGCACGCCTACCTCGGCATCGGCCCGGGCACGTACGAGGTGCGGCGCCAACGGGAGCAGGCAGAAGAGCTCCGCGTCGTAGCGGACTGACCCCAGCACAAGCCGATGCCCTCGGCGCACAGGCAAGCGACACCGAGGGCAACAACCGAAAGGAAGTATCTCATGGACCACGACAAGCCCATCGAGGAGCGTCTGCTGGATGCGACGTTCGCGCTGGCGTGGATCGCCGGCGCGCTGGAGTCCGCGGAGTCGGCGGACTCGTCGATCACTCGTGACGTGCAGCGCGAGCTGCTGGCGATGGCCGCGTCGGCGCTGCCGGCGCGGCAGACGGCGGTGGCGTCGTGACCGCCGCGCACCGCGTCGTCGTCGTCGGCCACGGGATGGTCGCCGCGCGGTTCGTCGACCTGCTCCTGACGTACGCCGACCGCACCGGCACTGCCGTCTGCGCCACCGTGCTCGGGGACGAACCGCACGAGCCCTATAACCGCCTGATGCTGTCCGAGGTGATCGCCGGGCGGGCCTCGCTCGGCGGGCTCGCCCTCCCCCGGCACGACGAGCGGGTCACCGTGCTCACCGGTGTGACAGGCACCGTGCTGCACCGCGCCCGGCGTCGCCTCACGACCGACCAGGGTGACGAGATCCCTTACGACACAGTCGTGCTCGCCACCGGGGCCGAGCCGGCCTTCCCCGGCCCGGCACTGACTCCCGGTGGTGGTGTCCGCTCGCTGCGCACGCTCGACGACTGCCGCGACCTGCTGGCCGTCGTCAGCCGACGGGCGCACGTGACGGTGGTCGGCGGGGGGCTGCTGGGCCTGGAGCTCGCGTGCGGCCTGCGCACGCGAGGGGCCGAGGTGGCGCTGGTGCACCTGGCCCCCACCGTCCTCGAGCGCCAGCTCGACACGAACGCCGGCCACACCGCCGGGCAGGTCGTTCGTGACCTCGGCATCGCGCTGCACACCGGCACCCAGGTCGAGCAGGTGCACCACCGCGACGGGCACG
>ERZ501054.52-NODE-52-length-13754-cov-6.303599_pt1 | contig 13754 bp, 20 predicted proteins | sample MGYA00510861_ERZ501054 | MGnify/ENA primary metagenome ERZ501054 (study PRJEB25958, sample SAMN03398586) | human skin metagenome | study: EMG produced TPA metagenomics assembly of the Human Skin Microbiome Metagenome (human skin metagenome) data set. | reverse complement strand
CCTGATGCTGATCCCCCGTCGCGTCAAGCACCGCAAGCAGCACCACCCCAAGCGTTCCGGCGCCGCCAAGGGCGGCACCACCGTGACGTTCGGCGAGTGGGGCATCCAGGCGCTCACGCCGGCCTATGTGACCAACCGTCAGATCGAGGCCGCCCGTATCGCCATGACCCGCTACATCAAGCGTGGCGGCAAGGTCTGGATCAACATCTACCCGGACCGTCCGCTCACCAAGAAGCCCGCCGAGACCCGCATGGGCTCCGGCAAGGGCTCGCCGGAGTGGTGGGTCGCCAACGTCAAGCCCGGACGCGTGCTCTTCGAGCTGTCGGGTGTCACGGAGGACGTCGCCCGCGAGGCGCTCCGCCTGGCCATCCACAAGCTGCCGCTGAAGGCCCGTATCATCCGTCGAGAGGGTGGTGAGTGATCCCATGGCGATCGGCACCAAGGATCTGAACGTCGAGTCCCTGGACGGGATGGACAACGCCCGCCTGCTGGAGGCCCTGAAGTCCTCCAAGGAGGAGCTGTTCAACCTGCGCTTCCAGGCCGCCACCGGTCAGCTGGACAACGCCAGCCGGCTGAAGGCCGTCAAGCGTGACATCGCGCGCATCTACACGATCCTGCGCGAGCGCGAGCTGGGCATCCGCGGCGATGTCGCCGCCGAGGCGCAGGCCGAGAAGAACGAGGAGGCTGCCAAGTGACCGAGCAGACCCCGGCCGTCTCCGAGGAGCGCGGCTACCGCAAGGCCCTCCGTGGCATCGTCGTCTCCGACAAGATGGACAAGACCATCGTCGTCGAGGTCGAGGACCGCAAGAAGCACTCGCTCTACGGCAAGGTGCTGAAGACCTCGAAGCGCGTGAAGGCGCACGACGAGGACAACACCGCCGGCGTGGGCGACCGCGTCCGCATCGCCGAGACCCGCCCGCTGTCCGCCTCCAAGCGGTGGCGTCTGGTGGAGATCGTCGAGCGCGCCAAGTGATCGACCCGGCCCCCTGAGGGCCGGCGACGCAGAGGGCCGCCCCGTGCACTGGCACGGGGCGGCCTTGTGCGTTAGACTCTGATATTCGTGCGCCCTCTCGTTGGCAGGACCATCCATCCTGTGTGCCGAGGGCCGCGCACGCCGATCCCGGATCCGCCTCGGCCCTGCCCTGCGCGCCCCTCCGCTCTCGACCTCCCCGACGCTGTCTGAACACGCGTCGCCGGGGGACGACGGCGGGCGGCCCGCCTCGGGGGAGGGGTAAGCGTCCCGGGATGCCCGTTCAACCGTTCCGCAAGGCTCGCCCATCGTGGGGGAGAACCGGCGCGACGCTAGGAGAGACAAGTGATCCAGCAGGAGTCGCGGCTCAAGGTCGCCGACAACACCGGTGCGAAGGAAATCCTGACCATCCGTGTTCTCGGCGGTTCCGGACGCCGCTACGCAGGCATCGGCGACACCATCGTCGCCACCGTGAAGGACGCCATCCCCGGCGGCAACGTCAAGAAGGGCGACGTCGTCAAGGCCGTGGTGGTCCGCACCCGCAAGCAGTCCCGCCGTCCCGACGGCTCGTACATCAAGTTCGACGAGAACGCGGCGGTCATCCTGAAGACCGACGGCGAGCCCCGTGGCACGCGCATCTTCGGCCCCGTGGGTCGCGAGCTGCGTGACAAGAAGTTCATGAAGATCGTGTCGCTCGCCCCGGAGGTGATCTGACCTCATGGCCAAGATCAAGAAGGACGACCTCGTCCAGGTCATCAGTGGCAAGGACAAGGGCAAGCAGGGCAAGGTCCTGCGCGTGTTCCCGGCGGATGAGCGCGTGCTCGTCGAGGGCGTGAACCGCGTGACCAAGCACCTGCGCGCCGGCCAGGACAACAACGGTTCCACCGAGGGCGGCCTGCAGGTCGTCGAGGCCCCGATCCACATCTCGAACGTGGCCGTGGTGGACCCGGAGACCAAGAAGCCGACCCGTGTGGGCTACCGCTTCGAGACCGTCGAGAAGGACGGCGTGAGCAAGACCGTGAAGGTCCGCTTCGCCAAGGCCTCGGGGAAGGAGCTGTGATGACCGAGGTGCAGCAGACCGAGAAGGTCACCCCGCGTCTGAAGACCAAGTACCGCGAGGAGATCCGCGGCGCCCTGCAGGAGCAGTTCCAGTACGGGAACGTCATGCAGGTGCCGGGTCTCGTGAAGGTCGTCGTCAACATGGGCGTCGGCGAGGCCGCCAAGGACTCCAAGATCATCGACGGCGCGGTCGCCGACCTCACCGCCATCACCGGCCAGAAGCCGATGATCACCAAGGCCCGCAAGTCCATCGCGCAGTTCAAGCTGCGTGAGGGCATGCCCATCGGCACGCACGCCACCCTCCGTGGCGACCGCATGTGGGAGTTCCTGGACCGCCTGGTCACGCTCGCGCTGCCGCGCATCCGTGACTTCCGCGGCCTGTCCGACCGCCAGTTCGACGGCAACGGCAACTACACCTTCGGCCTGTCCGAGCAGACCGTGTTCCACGAGATCGATCAGGACAAGATCGACCGCGTGCGCGGCATGGACATCACCGTGGTGACGACCGCCAAGAACGACGACGAGGGCCGCGCGCTGCTGAAGGCGCTGGGCTTCCCGTTCAAGACCGACCAGTAAGACCTCCACGCCACAGGTCCTCCACCGGTGAACCGGTGGCGGAAACCACGGCGAGAAAGGGCGTGAAGCCCACATGACCATGACCGATCCCGTCGCAGACATGCTGACCCGTCTGCGCAACGCAAACTCGGCCTACCACGACACCGTGTCCATGCCGTCCTCGAAGCTGAAGACTCGCGTCGCCGAGATCCTCAAGGCCGAGGGCTACATCCAGGACTGGCGCGAGGAGGAGGCCGAGGTCGGCAAGAAGCTGACCATCGACCTGAAGTTCGGCCCGCAGCGTGAGCGTGCGATCGCCGGCCTGCGCCGCATCTCCAAGCCGGGCCTGCGCGTGTACGCGAAGTCCACGAACCTGCCCCACGTGCTGGGCGGCCTCGGCATCGCCATCCTGTCCACCTCCTCTGGTCTCCTCACGAACCAGCAGGCCGCCAAGAAGGGCGTGGGCGGAGAAGTCCTCGCCTACGTCTGGTGACGGGCAAGACGGAAGAAAGGCTGAACTGACATGTCTCGAATCGGACGTCTCCCGATCACCATCCCCGCCGGCGTCGATGTGACCATCGACGGCGACCGCGTCTCCGTGAAGGGCCCCAAGGGCCAGCTCGAGCACTCGCTGCCCACGCCCATCACGGCCACCCTCGAGGAGGGGCAGGTCACCGTGGCCCGCCCCGACGACGAGCGTGAGTCCCGCTCCCTGCACGGTCTGACCCGCACCCTCATCAGCAACATGGTCGAGGGCGTGACCAACGGCTTCTCCAAGCAGCTCGAGGTCGTCGGCACCGGCTACCGCGTGCAGGCCAAGGGCCAGGACCTCGAGTTCGCCCTGGGCTACTCCCACCCCGTCCCGGTGAAGGCGCCCCAGGGCATCACCTTCACGGTGGAGGGCAACAGGGTCACCGTCGCCGGTATCGACAAGCAGCAGGTCGGCGAGACCGCCGCCAACATCCGCAAGCTGCGCCGCCCCGACCCGTACAAGGGCAAGGGCGTGCGCTATGCGGGCGAGCAGATCCGCCGCAAGGCCGGAAAGGCAGGTAAGTGATGTCTACTCTGAAGGTGAAGGGCAAGGGCAAGTTCAACGCCCGCACCCGCCGCCACCTCCGGGTGCGCAAGCGGATCTCCGGCACCACCGTCCGTCCCCGCCTCGTCGTCAACCGCTCTGCACGGCACATGTTCGTGCAGGTCGTGGACGACACGCAGAGCCGCACGCTCGCGTACGCCTCCACCATGGAGGCCGACGTGCGTGCGCTCGAGGGCGACAAGACGGCCAAGGCCAAGCGCGTGGGCGAGCTCGTCGCCGAGCGTGCGAAGGCCGCGGGCGTCGAGGAAGTCGTCTTCGACCGCGGCGGCAACCGGTACCACGGCCGCGTCGCCGCCATAGCGGACGGCGCGCGCGAAGGGGGTCTGACGCTGTGATGCAGACCCTGAACGTCGAGAAGAGGAACATCTGATGCCCGGACCCCAGCGTCGAGGCGCCGGTGCCGCTGGCACCAACGAGCGCTCCAACGACCGCAACGACAACCGGAACGACAACCGCGGCCGCGGTGGCCGTGGCGGCCGTGACGGCGGTCGCGACAACCGCGCTGCCGAGAGCCAGTACCTCGAGCGCGTCGTCACCATCAACCGCGTCTCCAAGGTCGTCAAGGGCGGCCGCCGCTTCTCCTTCACCGCCCTCGTGGTGGTGGGTGACGGCGACGGCACCGTCGGCGTCGGCTACGGCAAGGCGAAGGAGGTCCCCGCCGCGATCCAGAAGGCCGTGGAGGAGGCCAAGAAGTCCTTCTTCCGCGTCCCCCGCGTCGGCTCCACCATCCCGCACCTGGTGCAGGGTGAGGACGCCGCCGGCGTCGTGCTGCTCCGCCCGGCCTCCCCGGGTACCGGCGTGATCGCCGGTGGTCCGGTGCGCGCCGTGCTCGAGTGCGCCGGCATCCACGACGTGCTGTCCAAGTCCATGGGCTCCGTGAACGCGATCAACATCGTGCGCGGCACCGTGGACGCCCTCAAGAAGCTGGAAGAGCCCCAGGCCGTCGCCGCCCGCCGCGGCAAGGCCCTGGACGAGATCGCCCCCCATGCGATGCTGCGCACCATGGAGAACGATCGCGCCCAGAAGAGCGCGAAGGCAGGTGCGTGAGCCGTGTTTGAGCCCACTCGCAAGAACATCCAGCCCTCGGACGCCACCCTGGTCATCACCCAGACCCGCGGCGTCACGGGCTCCAAGCAGAACCATCGGGACACCCTGCGCTCGCTGGGCCTGAAGCGGATCGGCCACCAGGTCACCCGCAAGGCCGACGCGGTGACGGTCGGCATGGTCAACACCGTGCCGCACCTGGTGTCCGTGGAGGAGGTCAACAATGGCTGACAACGACGCCATCAAGGTCCACGACCTGCGTCCGGCCCCCGGTGCCAAGACCGCCAAGACCCGCGTGGGTCGCGGTGAGGCGTCGAAGGGCAAGACCGCCGGTCGCGGCACCAAGGGCACCAAGGCCCGTTACCAGGTCCGTGCGGGCTTCGAGGGCGGCCAGCTGCCCCTGCAGATGCGTCTGCCGAAGCTCCGCGGCTTCAAGAACCCGTTCCGCACGGAGTACCAGGTCGTGAACCTGGACAAGCTCTCCGCGCACTTCCCCGAGGGCGGTGAGGTCACCGTGGACGCGCTCGTGTCCAAGGGCCTCGTCCGTCGCGGTCAGCCCGTGAAGGTGCTGGGCACGGGGGAGATCACCTCGGCCGTGCAGGTGAAGGCGAACGCCTTCTCCTCGTCCGCCGTGGAGAAGATCCAGGCCGCCGGCGGGTCCACCGAGACCCTCTGACACGCCGACCCATCCACCGAGGGCCCTGGCCCGGAGCAGCCGCTCCGGACCAGGGCCCTCGGTCCGTCCGTGTAGACTCGCACAGCGGCCGCCCCGGTGTGGCCGCCGTCTCGTGCCCCGCCCCGCGGCCGGCGCGCGCCCCACAGGACCACCGCAGGAGGACTCGTGCTCAAGGCCATCGCCCGGATCGTCCGGACGCCTGACCTGTTGCGGAAGATCGCCTTCACGCTCGGGCTCATCGCCGTCTACCGGATGGGCGCCTTCGTGCCGGCCCCCGGGGTGGACTACCCGGCGGTGCAGCAGTGCCTCGCGGCGGGCAACGCCCAGGGCGGCCTGTACTCCTTCGTGAACATGTTCTCGGGCGGGGCGCTCCTGCAGGTGTCCGTCTTCGCGCTCGGCATCATGCCCTACATCACGGCGTCGATCATCGTGCAGCTGCTGCGCGTGGTGATCCCGCGCTTCGAGCAGCTCCACCAGGAGGGCCCGCAGGGCCAGGCGACGCTGACGCAGTACACCCGCTACCTGACCCTCGCCCTCGCCCTGCTGCAGGCGACCACGATGGCCTCGCTGGCCCGCACCGGGGCGCTGCTCGGATGCAGCCTGCCGCTGCTGCGCGACGGCTCCATCCTCACGGTGCTGCTCGTGGTCATCGCCCTGACCACCGGCTGTCTCATCGTCATGTGGTTCGGCGAGCGGATCACCGAGAACGGCGTGGGCAACGGCATGTCCCTGCTCATCTTCACCTCCATCGCGGCGGGCTTTCCGGCCGGCCTCGGCCAGGTGGTCCAGACGCAGGGCTGGCGCGTGTTCGCGATCGTCATGGGGATCGGCCTGCTCACCATGCTGGCCATCGTCTTCGTGGAGGAGTCGCAGCGCCGGATCCCGGTCCAGTACGCCAAGCGGCAGATCGGCTCGCGGACCGTGGGCGGGTCGAGCACCTACATCCCGGTCAAGGTGAACATGGCCAACGTCATCCCGGTCATCTTCGCCTCCTCCGTGCTGATGCTCCCGGGCATCCTCATCCGGTTCAACACGCCGCAGGACGGCAGTGCGCCGGCCCCGTGGATCACGTGGCTGAGCCGGTACTTCGGCACCGGCGACCACCCGGTGTACATGGCCCTGTACTTCCTGCTCATCATCGGCTTCACGTACTTCTACGTGTCCATCACGTTCAACCCGGTGGAGATCTCGGACAACATGAAGCGCTACGGCGGCTTCATCCCCGGCGTCCGCGCCGGCCGGCCCACCGAGCGTTACCTGCAGTACGTCATCAGCCGCATCACGCTCGTGGGCGCCCTCTACCTCGGTATCGTGGCCATGATCCCGCTGATCGCCTTCGCGGTGATCGGCACCAGCCAGAACTTCCCGCTCGGCGGCACGTCCATCCTCATCATGGTGGGCGTCGGCCTCCAGACCGTGAAGCAGGTCAGCGCACAGATGGAGCAGCGCCACTACGAGGGCCTGCTGCGCTGAGCCCCGACCCGATCCCGCAACGCCGTCCGTATCGACAGTGAGGAACACACGATGACCCGCATGCTGCTCATGGGCCCTCCCGGTTCCGGCAAGGGCACCCAGGCCACCCGGATCGCCGACAAGATGGGGATCGTCCCGATCTCCACCGGTGACATCTTCCGCCACAACGTGAAGTCGATGACGCCGCTCGGCGTCGAGGCCAAGAAGTACATCGACAACGGCGACTTCGTCCCCGATGAGGTCACGAACCGCATGGTCGCGGACCGCATCGCCCAGGCCGACGCGGAGCACGGCTTCCTGCTGGACGGCTACCCGCGCACGAAGGGCCAGGTCGAGGCGCTGGACGCCATGCTCGCCGAGTCCGGCCAGTCGCTGTCCGCCGTCGTCGAGCTGGAGGTGCCCGACGAGGAGCTCGTGGAGCGTCTGCTCAAGCGTGCCGAGATCGAGGGCCGCGCGGACGACACCCAGGAGGTCATCGAGCACCGCCTGGACCTGTACCACCGCGAGACCGAGTCCGTCATCCAGGAGTACGTGGAGCGCGGCATCGTCGCCCGCGTGGACGGCACCGGGCAGATCGACGACGTCACCGAGCGCCTGCTGCAGGCCGTGTACTCCGTGCGTGCCGCCACGGGCTCCCTGCCCGTGATCCAGCCGGGCGCGGAGTCCTGACCCCGTGATCGGCCGCCGCTCGCTCGAGCTCAAGACCGCCCCCCAGCTGCAGGCCATGCAGCGCGCGGGGGTGGTCCTGTCCGAGGCCCTGGACGCCACGCTGACCGCGGCCGCGCCGGGCGTCACCACCGCGGAACTGGACGCCGTGTTCGCGGGCGTGCTGGCCGAGCGCGGTGCCACGTCCAACTTCCTGGGCTACTACGACTTCCCGGCCTCGATCTGCACCTCGGTCAACGACGAGGTCGTGCACGGCATCCCCGGGGACCGGGTCCTGCAGACCGGCGACGTGCTGAAGGTCGACGGGGGTGCGATCGTGGACGGCTGGCACGCCGACTCGGCCCGCACGGTGATCCTGGGCTCCTCCGCGGCCGGCACCGCGGACCCGGCCGACGAGCGCCTCTCGGCGATCACGCGGGAGGCACTCTGGGTCGGCATCGCGGCCTTCGCCTCCGCCACCCACGTCGGGGACATCGGGGACGCCATCGACGACTTCGTCTCCGCGCAGCCGGGCGAGGAGCTCGGCATCCTCGAGGAGTACGTGGGGCACGGCATCGGCTCGGCCATGCACCTGCCGCCGGACGTGTTCAACTACCGCACCGGCCACCGGGGGCCCACGATCCGCCCCGGGCTGGCACTCGCCATCGAGCCGATGCTGGTGCGCGGCTCCATCGACACGAAGGTGCTCGCGGACGACTGGACCGTGGTGACCCTCGACGGCGCCCGCGCCAGCCAGTGGGAGCACTCGGTCTGCCGGCACGACGGCGGTGTGTGGGTGCTCACCGCGCCCGACGGCGGCGCCTCCGAGCTCGCCCGGTTCGGCGTGGTCCCGGTCCCGCCGGGGGAGTGAGGGGCCCGAGCTGTCGGCCGTCCGTCCCGCCCGTCCGGCGGACCGGGCGGCCGTCGTCGTCTGTGCTGGTTCTCAGACCGAGAATGCGGTATCATCGAACGTTGTTCGTGTGCGCGCACTCGTGTGCGCCGGCGAGCAGACCCGTTCCCGCCCCGTCACCCGGCCCTCCGCGGCCGTGCCCGGGGCATGACGATTGTGGAGGACATGGCTAAGAAGGAAGGTGTCATCGAGGTCGAGGGCACGGTGTCGGAGGCATTGCCGAACGCGATGTTCCGGGTCCGTCTGCAGAACGAGCACGTCGTGCTCGCCACGATCTCCGGAAAGATGCGTCAGCACTACATCCGCATCCTCCCCGAGGATCGCGTCGTGGTGGAGCTTAGCCCGTACGACCTCAACCGGGGTCGGATCGTGTACCGATACAAGTAAGAACCCCCGTCCAAGCGAGCGCAGGAGGAAGAGCCGTGAAGGTTCAGCCGAGCGTGAAGCGGATTTGTGACAAGTGCCAGGTCGTGCGCCGTAAGGGCCGCGTGCTGGTGATCTGCTCGAACCCGCGCCACAAGCAGCGCCAGGGCTGATCGCCTCCCCGGGAGCCCGGGGAGCGACGCCGTCGCGTTGACCACACCACCCACCGGCCATCGGGCCGAACAGCAGGGACAGCGGTCCACCCCGTGAGGGGAGGGCCCCCACCTCCGGCCGCAGGGGCCGGAGACCGACGACGGCGGACGCCCGCCGCGGAGCACGCCGGATCTTCCCCGGCGCCGCGACGACGGGTCCGCGAGGCCCAGTGCCGCGTCGTGCGGGACGTCCCTGGTGCAGACCCCTGCTGCAGAAGAACAGGAGGACGGCCACATGGCTCGTCTTGCAGGCGTTGACATTCCGCGCGAGAAGCGCGTGATCATCGCACTCACGTACATCTACGGTGTGGGCAAGACCCGCGCTGAGGAGACCCTCGCCGCCACGGGCATCGACCCGAACATCCGCGTGAAGGACCTCTCCGACGAGCAGCTGGTGCAGCTGCGCGACCACATCGAGGGCAGCTACAAGGTGGAGGGCGACCTCCGCCGCGAGGTGGCCGCCGACATCCGTCGCAAGGTGGAGATCGGCTCCTACGAGGGCCTGCGCCACCGCCGCGGCCTGCCGGTGCGCGGCCAGCGCACGAAGACCAACGCCCGTACCCGCAAGGGCCCCAAGAAGACGGTCGCCGGCAAGAAGAAGTGATCCTGCACCGGCGGTGACCGCGTCCACGTCCGGACGCCCCGCCCGCAGCATCAGCACCAGCAGCTTTCCCGGAGGAGAATCACATGCCCCCCAAGACTCGCGCATCGGCTGCCCGCAAGCCGCGTCGCAAGGCCAACAAGAACATCACCGTGGGCCAGGCCCACATCAAGAGCACGTTCAACAACACCATCGTGTCCATCACGGACACCACGGGTGCCGTCATCTCCTGGGCCTCGTCCGGCGAGGTCGGCTTCAAGGGGTCGCGCAAGTCGACCCCGTACGCCGCGCAGATGGCCGCCGAGCAGGCCGCCAAGCGTGCGCAGGAGCACGGCATGAAGAAGGTGGACGTCTTCGTGAAGGGTCCGGGCTCGGGCCGCGAGACCGCCATCCGCTCCCTGCAGGCCGCCGGCCTCGAGGTGGGGTCCATCCAGGACGTCACCCCCATGGCCCACAACGGCGCTCGCCCGGCGAAGCGCCGCCGCGTCTGACCTGAGCGCTGTGTCCGCGTCCGCCCCCGCCCGGGGCGGACGCGGACAGGTCTGCGGACCTGCCCCCACCCCGTCCTCGTTTCCACCCACCGCGTGCGTCATATGGCGGACGCTCGCCGAAAGGAAATGTCCGTGCTCATTGCACAGCGCCCCACGCTGACCGAAGAGGTCGTCTCCGACCATCGTTCCCGGTTCGTCATCGAGCCCCTGGAGCCCGGCTTCGGCTACACCCTCGGCAACTCCCTGCGCCGCACTCTGCTCTCGTCGATCCCCGGTGCTGCCGTGACCAGCATCCGCGTGGACGGCGTGCTGCACGAGTTCAGCACCGTCAACGGAGTCAAGGAGGATGTCACCGAGATCATCCTCAACATCAAGAAGCTCTCCGTCTCCTCGGAGAACGACGAGCCCGTGGTGGCCTACCTGCGCAAGCAGGGGGCCGGCGTCGTCACCGCCGCGGACATCACCGCGCCGGCCGGCGTCGAGATCCACAACCCGGACCTGCACATCGCGACCCTGAACGCGAAGGGCAAGTTCGACATGGAGCTGACCATCGAGCGCGGTCGCGGCTACGTGACCGCCGCCCAGAACAAGTCCGCGGACGCGGAGATCGGCCGCATCCCGGTCGACTCCATCTACTCCCCGGTCCTCAAGGTGACCTTCAAGGTCGAGGCCACCCGTGTGGAGCAGCGCACCGACTTCGACCGTCTGATCCTGGACGTGGAGACCAAGGAGAACATGCTGCCGCGTGACGCGGTGGCCTCTGCCGGCTCCACCCTGGTCGAGCTGTTCGGCCTGGCCCGCTCGCTCAACGTCGAGGCCGAGGGCATCGACCTGGGTGACGAGCCCGAGGTCGTCGAGGGCTCCGCCGACCTGGCCCAGCCGATCGAGGAGCTCGAGCTCACCGTGCGCTCGTACAACTGCCTCAAGCGCGAGGGCATCCACACCGTGGGCGAGCTCGTGGGCCGTTCCGAGGCCGACCTGATGGACATCCGCAACTTCGGCGCGAAGTCCATCGACGAGGTCAAGGAGAAGCTCCAGGAGCTGGGCCTGTCCCTCAAGGACTCGCCGGCCGGCTACGACCCGCAGGCGCACGCGCGCCAGATGGACGACGACCCGTTCTCGGACTTCTGAGCCGATTCCGCACCACCTGACATCTTCGACCCGACGCCGCAGCCGGCTGAAGGGTCCCACCCGAGGAGAAACACCATGCCTACCCCCACCAAGGGTCCGCGTCTGGGCGGCAGCCCGGCCCACGAGCGCATCATGCTGGCGAACATGTCCGCCCAGCTGTTCGAGCACAAGTCGATCACCACGACGCTCACCCGCGCCAAGCGCCTGCGCCCGTACGCCGAGCGCCTGATCACCTTCGCCAAGAAGGGCGATCTGCCGGCCCGCCGCAAGGTGCAGGGTCTCATCGCCGCCAAGAACCGCACCAACAAGGCGGTCGTGCACGAGCTGTTCACCGTGATCGGCCCGGCGATGGCCGAGCGCAACGGCGGCTACACCCGCATCACCAAGATCGGCAACCGCCAGGGCGACAACGCGCCCATGGCCGTGATCGAGCTGATCATGGACCCGATCTCCGGCAAGCAGGCCGTGGTGCGTGAGGCCGAGCAGGCCGCCGCGTCCGCGCCGGCCGCGCCGGCCGAGTCCACCCCGGTGGAGGCCGTCGACCCGGCCGCCACCGAGGAGGTCACCGTGGCCGAGTCGCAGGAGGCCGCCGCCGAGATCGACGGCGCCAGCCGCTGGACCACCTTCCGACGGGTCACCCTGCCGATGCTCCGTCCCACGACGTTCTTCCTGTCGATCACCGTCATGCTCAACTCGCTGCAGGTGTTCGACATCATCTACGTGATGACCCGCGGCGGCCACCAGGGCAACGCCACCTCGACCATGGTGTTCCAGGTCTATCAGGAGACTTTCCAGAACTTCCGCGCCGGCTACGGTGCCACCGTCGCGACCATCATGTTCCTCATCCTCCTGGTCATCACCGTCCTGCAGGTCCGCGTCATGGACAGGAACATGCGATGAACACGATCCAGGGTGGCTCCCGGACTGCCAAGGTCGCCGGCTACGCGGTGATGGTCCTCGTCCTGCTGATCATCGGGCTGCCGCTGTACTGGGTGGTCATCACCTCGCTCAAGCCGGACAACCAGGTGTACATCCAGCCGCCCGTGTGGTGGCCGGACCCCATCACCACCGACTCGTACCCGCAGGTCCTGGCCGACGTGCCGTTCCTGCAGTACTTCACCAACTCGCTCGTCATCACCGGCGTCCTCGCCCGGATCACGGGACCCGAGCTGTTCGGCCTCGGCACGGGCCGCCGGTGTGCGGCGGGGGATGCGGAAGCGACAGGCGCAGGCGGCGTGCACGGAGATGACCGTGGTCGCCGCCGACGAGAACCGGGACGGACGGCTGTTCGAACCGGTGGTCGCCGCGGTCGCCGAGGTGATCCCCGCCCTCGAAGTGCTCCGGCCGGGTCTCCTGGTGATCGCCGGCGACCGTGCCGCCCGCTACTTCGGCGGGATGGAGGCCCTCGCGGAGGAGCTCGTCGACGTGGTGTCGGCGTGCGGCATCGAGTCGCAGGTCGGCATCGCCGACGAGATCTTCACCGCCGTCCTCGCCGCCCGGCACGGGCATCAGGTGGAGCCCGGGGGTGACCGGGAGTACCTCGCCGGCCGCCCCGTCGCCGACCTCGCCGTCGAACCCAGCATGAGCGATCCGTCCCGTGCCGATCTCGTGGAGTTGCTGCGCCGGCTGGGGATCGGCACGATCGGCGCCTTCGCCGACATGTCCGTCACCGACGTCGCCACCCGGTTCGCCCGGGATGCGGTCGTCGCGCACCGGCTGGCCAATGCGCTGCCGGGGCGTGTCCCGTCGTCACGTGGTGTGCCGGCCGAACTCGACGTCGACCACACCTGCGACCCGCCGGTCGACCGCATCGACGTCGCGGCGTTCATCGGTCGCACCCTCGCCGACGTGCTGCACCGACGCCTGCGTGATGCCGCGGTGGCCTGCACGCGACTCACCATCATCGCGACCACCGAACGCGGACAACAGCATTCGCGGACCTGGCGATGTGCCCAACCGCTGACGCCGGAGACAACCGCGGATCGTATCCGATGGCAACTCGAGGGGTGGCTGACCGGCGCGGCGCGGCCCACCTCCCCGCGGGTCGAGCCGCGCGCAGCGAGGAGCAGTGCCCGACCCGACTCGCCGATCGTCCGGCTGCGGCTCGAACCGGTCGAGGTCGTCGAGGCCGGGGCCCTGCACTATCAGCTCACCGACGATCTCTCCCGTGGCGGGCTGGCCGGTGAACCGGATGTGGAGGAGCGCGCCCGGCGTTCGCTGGTGCGGATACAGGGGCTGCTGGGCGGGGATGCGGTCCGTATTCCCGTGCTGAGCGGTGGTCGTGGACCCGCCGAACGGATCACCATGGTCTCCCTGGGCGACGAGCCGGCTCCGCGCCGGGATCCGTCGGCGCCGTGGCCCGGACGCCTGCCACAACCCAGCCCGACGGTGCTGGTGGAGACCGCGATCCACGTGCTCGACGCCGTGGGGCAACCGGTGAAGGTGACCGATCGCGGGGCCTTCACCGCCGAACCTGTGACCGTCGCGCTGGCCTCGTCCCGGGCGCGCCGGTCGAGTTGGGGCCTGTG
>ERZ501054.46-NODE-46-length-14490-cov-5.797991_pt1 | contig 14490 bp, 11 predicted proteins | sample MGYA00510861_ERZ501054 | MGnify/ENA primary metagenome ERZ501054 (study PRJEB25958, sample SAMN03398586) | human skin metagenome | study: EMG produced TPA metagenomics assembly of the Human Skin Microbiome Metagenome (human skin metagenome) data set. | reverse complement strand
CCATCGAGATGATGGCCGTCGGCACGCCGCACTACGACCTGGCGCGCTTCGGCATGGAGCGCTTCGCGGCGACGCCGCGTCAGGCCGACCTGATGATCGTCGCCGGCCGGGTGAGCCAGAAGATGGCTCCGGTGGTCCGTCAGCTGTACGACCAAATGCCCGAACCCAAGTGGGTTATCTCGATGGGGGCTTGCGCATCCTCTGGCGGCATCTTTAATAACTATGCGGTCGTCCAGGGATGCGACCATATCGTCCCGGTGGATGTCTACCTGCCAGGCTGCCCGCCCAGCCCGGACATGCTCATTGACGCCGTCTTCAAGATCCGTGAGCAGATCCAGCATTGGCCACTCATGGGCCACATGTCCGAGGTCGAGGCAGCCAAGGAGAAGAAGGCCCTCGACGCCAAGACCACTCTCGAGCAGAAGGGGCTCATGCGATGAGTGACAAGCCGACCCCGCGCGGCGCCGCAGGCGGCTCGGACTCCGGGGATCGCATCCCCGACGGCCGCAACTTCCTTGATCCCAACGATCCCGACCAGGTCCACACTCCCGCTAAGAGCCATGAGTGGACCGATCGTCGCATCGATACCCGAAAGGGTATGTGGGGAGCGACCTCCGGCCCCGGAGACACGTCTGGTTACGGCGGCATCGTTCGCACCGTCGAAATCTCTGGCAACTCTGAGCGCCCCTATGGCGGCTGGTTCGACGAGGTTGCGGATCGAATGGCGGAGCTCGTCCCCGACTTTTCTGACGGCCTGACTGTGGTTGATCGTGGGGAGATCACCTTCTTCGTCCGTCCTGAGAAGCTCCTCGAACTCGTCAAGGTTCTTCGAGACGATGACGCCCTGCGGTTCGAAAGCTGTACATCGCTGACCTGCGTGCATTACCCGCACATGGCAGGACGCGAAATGCACGTTGTCTACAACTTGTTGTCAATGACCCATAACCGTCGCATTCGCCTTGAGGTGGCGCTGGCCGATCCCGGTCAGGAGGACGTTGCTCGTACCGGGCGCAGCGACGTCGATTCCCTGCCACACGTTCCCAGCGTCGTGTCGGTTTACCCGCACGCCGACTGGCAGGAACGCGAGGCCTGGGACATGTTTGGGGTCATTTTTGATGGCCACCCGGCCTTGACTCGCATCCTCATGCCCGACGATTGGGTCGGCCATCCGCAGCGCAAGGACTACCCGCTTGGCGGTATCCCGATTGAGTACAAGGGTGCCGTCGTGCCACCGCCGGACCAGCGCAGGAGCTACAACTGATGAGCGAGAATCACGAGTACTTGTCCCAGGGCGGCGACTGGGCCCAGATCGTTGATGAGGCTGCCGAGCGAGGCGACGAGACCGTCGTCGTGAATTTCGGGCCTTCCCACCCGTCCACTCACGGTGTCATGAGGCTCATCATTGAGCTTGATGGCGAGTCAGTGTCAGACCTGCGAGTCGGGATTGGATTCCTCCACACCGGTATCGAAAAGAACATGGAATTTCGCACCTGGACTCAGGGCGTCACCTTCATGACCCGGTGCAACTATGTTGCGAACTTCTTCAACGAGTTGGTGTATTGCCTGGCGGTCGAGAAACTGCTCGGTATTACCGACGATGTCCCCGAGCGTGCTCGCGTACTTCGGGTCATGATTACCGAGTTGAACCGCATTTCATCCCACCTCATTGCGGTGGGTACTGGCGGTCTGGAGCTTGGTGCTTCCTCGGTGGCCGAGGTCGGCCTGAGGGAACGCGAGATCATTCTGGAGTTCAACCAGGCCGTCACTGGTCTGCGCATGAACAACGCGTGGATTCGTCCTGGCGGCGTCGCTACCGACCTGCCCGAGACCGGGCTCGACCAGTTGCGTGACCTCATCAAGCGGATGGAAAAGTACCTCCCCGAGATCGGTCAGTTCTGCAATGAGAATCCGATCTTTAAGGCCCGCACTCAGGGCATTGGTTACGCTGATCTGTCTACCTGTATGGCCCTGGGAGTTACTGGTCCTGCTCTGCGCGCTACCGGCCTGCCGTGGGACCTGCGCAAGACCCAGCCCTATTGCGATTACGACACGTATGACTTCGACGTCGCCACCTGGGATACCTGTGACTGTTACGGGCGTTTCCGCATCCGCCTGGAAGAGATGGACCAGTCGGTGCGCATTCTCAAGCAATGCCTCAAGCGCCTTGAGGACACCCAGGGTGACCGTCATATGGTCGAGGACCCGCACATCGCATGGCCGGCTGAGCTAGCTTTGGGCCCCGAGGGTCAGGGCAATTCTAATGAGCACATTCGCCATATCATGGGCGAGTCGATGGAAGCTCTCATCCATCACTTCAAGATTGTCACCGAGGGCTTCCGGGTGCCTGCTGGCCAGGTGTACCAGGCCATTGAGGGAGCCGGCGGCGAGCTCGGCTGCCACCTTGTTTCTGACGGTGGCGTCCGGCCTTACCGCTCCCACCTGCGCGATCCCGGATTCGTCAACGTGCAGTCCCTGCCCGCCATGTGTGAGGGCGGAATGCTTTCTGACGTGGTGCCGTCTCTGGCATCCTTGGACCCCGTTATGGGAGGAGTCGACCGATGAGCGATCGCGAACCCGTCAACCTGGGATACCCCTACGTCGAGTCTTTCTATTCGGACTTCTCGGGGACCGGCGGAGTCGATCAGACCGACCGTTCTACCAATATCGACGAGCACACCATCGAGGAGATGCATCAGATCGCCTCGCGTTACCCCGACTCCCGTTCGGCGTTGCTGCCGATCCTGCACCTGGTTCAGTCGGTGGACGGACGCATCTCGCCGGTCGGCATTGAGACTGCGGCTGAAGTGCTCGGCATTACCACCGCCCAGGTATCCGGGGTGGCGACCTTCTACACCATGTATAAGAAGCACCCTGCGGGCCAGCATCACATCGGTGTCTGCACCACGGCGCTGTGCGCCGTCATGGGTGGCGAGGAGGTGCTTGCCCGTGTCGAGAAGAAGCTTGGCATTAAAGAGGGGCAGACAACCCCCGACGGCAAGTTCTCTCTTGAGCGGGTGGAGTGTAATGCTGCCTGCGATTTCGCGCCGATCATGATGGTCAACTGGGAATACATGGATAACATGACTCCGATCCGCGCTGAGGAAATCTTGGATTCCTTGGCTCGCGACGAAGAGGTTCATTCCACCCGCGGTGCGAAGATCACTAGCTGGCGTGAGGCTGAGCGAGTGCTCGCTGGCTTCCCCGATGGTCGGGCTGACGAGGGCCCTAGCGCCGGTGAGGCATCTCTGCAGGGTGTCCGGCTAGCTAAGCAGAGCGGCTGGAAGGCTCCAGATCCGAATAACCTGCCCGCTCCCGCTGAGCCCGTGGAAGAGGAGAAGAAGTGACCGATCCACTGACCCCGGTTCTGTCGGCCAATTGGGATGAAGAGCGCAGTTGGAAGCTGCTTAACTACGAGCGACAGGGCGGATACACCGGCCTTCGTAAGGCTTTGACGATGCCGCCTGACGACGTTGTCTCGCTGGTTAAGGACGCTAACCTGCGTGGCCGTGGTGGCGCCGGGTTCCCCACCGGCATGAAGTGGTCCTTCGTGCCTAAGGACAATCCCAACCCGACCTACCTTGTTGTCAACGGCGACGAGTCTGAGCCGGGCACGTGCAAAGACATGCCGCTCATGATGGCTTCCCCGCACACTCTCGTCGAGGGCGTCATCATTGCTTCCTACGCCATCAAGGCCAAGATGGCCTTCATCTACATCCGCGGTGAGGTGCTGCACGTCGTCCGACGCGTGCAGCAGGCCGTGCGGGAGGCCTACTCGGCTGGTTACATTGGCAAAAACATCCTCGGTTCCGGGTACGACCTTGACGTTGTCGTCCATGCCGGCGCAGGCGCCTACATCTGTGGCGAGGAGACGGCTCTGCTGGATTCCTTGGAGGGGCGTCGTGGTCAGCCTCGTCTGCGCCCGCCTTTCCCGGCCGTTGCCGGCCTGTACGCCAGTCCGACGGTCATTAACAACGTCGAGTCCATCTCGACGGTGCCGTCGATCCTGCGCAACGGCAAGGAATGGTTCAAGTCCATGGGCACCGAGAAGTCCGATGGTTTCACCATCTACTCTTTGTCTGGGCACTTGGCTCACCCTGGGCAGTATGAGGCCCCGATGGGCACTACGCTGCGTCAGCTCCTCGACATCTCCGGTGGCATGCGACAGGGACATGAACTGAAGTTCTTCACCCCCGGTGGTTCCTCGACCCCGATCCTGACCAAGGACGACATCGACCTCCCGCTCGACTACGAGGGGATGGCTGGGGCCAAGACGATGCTCGGCACGAAAGCTCTGCAGTGCTTCGACGAGACGACCTCGGTGGTTCGCGTCACGTTGCGGTGGTTGGAGTTTTACAAGCACGAATCCTGCGGTAAATGCACCCCGTGCCGTGAGGGCACCTGGTGGGTTGTCCAGATGTTGCGTCGCATCGAGGCTGGTGAGGGCCAAGAGGGTGACGTCGACAAGTTGATGGACATTGCCGACAATATCGGTGGCCGTTCTTTCTGCGCTTTGGCCGACGGTGCCGTGGACTGTTTGCGCGGGGCTATTGGCCACTTCCGTGACGAGTTCGAAGCTGGATGTCGGGGGATTCCCGCTTGGCAGTATCTGCCCTATGAGCGCAGCTCGATCTTCAACGACGCCGATCGCCGAGTCCTGGAGGGGGCCGGAGCATGAGCGAAAACAAGCCCGTCGAACTCGTGACGTGCACCATCGACGGTCAGCAGGTGAGCGTACCCAAGGGGACCCTCATTATTCGCGCTGCCGAATCCATCGGCACCGCTATCCCACGGTTCTGTGATCATCCGCTGCTTGACCCGGCCGGTGCCTGCCGTGAGTGCCTTGTCGAGATTCCCGACGCCGGTAATGGGCGTGGGTTCCCCAAGCCACAGCCCTCCTGCACCATGCCGGTCGCTGAGGGGATGGTCGTCAAGACTCAGGTCAGCTCCGAGATGGCTCGCAAAGCCCAGAAGGGCATGCTGGAGTTCCTCCTCATTAACCACCCGCTGGACTGCCCGATCTGCGACAAGGGCGGCGAGTGCCCCCTGCAGAACCAGGCGATGGCTAACGGACGTGGTGAGTCTCGCTATGACGGGGTCAAGCGCACCTATCCCAAGCCGATCAATATCTCGGCCCAAGTGCTGCTAGACCGCGAGCGCTGCGTGCTGTGTCAGCGTTGTACGCGGTTCGCTGACCAGATCGCCGGAGATCCTTTCATCAACCTGCAGGAGCGCGGTGCCGTCTCCCAGATTGGTGCTTACCAGGGTGACGACTTCAACTCTTACTTCTCCGGTAACGTCATCCAGATCTGCCCGGTAGGGGCTCTTACCAGCGCCGAGTACCGCTTCCGTTCCCGTCCTTTCGATCTCGTCTCGACGGTGACGACTTGTGAGCACTGCGCGGCCGGTTGCCAGCTGCGCACCGACCACCGTCACTACGAGGTCAAGCGCCGCAACGCCGGCAACCTGCCAGACGTCAACGAGGAGTGGAACTGCGATAAGGGTCGCTTCGCTTTCCGCTACGGCCGTGGTGACGGCCGGGTAACGACTCCGCTGGTGCGTCACAACGGCGTACTGGAACCGGCGTCATGGGCTGAGGCCTTGCAGACGGCCGCCGCTGGACTGACGAAAGCCGGTACCAGCGTCGGCGTCCTTACCGGCGGGCGCCTCCCGGGGGGGACGTGCCTATCCTGGTCGCGATTTGCTCGAGTCGTGCTCGGCACCAACAACGTCGACTTCCGATCCCGTCCACACTCAGCTGAGGAGGCCGCCTATCTGGCTGCCAGGGTCGCCGGGCACAGCCTCGAGGGATCGGTCACCTACGCCGACCTTGAGACGGCTTCGCGGGTAGTCCTGGTGGACTTGGAGCCTGAGGACGAGTGTCCGATGATCTTCCTGCGTCTGCGGAAGGCGTGGCGTCGTCACAAGGCGACGATCACCGTAGTCGGAACTCACCTATCCAATGGTTCGGCGAAGATGGGTGCCGAGCTGGCTCGCTGTCTGCCCGGTCAGGAGCCTGAAGCTCTCGCCCAGTTGGTCGCCGACGGGACCATTGGGGAGGGCACCATCGTGTTGGTGGGGGAGAGGGCCGCTACCCGGCCCGGCACCCTGTCGGCCATCAACGATCTTGACTCGACGGTTCGGGTGGCTTGGGTGCCGCGTCGAGCTGGCGAGATGGGTGCCATCGAGGCTGGCCTGCTGCCTCAGTTACTGCCAGGTGGACGTCTCGTCGATGACGCCAAGGCGCGCGTCGATATCGCGGCCGCGTGGGGAGTCACCAACTTGCCGACCCAGCCTGGCCTTGACACCGCCGGAATGCTGGCTGCTGCTCAGGCCGGAAAGCTCGACGCGCTGGTCGTTTCTGGTGTCGAGCTGGCTGATATGCCTGACCCGACCGGAGCTCGCGAGGCCGTCGAGAATTGCGGGTTCGTCGTGTCTGTCGAACAGCGGTTCTCTGAGGTCTCAGCTCGAGCCGACGTTGTCTTGCCGGTCTGCCTGCTGGAGGAAACCTCCGGTACTTTCCTTGACTGGGAGCATCGCCCTGGCCGTGTCAGGGTGGTCAACAAGCAGCCCGCGACCCCTATGAACGAGATCCGCGTCCTTGACGCGCTGAGTTCCCAGATGGGGTCGGTCTCCGGTCTAGCGACGGTCGCCCAGGCTCACAAAGCGTGGCGAGACCTGGGGCAGTGGTCGGGCGGTCACCCCAAGATGGAGTCGACCTCCCCGCTCGTACCGCAGGCGCCCATGGTTGAGGCCGGTTCGGTTGGCCGAGTGCTGGAGACCTGGCGTCAGCTGCTGGAGGGCTCGGCAAGCCTGACTGGTGCCGACGCACTGGTCGCTACCGCACCTGCGCCGGTTGCCGTCATCGACCCGCTGACGGCCGAGCAACTTGGTGTGACCAATGGGCAGCTTATTGATGTCTGTGGGCCTATCAGTCTGCGAGTTCCGGTCAAGATCGACACGACGATGACGGCTGAGGCAGTGTGGATCCCGTCGCTGCGTGGTGATTCGACCGCCCCTCAGAGCCGCACCACCGTCCCCGACGCTCCCGGAACCGTTGTCTCGCTGAGCGCCGTTGAAACCGAAACTTCCCGAGAGGCAGGTGTGGCATGAGTCCCCTCGAGGCCACCATCGACCCGGTGTGGCTCATCATCGTCAAGGTCGTCATCCTCTTCGTGATCCTGCTGGCCTGGACCATCTTCAACGTGTGGTTCGAGCGCCGTGTGTTGGCCAAGATGCAGAACCGCATCGGCCCGATCATGAACTCGGCGTGGGCTGGTGGCGTGTTTCAGGCTGTTGGTGACGGCCTGAAGCTCATCTTCAAGGAGATGCTCACCCCGAAGGGTGCCGATAAGATCGTCTTCAACCTGGCGCCGGTCATAGCGGGCATAGCCTGCTTCGCGTCCTGGTCCGTCATCCCTCTTGGTGGTCAAGTGTCGATGTTCGGTCACACCACCAGGCTCCAGATTACTGACGTGCCGGTTGCCGTGCTGTTTATCCTTGCGGTGGCGTCCATCGGCATCTACGGCGTGGTGTTGGCCGGCTGGTCGTCGGCGGGTACGTACTCCTTGCTTGGCTCGCTGCGCTCCAGTGCTCAGATGATCTCCTACGAGGTCGCGATGGGCCTGTCTCTGGTGACGGTGTTCATCTTCTCTGGCTCGATGTCGACGTCGCAGATCGTCGAGTCCCAGGCAAATCACCTGGTCGTTGGCGGGTTCGATACCCATATCGCCGGGCATTACTGGTTGCTGTTGATCCCGAGCTTCGTCATCTACGTCATCACGATGTTTGGTGAGTCGAACCGTCTGCCCTTCGACCTACCGGAGTGCGAATCGGAGCTCGTCAGCGGTTACATCACTGAGTATTCAGGCTTCCCCTATGGCATGTACTTCCTGGCGGAGTACATCAACATGGCGACCCTGTCGGCGGTCTGTACCACGTTGTTCTTGGGCGGCTACCGCGCTCCGTGGCCGCTGAACTACTTCGGCGTCATCGATTCGGGCTGGTGGGGTCTGTTGTGGTTCTTCCTCAAGACCCAGCTCGTCATCTTCTTCTTCGTGTGGGTGCGTGCCGCGATCCCGAGGTTCCGCTATGACCACTTCATGGATCTGGGTTGGAAGGTTCTCATCCCGGTGTCGCTGGGGTGGGTCCTGATGATTGCTGCCTGGCGCACCGTCATCAATCAAGGATGGGGTCGAAACCCGGTCTTTTTGGTGGTCGTCGGCGTCATCCTCGTCGCTCTCATCGTGTGGGCGTTCATGGGTGGTAAGACTGATTCCACGGCCGATGAGGCTCCTGACGAACCCTTCGACGCTTTCGCCGGTGGCTATCCGGTACCGCCATTGCCACATCAGGTGCAGGCCCCATTGGCTGGGGCTGCAACGGCCACCACGGTGGCTCGACGAGACCACGACGAGAACGGAGGTCTGTGATGGGAGCCTGGTCCGGATTCGGGATCACCTTCGAGACGATGTTCCGCAAGTCCTTCACCCAGGGATACCCGGAGAAGGGCAAGGAAAAGCCGATGCCGCCGCGCATGCATGGCCGTCACCAGCTCAACCGCTGGCCTGACGGGTTGGAAAAGTGTGTGGGTTGTGAGCTGTGTGCATGGGCGTGTCCGGCTGACGCCATCTACGTCGAGGGGGCAGATAACACTGACGAGGAGCGTTACTCGCCCGGTGAGCGTTACGGTCGCGTGTACGAGATCAACTATCTGCGCTGCATTTTGTGCGGAATGTGCATCGAGGCATGCCCAACTCGTGCCCTGACGATGACGAACGATTTCAAGATGGCCGACACCTCGCGTGCCAAGCACATTTGGACGAAGGACGAGTTGCTGGCTCCCCTCAAGGAGGGCATGGAGCAGCCGCCACACCCGCGCCGTCTCGGTGATGACGAAGATGACTACTTCAACGGTCTTCCTCCCTCTGGGCAGGACGACGTACGGACCGGTCCGGCCAATAGTGGTGCCACTGCGCACCGGGACGATGACAACGACACCCAACACAAGGATGAGGAGGCCGCCTGATGACTACGGGACTCCCCCTGCTCGCCGGTCTCGTACCTATGGTGACGGCATCCCAGTGGGCCTTCTGGCTGTTGGCACCGATCATGGTGCTTGCGGCCTTGGTGATGGTTTTTGCCAAGAAGCCTGTCCACTCGGCGTTGTCGCTGGCCGTAGTCATGATTTGTCTGGCCGTGCAGTACGCCAGCCAGGAAGCGCCTTTCCTTTTCGTGGTGCAGATCATCGTCTACACCGGCGCCATCCTGATGCTCTTCCTCTTTGTCGTCATGCTTGTCGGCGTCGACTCCACCGACTCCCTCAAAGAGACCCTCAAGGGTCACAAGGTGGCCGCCATGATCGCCGCCTTGGCCTTTGTGGTGCTGCTGATCCTGGCTGTCGGTAATGCAGTGACGACCGGTGTTATCGGCACTGACCATCCGGTGGGCCTGGGGCAGGCCAACACAGCTGGTGGGAATAACGTCAAGTCGCTTGCCGAGCTGGTGTTTACCAAGTATGTCATCGTCTTTGAGGCTACTTCGGCCTTGCTCATCACTGCTGCCGTCGGCACGATGGTGTTGGCTCATGGCGAGGCCGACAAGAAGAAGTCCCAGCGTGAACGGGTGACAGACCGTATGGCTGCCTACGCCGAGCATGGCTCTCACCCCGGTGTTCGTCCCAACTCCGGTGTCTACGCCCGCACGAATCAGATTGGTGCTCCGGCTCTGCTGCCTGACGGCACGGTGGCTCAGGACTCGATCTCGGGAACCTTGGCGACCCGCGGTGCCATTATCGACGCCGGTGAGTTGAAGGCTCCGACGCATCGGGCGTTTGCGTCAATCAGTGCCGCCCGCCACGAGGTCCAAGGAGAACTCGAATGAATCCGAATGACTACCTGGTGCTCTCGGCGATCTTGTTCGCTATCGGCATCGTGGGCTTCCTGACGAGGCGTAATGCCTTGGTGGCTTTTATGTCGGTGGAGTTGATGCTCAACGCCGCGAACCTGGCGCTGGTGACTTTCGCTCACGTACACGGCTCTCTCGACGGACAGGTCGGAGCTTTCTTCGTGATGATTGTGGCAGCTGCTGAGGTGGTCGTCGGTTTGGCGATCATCGTCACCATTTTCCGTTCCCGTCGCACCACTTCGGTGGACGACACCAACCTGCTGAAGTTCTGAGGGAGGTACCGTGACTGTCTTGGAAACCGGCTTGTTCAACGTGGCCTGGTTCATGATTGCGGTGCCACTGGTGGTTGCCGCGCTGCTATTGGTGCTGGGACGCCGCAGCGACGCGTGGGGGCATGTATTGGCCACTGTGGCTCCGATCGCCTCCTTCGTCATCGGGTTGGTCCTCTTTGTCGACCTGCTCGGACGTGACGGCGCGTCTCGTGCCGTCGACGTGGGGGTCTACCGATTTATCGACGTCGGGGCGTGGGATCTGCGAGTGGGGCTGCTTATTGACCAGCTCTCGATCCTGTTTGTGCTGCTCATCACCTTCGTGGGCTCGCTGATCCACATCTACGCGATCGGGTATATGGCCCATGACACCGATCGTCGTCGGTTCTTCGCCTATCTCAACCTCTTCATTGCCGCGATGCTGACGTTGGTGTTGGCCGATAACTACCTCATCCTGTTTGTCGGCTGGGAGGGTGTCGGTCTGGCCTCCTACCTGCTTATCGGGTTCTGGTTTGGTCGTCCCGCTGCTGCCCGCGCCGGTAATAAGGCTTTCATCATGAACCGCATCGGCGACCTCGGTTTGACGATGGCGATCTTTACGATGCTCGCCCAGTTCGGCAGCGTGCGCTTCTCCGATGTTTCAGCTAAAGCGTCGGGGCTGACGTCAACCTGGGCCACGTTGCTCGGCTTCATGCTGCTGCTGGCTGCTTGTGGTAAGTCCGCTCAGGTGCCGTTGCAAGCCTGGCTGCTTGACGCCATGGAGGGCCCGACGCCGGTCTCAGCCCTGATCCACGCTGCGACGATGGTTACCGCTGGTGTTTACCTGGTGGTACGTTCTCACGAGATCTATGCCCACACGGGTGCAGCCTCGTTGGCAGTGGCGATCATCGGCACCGTTACCTTGTTGTTCGGCGCCTGGATCGGTTCGGCGAAGAAGGACATCAAGAAGGTCCTCGCCGGATCGACGATGAGCCAGATCGGCTACATGATGCTGGCCGCGGGCCTCGGCCCGGTCGGCTACGCCTTCGCGATCTTCCACCTGCTGACGCACGGCTTCTTCAAGGCCGGGATGTTCCTCGGCGCCGGCTCGGTCATGCACGGCATGAACGACCAGGTCGACATGCGCCGGTTCGGTGGGCTCAGCGCCGTCATGAAGATCACCTGGGTGACCTTCGGCCTGGGCTACCTCGCGATCATCGGCTTCCCGTTCCTGTCCGGCTACTGGTCCAAGGACAAGATCATCGAGTCCGCCTTCATCGGCGAGGGCTGGCGGCCGTGGGTCTTCGGCGGCGTGGCGATGCTCGGTGCGGGGATCACCGCGTTCTACATGTCGCGGATGTTCTTCATGATCTTCCAGGGCAAGCGCCGCTGGCTGGAGGAGTTCAACGGCAAGCCGGTGCACCCGCACGAGTCCCCGGCGACCATGACCATCCCGATGATGGTGCTGGCGGTCGGCTCGGCCCTGCTGGGCCTCGCGCTCGGCCCGACCGGGATCATCACCGACTGGCTCGAGCCGGTCGTCGGCGGCCACGGCGAGGAGCACCCGGTGCTGCCCGTCCCGGTCATCACCGGCGGCACCCTGCTGGTCGTCGCGCTCGGTGCCGGCCTGGCCTACCTGCGCTACTGGCGCGACGAGGTCCCGGTCACGCCACCGGTCGGGTCGGTCGCGACCCGGGCCGCGCGCAAGGACCTCTACCAGGACGACATCAACGAGGCGGTCTTCGCCCGTCCTGGTCTGCACCTGACCCGCTCGCTGGTCTACTTCGACAGCAAGGGGATCGACGGTGCCGCGGGCGGTCTGGCCGCGATGGTGGGCGGTAGCTCGTCCCGGTTGAAGAAGGTCCAGAACGGCTTCGTGCGGACCTATGCCCTGACGATGCTGCTCGGTGTCGTCGCGATCCTCGGTGCCGTCTGGGTGGTGCAGTGATGTCTAGCTCGTTCCCCTGGCTCACCGTCCTCGGGGTCGTCCCGCTGGTCGGTGCGCTCCTGATCCTGGTGCTGCCGCGCCGCTCGGCCGCGCTCGCGCGCCCGATCGCGCTCGCGACCTCGCTGGTCGCGCTGCTCGTCGGCGTCGGCGCCGCCACCCAGTTCGACTGGGGCGGCGGCGAGGGTCAGTTCCAGCTGACCGAGACCCACGCGTGGATCCCGCAGTTCGGCGTCTCGTACGCCCTCGGCGTCGACGGCATCGCGCTCGCCCTGATCCTGATGAGCCTGATCCTCGTCCCCATCTGCCTGCTGGCGGCCTGGGACGACGTGGCGCCCGGCGACGGGCGCCGGCTGCAGACGTACATGGCGCTCATGCTGGTCCTGGAGACCTTCATGATCGGGGTCTTCGCCGCGCGCGACGTCTTCCTGTTCTACGTCTTCTTCGAGGCCATGCTCATCCCGGTCTACTTCCTGATCGGGATGTTCGGCGGGGCGCGCCGGCAGTACGCCGCCGTGAAGTTCCTGCTGTTCTCGCTGGCCGGCGGGCTGATCATGCTCGTCGCCGTCATCGGGCTCTACCTGCAGGGCCCGCGCGGTGGCGACGGCTTCCTGGTCGAGAGCCTGACCGGGCTCGACCTCGGCACCGGCGTGGAGCGGTGGCTGTTCCTCGGGTTCTTCATCGCCTTCGCGGTGAAGGCGCCGATGTGGCCGGTGCACACCTGGCTGCCCGACGCCGCGTCGGCCTCGCGCCCGGCGACCGCGACCCTGCTGGTCGGCGTGCTCGATGCCGAGCCAGCCTCCGGGCCGCAGCAGCCGGGCGGCCAGCAGCAGCCCCAGCAGCCCGGCGGGCAGCAGCAGGCGCCGCACTACCAGCCCCCGCAGTACCAGCCGCCCCAGCAGGGCGGCGGCCAGCAGGGCCGCTGAGCGCGCCCCGCCGGCACCCCTTGACGCGCAGCCTCTGACATGGCGCTGCTTCGGCGCAGGGCCGACAACCCCGAAGCCCGGATGTCGCTCGGTGAGCACTTCCGGGAGTTCCGCAACCGCCTGCTGATCTCGGCGACCGCGATCCTGGTCGGCGGGATCGTCGGCTGGATCCTCTACGACCCGGTGAGCATCGGCTCGTGGCGCTTCGACGGCGTCTGGAACTACATCATCGCGCCGATGAACGAGTACCAGCGGCGCAACCCGGGCAGCGAGATCCAGCCCAACTTCGGGCAGGCCACCCAGGCGTTCAGCCTGCGGATGAAGATCGCCTTCTTCGTCGGGCTCATCCTGTCCAGCCCGGTGTGGCTGTGGCAGATCTGGGGCTTCCTCGTGCCCGGCATGACCAAGCGCGAGAAGAAGGTCGCGCGGCTGTTCATCGTCACGGCGGTGCCGCTGTTCCTCGCCGGCTGCCTGTTCGGCGGCACGGCGATCACGAACATCCTCGAGGTGCTCTACAACTTCACCCCCGACACCGCGACGAACATCGTCGACGCGACCTACTACGTCAACTTCGTCACCAAGTTCATCCTGGTGATGGGGCTGTCGTTCCTGCTGCCGGTGATCCTGATGGCGCTCAACACCATCCGGATCCTCCCGGGGCGGATCATGCTCAAGGGGTGGCGCATCGCGATCATCGGCATCGCGGTGTTCGCGGCCATGATGTCGCCGACGCCCGACGCGTGGTCGATGTTCGTGGTGATGATGCCGATGGTGATCCTGTACTACGGCGCCTGCTTCCTCGCGATCCAGATCGACAAGCGCCGCGAGAAGCGTGAGCGGCCCGACTGGCTGGACCTGCCGGACGACCAGGCCTCCGAGATCTGAGCCGCGCGCCGACATACGCTCGGGGTATGCCCACCTCGCCTGCCGAGAGCTATGCCGCCGCGCGCGACCGGCGCCGGTTCGACAGCACCCACCTCGGCCGCTTCGCGCAGGGATACGACTTCCCGCTCGACGACTTCCAGGTGCGCGGCTGCGCCGCCGTGCAGGACGGCCGCGGCGTGCTCGTCGCCGCCCCCACCGGGTCGGGCAAGACGGTGGTGGGGGAGTTCGCCTGCTTCCTGGCCCTGCACACCGGCCGCAAGACCTTCTACACCACGCCGATCAAGGCGCTGTCGAACCAGAAGTACACCGACCTGGTGCAGCGGCACGGCGCGGCGAACGTCGGTCTGCTCACCGGCGACTCCTCGATCAACGGCGAGGCGCCCATCGTCGTGATGACCACCGAGGTGCTGCGCAACATGCTGTACGCCGGCAGCAGCACCCTCGACGAGCTCGGCTTCGTGGTCATGGACGAGGTGCACTACCTCGCCGACCGGTTCCGCGGCGCGGTCTGGGAGGAGGTCATCATCCACCTGCCGGAGTCGGTGCAGGTCATCTCGCTGTCGGCGACGGTGAGCAACGCCGA
>ERZ501054.41-NODE-41-length-15290-cov-6.095898_pt1 | contig 15290 bp, 16 predicted proteins | sample MGYA00510861_ERZ501054 | MGnify/ENA primary metagenome ERZ501054 (study PRJEB25958, sample SAMN03398586) | human skin metagenome | study: EMG produced TPA metagenomics assembly of the Human Skin Microbiome Metagenome (human skin metagenome) data set. | reverse complement strand
TGCCGCTCAACATGATCAGGGAAACGAGGCGCCTGGTCGTCGCGACGGGTCGTAGTGATGCGATGCGAGCCACGAACCGCTCCGGAGATTCCGCAGATCCCCATCAGCCGGCCGACCTGGTCGCGTCCCATCATGTGACCGGCACGCCACATCGCGTGATACATCTTGCGCACCCCATACACACAGCGGTTCTTCTCAAACTGCTGGTAGACGGCGTGCGTGGCATACGCCTCGGACAGCGTCGCTGCCGAGATCGTGCCCCGTTGTTTGTGGGCGTAGTAGGTGGACGGGGCGATCTGCATTCCGTACTCGGTGAGTACCCGGCAGATCGGATCGACCCCGAACTGGTCGCGGTGAGCGTCGATATACTCGACGATCAACGAAGTCGGCGGTCGATCTCCGCCGCGGCGAAAAACGCCGACGCTGTCTTCAAAATCTCATTGGCCCTTCGCAATTCAGCGTTCTCCTTGCGAAGCGCCGCCAACTCGGCGTCCTGCTCGCCCACCGTCATCGTTCCCCGCGCAGTCACGATCGGCCGGTCCTTCTCGATCCAGTTCCGCAACGTCGCCTGGTTGATATCGAGCAATGCGCCCACGTGTTTCCGGGCGGCGAGCTTTCCGCCGCCATGCTCGGCGAGGTGGTCGTGATACATCCTCACAGCCCGCTCACGCGTCTCTGGATCAAACTTCCTCAGTGCACCCATACCGGCATTCTCCTGGTGAGATCACGGTCTCCACCAGACCCAGGACGGTTCACTGAGAACAACCAGCGAACCGAACGCTGGCGACCCACCCTGCCCACACACCAACACCAACCCCACAACCCCACACCGACCGTTGATCGACGAAAACCCAGCCACCCATGAAAGATTCAGGCTCAGGGAGCAGGAGACGACCCGCTACGCTCGCACCTCAGGGAGCAGAAAAACCCTCTTCGCTCGCCTCTCAGGGAGCCGAAGGTTGTCACACCGCCGACGCCGCGAATCCCAGGCAGAGGTAATCGATTCCGGCGTCGAGGCGCGCCCGGGGATCGAGCAGCCGGCCGGCATCGCGACGGCCGGCGAGGCGGGCGAGATGCGACGGGACTTCGACCTCTGACTCCCCCGAGATCACCTCGGCCAGTCCCGCGGACGGCAGCAGGGCGTCGTCGTGAAGCAACTGATCGCTCACCGCGACAAGGGCGACGCCGTGGACGAAGCTCCAGACCGACAGCGCCATGTCGGTGGCGCGTTCGATGCCGACGCCGAGCTCGAGGAATCCGGCCGCCAGCCAGTCGAGGCACGCCAGCGAATCCTCGCCGTAACTGTGCCGGGGCGACGAGTAGGCCAGGACCACCCACGGATGCCGGGTGTAGAGGTCCCAGTCGACGTCGACGGCGATCCCGACCCGTGTCCGCCACTCGGGCGCGGTGTCGACGGGGTACGGGAACCGCCGTCCGACCTCGGTCGACATCGCCTGCAGCAGCGCGTCCTTGTCCTCGACGTGGCGATACAGCGACATGGCCCCGACCCCGAGCTTCTCGGCGACCCGCCGCATCGACAGCGAGCCGATCCCGGCATCGTCGGCCACGGCGATGGCGGCATCGACGATCGTCGCCGTCGACAGTTTCGAGGTGTCGGCCGTCACGTTCTCGTTCCTCCTGCTCAGGGCGGGAATAATCCGATTGCGTACAGCGTACTCATCCCCGTACGCTGACCCGCGTACACCGTACGCGCAGGTAGCTGCCGTCTGCCGCGAAGGAGGAATGATGTCCGCCCAGCTCGACCCGTCGAACCGGCTCCGCCCGACCACCTCGGGTACCGCCGACCGGCGAACGTGGCTGGGACTGGCCGTGCTGACCCTGCCGGTGTTCCTGGTCTCGATGGACGTCTCGGTGCTGTACCTCGCCATCCCGTCGATCACCGATGCCCTCGCGCCGTCCGCAGCCCAGCAGCTGTGGATTCTCGACATCTACGGCTTCCTCATCGCCGGGCTGCTCATCACGATGGGCAATGTCGGTGACCGCGTCGGCCGTCGACGCATCCTCCTCGCCGGCGCCGCCCTGTTCGGCATCGCGTCGGTCATCGCTGCTTTCGCACCCTCGCCCGAGATCCTGATCGCGGCGCGCGCCCTCATGGGCATCGGCGGTGCCACCCTGCTGCCCTCGAGCCTGTCGCTCATCGCCAACATGTTCCCCGACGCCCGCGAGCGCGGGCGCGCGATCGGTGTGTGGACCGCGGCGTTCGCCGGCGGCAGTGCGGTCGGCCCGGTCATCGGAGGCGTTCTGCTGCACCACTTCTGGTGGGGCGTGGTCTTCCTCATCAACGTCCCGGTGCTCGCCGCACTGTTCGTCTTCGGGCCGCGCCTGATCCCCGAGTACCGGGCCGCGACGAACGACCCGTTCGACGTCGTCGGCGTCGTGCTCTCGATGGCCGGAATCCTCCCGCTCGTCTATGCCGTCAAGACGGTCGCGAGCGAAGGCGCCACGACCGGCGTGGTCGTCGCCGGAGTGGTGGGTGCCGCGCTGCTCGTCACATTCCTGCTGCACCAGCGCCGGGTCACGTCACCGCTCCTGGACCTCAAGCTGTTCGGCAATGCGCAGTTCAGCGGAGCGGTCGCCGTTGCGCTGATCGGCATGATGGCCCTCGGCGGCATGTCGTACCTGACCGGCGTCTACCTCCAGTCGGTCATGGGCCACGACGTCCTGACCGCGGCCATCGCCGGCCTCCCGATGGCCGTCGCGGTGGCGGTGTTCTCCATCGGCGCGACCCGGGTCGCCGCGTTCCTGGGCACCCGGCTGGCCTTCGTCGGTTCTGTCGGCCTGGCCGCCGCAGGCAATCTCGGCATGCTGACCCTCGGCACCTCGACCCCGGTCTGGGTGTACGTGCTGTGCACGACGATCGCGGGCGTCGGCTACGGCATCCAGTTCAGCCTGGTGTCGGTCGTGGTCGTCGGCTCGGTGCCGCCGGAGCGGTCGGGCGCCGCGTCGGGCATCTCGGAGACGAGCTTCGAGCTCGGGACCGCGATGGGCCTGGCCCTTCTCGGATCGCTGGCCACCCTCGTGTTCCGAGACGGCGACCGGGGTTGGTCGTTCGGCGACACCCTGGGCGAGACCCTGCACCGGGCGACCGACATGGGTTCGGCCGGAGAGGGGTTGGCCACCGCCGCGAAGCAGGCCTTCGTCGACGGCATGCACGCGGCGTCGCTGGCGAGCGGTCTCGCGCTCCTTGCACTCGGCACGGTCCTGCTGTTCGTGATGCGCGACGAGCCCACCGATCCGCAGGCCGAGGTCGCCGCGGTGCAACTTCCCGACGGTGCTGATTCGGTCCCGCTCGCTTCGCTCCCGGCGACCGGTCCCGTGGGCGTCGCACGCACCGACTCCTGACAGCGAGCCCGGCGATCGCCGCGCCACTACCCTCGGGCGGATGCACGAACTCATCTCGGGCCGCCGTAGCGCCCGCGGCTACGATCCGTCCGCGACCATCTCACTCGACGACGTCACCACGATCGTCGACGCCGGGCGCTGGGCTCCCACCTGGGGCCGGGTGCAGCCGGTGCGCTTCATCGCGGGACTGCGCGGCGACCCGACGTTCGACGCCCTCGCCGGCGTCCTGACCCGGGGGAACTCGGGGTGGGCGCCGCGCTCGGCAGCCCTGATCCTGGTCTGCACCACCGATGACCCCGACGACGCGAAGGCCCACACGTACGGGGCCGTCGACTGTGGACTGGCGGTGGCGCAGATGATCCTGCAGTCCGAGGCCCTCGGCTTCAATGCCCATCCGATGGCCGGTTTCGACGCCGAGGCAGCCCGCGACATCTTCGGGATCCCCGCCGACAAACGACCGCTGGTGCTGCTCGGAGTCGGCGCGCTCGCCGACCCGGCGTCCCTTCCCGAGGAGATCCGCGCCCGCGACGAGAAACCCCGCACCCGGCTCCCGCTGTCCGAGGTCGCGTTCGCGGGCCGCTGGGGACGTCCCGCGTTCCCGGGCTCCACCGACGCCTGACCGGCGAATGTGACGAACGAGGCATATGAGACAGAAGTGACGTGTGGTACTTGTTCTCCATGACTGTCACACCTCAACCTCGAGGACTCCTCCGCCGACTGGGAGCGCACCTCGCGCCCGTCGCCGCCGTCACCGCACTGACAGCCGCGGCAGCACTGTCCGTGCCGGCGGCCGCCCACGCCGACGAGCCGTTCAGCCTCGAATTCGATGGCGCCGCCGGCACTCTCCCGTCGGCGCTGCAGCACGAGACCGGCGCCGGCGGCTGGGGCAACAACGAGGTGCAGAACTACACCGCCGATCGGCTGAACTCGCGACTCGACGGCAACGGCAACCTGCTCATCGAGGCGCGCCGCGCGGCGACCGGCGGCTGGACGTCGGCCCGGCTCACCACCAAGGACAGCTTCGAGTTCACCTACGGGACGATCTCCGCGCGCATCTCCCTGCCGCAGGGTCGCGGGTTGCACCCGGCGTTCTGGCTGCTGGGAAGCGACATCGACTCCGTCGGGTACCCGGCGGCCGGCGAGGTCGACATCGCCGAGACGATCAACACCTCCGACTGGGTCCACGTGGGCGTGCACGGCCCGACGGCGCTGGGCACCGCGATGGGATCACTCGATCTCTCGCTCGCCGATCTCCTCCCCGGACTGCCGCTGCCGGGACCGCTCGCCGGCCGCTGGGAGCGGGGCCACGACCTCACCGGCATCGATCCGGGCGACTTCCACGTCTACGCGGTGACCAAGTCGTCGTCGCAGATCCGTTTCACCATCGACGGGAACGCGGTCTACACGATCAACCGCTCCTCGCTCACCGGCGACGAACGGTGGGTCTTCGACAAGCCGATGTACGCGCTGCTCAACGTCGCGGTCGGCGGCATCTGGCCCGGGCCCCCGTCGTCGACGACTCCGAGCCCGGCAACCATGACGGTCGACTGGTTGCGCTACACGCCGTCCACCCCCGCGCCCTGAGCTGAGGAGCGCCCGGAGCTTGCGGAAGCCGTGGCCCCCTCCGCTCCCTGAGCCTGGATCCGTGGATGGGTGCGGGGTGTCGATGACAAGAAAATGCCCTCTGAGCTGGAATGATTGGTGGTGTTGAGACAACAAAACATTCCAGCTCAGAAGGCACTTTCAGTGAAAGTATCGCACACGTTCTCCGCCACGTCCGCCATCTTCGACGACGACAACCTGGTGTCGCACGCCGGACTGGTACCGGTCATGAGAGTGGCCGAATCGACCGGGTTGGCCGCATCGCTGGGCGACCGGGTCGATCTCGGCACCACCCAGGTCGCCTCCGCCGGGGCCAACCTCGAGGCGAAACTGTTGACCGTGATCGCCGGATTCTGTTGCGGCGCTGACAGTATCGATGACCTCGGCAGGGTCCGCAGTGGTGGGCACACCCGCCTGTTCGACCGCGTGTACGCCCCAGCCACGATCGGACAAACGCTGCGCGAGTTCACCCCCGGCCACGCCCGGCAACTCAACGCGGTGATGACCCACACATTGCCGGCGATGTGCGCCACGGCGGGTCTGCTGCCCACCGACGGGTCCCGGGTATTTGTCGACATTGACTCGCTACTACGCCCGGTCTACGGCTACCAGAAAGAAGGCGGCTCCTACGGGCACGCCAAAATCGCCGGGCGTGAACTCCTGCGCAAAGGGTTGTCCCCGCAGGTCGCCACTCTGTCCGCAGCCGGGCATCAACCGGTGATCGCCAACGCCTGGCTACGCGCCGGGCGCACCGCTTCCGGGAGCGGGGCAGCGAGAATGATCGCTGAAACCCTGACCACCGCACGCCGGTGTGGGGCGAGCGGGGAGATCACCGTGCGCGGCGACGCCGCCTATGGCACCGCCGCGGTGATGCGTACCTGTCAACGCCTCGCAGCGACGTTCTCGCTGGTCCTGCGCACCAACACCGCGATCACCCGCGCCATCACCGCGATCGGAGACGACGCGTGGACCCCGGTGCACTATCCCGGTGCGGTCACCGACCCCGACACCGGCGAACTGATCTCTGATGCCGAGGTCGCCGAAACCACCTACACCGTGCACCCGGACTCCGCCCAGCCGGTCACCGCGCGGCTGATCGTGCGTCGGGTCAAAGCCCACCACCCCGCCGGCACCGACACGTTGATGCCTGCGTGGCGGTACCACTCGTTTTTCACCAACACCACCGACGACACCGTCACCGCCGACATCACTCACCGCCGCCACGCCATCATCGAGACCGTGTTCGCCGACCTCATCGACGGACCGCTGGCGCATCTGCCCTCCGGACGGTTCGGTGCTAACGCCGCCTGGCTGGCGCTGACCGCGATCAGCCACAACCTGATGCGCACCCTCGCCGCACTCACCAACACCCCCAGACTGCGAGCCGCGCGGGGCGCTACGCTGCGCCGCACCCTCATCGCGATACCCGCCCGACTAGCCCGACCAGCACGAACACCGGTCCTGCACCTACCCCGACACTGGCCCACCCAACACGCCTTCACCACACTGTGGGCCGCAGTCAACACCACCTGACCCACCAACCACACCCGCCCACCACCACCAAGGAACCCCAGTGAAAAAGCTGACACAGGTCAGCGAATACCACACGCCCACAACATAATCAGACACTCACACACCACAACCCCGCCCACCTGAAACCTCATCCACGGATCCAGGCTCAGGGAGCAATGGATGTGTCGCACTCTCGGATCAGGGAGCAGGGGGACTTCGCCTCGCACGTCGGGGGAGCAGGGGTTTGCTTGCAGCAGAGAACGTGGCCCCGAACAACAAACAGCGCCGGTCACCCGAAGGTGACCGGCGCTGTTGAGGTTCGGCGAACCGGGATCAGGCCGGGACGACCAGGCCGCTGCCCTGGCTCTTCGCGCGGGCGAGACGCTCGTTGGCGTCGGCCCAGTTCACGACGTTCCACCACGCCTTGACGTAGTCGGGCTTGACGTTCTGGTAGTCGAGGTAGAAGGCGTGCTCCCACATGTCCAGCATGACGACCGGGATGATCGCGGCGGGGATGTTGCCGCTCTGGTCGGTCAGCTGCAGGATGACGAGCTTGCCGCCGATGGTGTCGTAACCCAGGATCGCCCAGCCCGAACCCTGCAGGGTGGTGGCGGCGGCGGTGAAGTGGGCCTTGAACTTGTCGAAGCCACCGAACTGTTCGGTGAGGGCGGCCGCGAGGTCGCCGTCGGGCTCGCCACCGCCGTTGGGCGACAGGTTCTTCCAGAAGATGGAGTGGTTGGTGTGACCGCCCAGGTGGAACGACAGGGTGGCGGAGAGTCCGTAGACCTTGCCGGCGATGCTGTCGTCGTCGCGGGCCGCGGCCAGCTTCTCCAGGGTGTCGTTGGCGCCCTTGACGTAGGTGGCGTGGTGCTTGCTGTGATGGAGCTCCATGATCCTGCCGGAGATGTGCGGTTCCAGTGCCGCGTAGTCGTAATCGAGATCCGGCAAGGTGTATTCAGCCACGATGTTCCTCTCTGAGGTGCTACTCGTTTCCCTGTCCACGCATGGCTCCGACGACTCGGCCGGGCGCCACGCGAATGCTTCCAGCCTTCCCCAGAGCATGGGTGATTGCAACAATCCCGCGCCAAGAAACATCAAGTGCGGTTGAGATGTCAACGACGCGAGAGTGCGTCGGCTGAGAGTTGACCAGGCCGCATCGAGGCGGCTGGGTTCAGATGAGGACGAGCAGGATGAAGACCGCGATGAGCGCGAGAATGGTCAGGGCGCTTGTGCGGCAACTCCTCGCGACGTCGTAGTTGGCGCGTGGGGCGGTCCGACCGAGCCCGGGGGCGCGTCGGAGATCTCCGGTCGCGTGCGTCGCCATCGTCGCCTCTCGTCCCTCGAACGGCTGCACATCCCTGCCGGCGGACGGGCCGCGATGGCGTACGAGTGATCGGTATCACAGTGCCACGGATGTGACCGCCATCATAAACAGACTCGAACGGTCAGCTCAACTCGTCGTCGCCGGGCCGTATCCCACCGCGCGTAGACTTGGCGCATGTCATGGCTCGACCAGCTCTTCGCCGCCGGTTCACGCAAACAGGATCTCGTCGCCGCCGACGCTGCACTGCCCGGCCGCTCGTCCGAGATCACGGTCCCGGGCGAGCACCTCGTTCTCGGAACGCCCATGCGCGGTCGGGCCGAGTCCGACGGCTCCCACGTACACGGCATCGGACGCTTCGACGACGGCCTCGACGCGATCGTCCTGGCCGGTGGCTGCTTCTGGGGGATCGAGGAGATCTTCTGGCAGGTCCCCGGTGTGTACACGACCGCGGTCGGATACGCGGGCGGGTACACGCCGAATCCGACCTATGAGGAGACCTGCACCGCGCGGACCGGTCACACCGAGTCGGCGCTGGTGGTCTTCGATCCGGCCGTCGTCGATCTCGAAGGCCTGCTGAAGGTCTTCTGGGAGTCGCATGACCCGACGCAGGAGATGCGTCAGGGCAACGACATCGGCACCCAGTACCGATCAGCCGTGTACGCCCTGACCGACGCGGACCTTGACCTCGTCCGCAGCACCGCCGCAACCTTCCAGACCGCACTCGACGCTGCGGGCGAGGGTGCGATCGCCACCGAGATCAAGCCGCTGGCGCAGGCGGGCGACGGACGGTTCTACTACGCCGAGGACTACCACCAGCAGTATCTGGCGAAGAACCCGCATGGATACCGCTGCCATGCCGCGACCGGTGTCGCCTACCCCGCCTGACGTCGCGGTGCGCGGTCGTACCCATCGGTCGCAGACCCGACGAGACACGCGGTGACCGAACGGATCTCGCTGCGGCAGTGGAATCGCACCCTGCTGCAGCGTCAGCACCTGCTCACCCGCGTCGCGGAGGACGCCATCGAGGTTCTGGACCGCTGCGTCGGACTGCAGTCCCAGGACCCGCGGGCGGCATTCTTCGGATTGTGGTCGCGGATCGCGGATTTCGATCCCCTCGAGCTGGACGATCTGCTCACCGACCGCGAGGTCGTGCGCATGACGCTGCTGCGCGCGACGATCTTCCTGATCGACGCCGAGGACGCACGCTGGATTCGTCCACTCGCCGAGCCCACGCTGCGGCGTGGACTCACCGACATCCACGCCCAGCGACTGGTGGACGCCGACCCGACGCAGGTCGTGCGGTCCGCCGCCGAGATTCTCGCGGGTCGCGAACTCGCCGTCGCCGACCTCGGGAGCGAACTGGTTGCCCGCCATCCGGCGGAAGATGCGTCGACCCTGACCGCCATCGCACGGTGCGGGCTGCCACTGGTCCAGGTCCCCCCGCGTGGTTTGTGGCGCGGGCGGGGCGCTCCGACGTACCGCCTGTTCGACGAGTGGGTCGGCCCGGGCGAGCCGGCCGTCGTCGACGACGAAGCCCGTGCCGATCTCGTCCGGATGTATCTACGCGGCTTCGGCCCGGCCACCGTGACGGCCATCCAGACGTGGTCCGGGCTCACCCGGTTGCGACCCCTCGTCGAGAAGCTGGAGGCCGACTGGGAGCTCGTCCGGCTCGACGGTCCGAACGGCGAGGTCCTCTACGACCTCGACGGTCTCGCCCTCGCCGACCCGGATGCGCCGGCGCCGGCGCGGCTGATCGCCCCCTTCGACCACGTGATCGGCGCCCAGGCCGACCGAATCCGGGTCGCCGACCCGGAGATGTACCGGCGCACCGTGACTCCCAATGGCCGGTCGCCCGGATTCGTGTTCCTCGACGGATTCCTCGCAGGGACATGGTCTCTCGACGCCGAGGACGTTCCGGCGGTCGAGTACCTGCGTCCGGTGACCGCCGCCGAACGGCGCGAGGTCGACGCCGAGGTCGACCGGCTCCGTGAATTCCTGGTCGATACCTGAAGCTCGGAGCGACGGGGCCCGGCAGATGTCGCACATCGTGGCGCCGAGCGCAACGACACACTACGTCTGCGCACCGGATCGAAGGAGCCCGCGACTCAATCGCCGGTGCGCGGGTTCCGCGAGGTGATGCAGTAGCGGCGACCGACCGGATCCGCCATCGTCGTCCAGTGCGGGAAGTGCTCGATCGCGCGGGCGCCCCAGTCCTCGTGCCGTGCGACCTCGTCGGGGACGGAATTCGTGGCGATGTCGAGGTGCGCGGTCGCCACATCGCTGTCCGGCGACTCATCCTGCTTGCGCTGCAACAGGATCCCTAGGGTCACCGCGGGGTCGCGGCGGAGCGCGACCAGCTCGGGCCGACCCCGGGGCTTCGTCGGCCAGCCGGTGAACCCGGTCCAGAAGTCGACCTCGGCGTCGAACATGCCGGCGGGGATGTCGATGCACAGCTGGTCGATGATGCTGATGGCGTCGCCGGGCCAACGGATGGGCCGCGACCGCTTCGATTCGCCCTCCCACGGCACGAGGCAGAACACGAAACCGGCGGGTGACCGGAGGGTGAGGTGAGTCCCGGCGTCGACGACGAGGGGCGCACCGAGTGCCTGTGCCTCGGCGGTGGCGGCGTGCGGGTCGTCGGTGTGGATGTCGAGGTGCACTCCGCCCGGTCCGTCGTCGATGCGCTGGACTCGCAGATGCGGGTCGCCGTAGAAGGGCTCCAGCGAGGCGAACTCGCGGTGCTCACCCCGCGGCGGGGAGACCGTGCTGCCCGAGATCGCGCGCCAGAAGGTCACCTCGCTGCCGAACACCTCGGCGGGGAAGTCGAGGAATGCGCTGAGCCACCGCACCTGCACCCGGCAGATTCTACGGTGCGTCCCACGTCGCGGACTGTCGCGGCGCGTGGGAAAACAGCAGGCGGGTCGCCGTCGTTACACTCGGACAGATGACTGCAGGACCGCTGGGGGCGGTGGGGAAGAAATTCTCGAAGGCGCGGACCGAGCAGGTCGCCGTCGTCCGTCTCGACGGCCCGATCGGGATCGCGGGGATGGGCAAGCACGGCGTCAACACCGAGTCCGTCGAGCCGGTTCTGAAGAAGGCATTCGCCACGGAGCGATTGCGGGCCGTCGTGGTCGTCATCAACTCGCCCGGTGGCTCGCCGGCACAGTCGGAGTACATCGCCGAACGCATCCGCCAGCTGTCGGCGGAGAAGGGCGTGCCGGTCCTCGCGTTCTGTGAGGACGTCGCGGCCTCCGGTGGCTACTGGATCGCCTGCGCGGCTGATGAGATCTTCGCCGCCCACACCTCCATCGTCGGCTCGATCGGGGTCGTGTCGTCGGGCTTCGGTTTCTCGGCCGTGCTCGACCGCTTCGGTGTACAGCGCAGGCTGTACACGACCGGCGAGAACAAGGCGCGACTCGACACCTTCTCGCCCGAACAGCCCGAGGACGTCGAATGGCTGAAGGAATTGCAGGGCCAGCTGCACGAGGCGTTCATCGCGTGGGTCCGGCAGCGCCGCGGTAAAAAGCTGACCGCTTCCGACGCGGAACTCTTCAACGGCGACGTGTGGATCGGTCACCGCGCCGCGGAACTCGGGGTCGTCGACGGGATCGGCGTGATGCGCTCGGTCGTCGCCGAGCGGTACCCCGACGCGGAGATCACCGTCGTGGAGACGCCGAAGCCGCTGCTCATGAGACTCGTGGGAAGCCAGACATCGGTTGCCGGATTTGCGGAGAGCGTGACGACCGGCGTTCTGGCGGCATTCGACCGCGCCCCGTCGTTGCGGCTGTCGCTGCTCCACCGGGACTGAAAGGCCCGATCACAGCCCGTTCACATGGTTTTGCTTGTGAATTGTCCCCACGTTATCCACAGGTGCTGTTCATCGAAGGAAGAGTTCACGACGTTCCGGCGTGTGCACTTTCGTGAATTTCCTACGCGCACATTCGGCTAAACGAGTGATCGCGGTCACAAGTCGCGGGCCGGTGGCCAGCGTTTTTCCACAATTCCACAGTCTCATCCCCAAGTAGACGGTCAGTGCGCGAACGAGGGACAAATGTCCAGGACGTACATGTGGATAAATTTATGTAGGTCTACATAGCGCCTTGCTCCACACCCGTCTCGGTGATGACAGCGGGGCGCGCGGGCAGTGGTCCGGTCGAGCTGCCGCCGCGCCCGGCCGTCTCTGTGCCACCATGGAAAACGTGAGCATGGGCGACATCACTCAGGTGCCGGTGACCGACCTTCCGGATGACTTCACCGGGCAGACCGACGCGGTGATGCTCGACGTCCGTGAGGACGACGAATGGGCGTCCGGTCACATCCGGGGCGCCGTGCACATCCCGCTGGCCGAGGTGCCCGGCCGCCTTGCCGAACTCGACCCCGATCACGATCTGTACGTGGTCTGCCACTCCAGCGGCCGATCGATGCGCGTGCTGCAGTACCTCGCCCAGGTCGGATACGACGGGATCTACGTCCGCGGCGGCATGCTCGCCTGGCAGGAACACGGCAAGCCCGTCGAGATCGGTGATGCACGACCCGAGGGCGACACCGGCCGATGATCGACCTGTGCCCGCGGTGTCGAATCCAGGCGCCGCACCGTCCCGGACGTGAACACTGCCCCCGATGCGGCGGACCGCTCAGCGTCGTCGAGGATGCCGCGCGGGCGCTGGCCGCCCGGCAGACGCCGGCACGATCGCCGGCGCCCGGCGCGGTGCGCCCGCCGCACGTCCCGTCTCGTCCCGGCCCGGCCCCGGTGTCCGCCGGACGTCTCTACCGCAGTCGCAACGTCCGGTGGGTGGCCCGCCGCCCACCCGAGGCGATTCCTGTCCGCCGCGGCCCCTCGGGTCGACGTGGCCCCCGACTGATTCCCCGGTACGTCTACATACCCACCTGGGGTCTGCACGACGAACCGGCGGAGGTCGACACCGCGCACCGGAAACTCGAGAGTTCGCGTGTCCGACTGCAGTTCGCCCTGAACGTGGCGGGCTCTGCGCTGGCCGCGTCCGCACTGGTCCATCTCGTGCGCTACCTCCTGCTGGTCGTCAACCGCGACCGTCCGCTGCCCGAATTCCTCATCGTCGCGTCCGACTGGCTGACCATCTTCGTCGGTGTCGTCGCATTCCTCGGATTCGTCCTGGCGACGCTGGCTTTCATGCGCTGGGTCCTGGAGTTGCGCGCGGACACCTACGCCGCGGCCGGTCTCGTCGACCCGCGCCGGCCCGGTTGGGTCGCCGCGCTCGCCGGCCTGCCGCTGGTCAACCTCATCGGTGCGCCGCTGGTGGTGCAGGAGGTCGCCGTGCATCGGGTCGGCCAGGACCCCGCGCTCGATGCCGACCTCGTCGGCCGACGACTCCGCAAGTTGTGGGTCGCCTGGGTGGTGGTGAATGTGGCGGCCGGGGCGGCGATCATCGCCCGGCTCGTCGCGTGGCGCTCGGACTCGCTGCAGACCGGGGCGAACGCGATGGTGATGGTCATCGTCAGCGCAGCGGTCTCGGCTGCCTTCGCCTTCTGGATGGCACGCCGGGTGCGGACGCTGTTCGACGCCGCCGCGGCGGCCCCGGTCCCGACGAGACGGTGGGTGGCGGTCGGATGAACTCAGGGGTGAACGTGGGCGCGGCCGAAAAGGTCTCCCGATCGGGCAAGCCGGCGGTGGTGGCGCACCGCGGGGCGTCGGGCGACTGTCCGGAACACACCCTGGCCGCCTACGAGCTGGCTCTCGCACAGGGCGCGGACGGCCTCGAGTGCGATGTCCGGTTGACCGCCGACCACGAACTCGTGTGCGTGCACGACCGGACCGTCGACCGGACGTCCGACGGCTCGGGGATCGTCAGCGAGATGACGCTCGCCGAACTGCGCGAGCTCGACTTCGGGAGCTGGCATGCCGCTGGTGGACCCGCGTCGATCCTGACGCTGCGGGAGCTGCTCACGCTGACCCTGGACTGGCGCCGACCCGTCCGCCTGTTCATCGAGACCAAGCATCCGGTGCGGTTCGGCAGTCTCGTCGAGCAGAAGCTCCTCGAGATGCTGCACGAGTTCGGGGTAGCGACGCCGCCGTCGGCCGATCACAGCCGCGCCGTGGTCATCTCGTTCTCGTCGGCCGGGGTCTGGCGGATCCGACGCCACGCCCCGATGCTGCCGACGATCCTGCTCGGTGACACCGCCCGGGTCCTGGGTGGGGGCGCCGCGACCGCCGTCGGGGCGACCGGCATCGGGCCGTCGGTGATGACCCTGCGGCAGTACCCGGACCTGGTCGATCGCGCCGCCGCCGCCGGTCGGGTCACCTACTGCTGGACCGTCGACGAGCAGGTCGACGTCCAGCTGTGTGCCGATCTCGGTGTGCGATGGCTGGCCACCAACCACCCGGCGAAGGTGCGCGACTGGCTGGTCACCGTCGACTGAGCTGCCGCCCGCACGACCTGTCGGGCGCCGCGGGCCGACGTGAGAGAGTGGACCGATGGGCAAGAAGAGCAAACGGGGTAGTGGACCACGTCCGGGAAGCAATCGCGCCGAGCGCGTCGCAGCACGTAAGGCACGCCAGGCCGCAGCTCTGGCGCCGCCGCCCCGGCCCTTCGCCGGGTTCGCGTCCGAATGCGATTTCGTCGCGCTGCGGACCTTCGTCGCCTCGGCGACTGCGCGGTTGGAGCTCACCGAGCCGGCCGGTTCCCGCAACGACGTCTCGATCGTGACGATCCTGCCGGGCGCGGTGCCTGCTCTCGCGCGCGACCTCGACGGTGCGACAGAGGGTTTCGTGGGTCTGCAGACCGACCCCGATCGCTCGGCGCTGACCGTCGAACTCGCCGCGGCCATCGCGTGGGCCGCTCACGCCGACGCCGGCAGTGAGTTCGACCTCGAAGCTGCCGACGAGGCCCCCAGCCTCGACGAGGTCGTGAAGACCGACGCCACCCTGGACATCACGGTGCACCAGGACTTCGGCTGGTGGTTCGTGGAGGGCACCGAGGTCCCGGCGGAGATCACGGCCATGTTCGAGCGCGCCAACGACTCGGTGCTGCCGACCGCGCGGCTCGTGGTCGACAGCGGCGCCGGTGCGCCCTGGTGGGTCGATGCGGGCGAACGTGCGCACCTGCGCTGGATTCGACCCGAGCCGGAGGACGACCTGATGTCGGCGATGGCCCGGCTCCACGCCGCCGGTCATCTGACGATGGGTGAGGGTTCCCGGTTCGCCGGATCGTTCCGCACCCACGGATTGCTCGTGCCGGTCTTCGACCTCGACAACGAGATGCACCACGAAGAGTGGTACGCCGGTCTCAACGAGCTCGATCGCCGCCTCGGCGAAGCGCTCGCCGACACCTCGCCGCTGAAGATCGAACAACGCAGCTCCCGCAACGGCATTCGCGGTCGCCAGGTCACGCTGCGCTGACCGGCGTGGTCCGTAACCGCGCTGTTTCTGCTCCCTGAGAGCCTTCTTCTGCTCCCTGAGGTGCGAGCGAAGCGAACCTTCTTCAGCTCCCTGAGGTGCGAGCGAAGCGAGCCA
>ERZ501054.37-NODE-37-length-15757-cov-6.516367_pt1 | contig 15757 bp, 15 predicted proteins | sample MGYA00510861_ERZ501054 | MGnify/ENA primary metagenome ERZ501054 (study PRJEB25958, sample SAMN03398586) | human skin metagenome | study: EMG produced TPA metagenomics assembly of the Human Skin Microbiome Metagenome (human skin metagenome) data set. | reverse complement strand
ACGCGGTCGGCGGATCGGAGGGCACGACCGATGGCCAGTGACACCCCGTCCGGACAGAAACGCACCATCGTGCTCACCGGCGCCAGCGACGGGATCGGCGCAATTGCCGCGCGATCCCTGGCCGGACCCGACACCGATCTCGTCCTCGTCGGACGCTCGGCGAAGAAGCTCGCGCCGATCGCCGCCGAGACCGGTGCGCGGCAGTTCACCGCCGACTTCTCCGCGCTCTCGGAGGTGCGGGATCTCGCCGCCGAGATCAACTCCGCCGTCGGGACCATCGACGTCCTGATGAATAACGCAGGCGGGACGTTCGACGCGTCGCAGCGGACTTCCGACGGACACGAACCGAACTTCCAGATCAACCACCTCGCGCCGTTCCTGCTGACCCACCTCCTGCGGGATCGACTGGCCGCGGCCCCGCAATCGCTCGTCCTGAACACGTCCAGCGTCGGCAACCTCTTCGGGAAGGTCGACCTCGACGACCTGGATTTCGAGAAGCGCCGGACCCTCGCGATGCGGCCCTACGGTACGGCCAAATTGATGAACATCATGTTCACACGCGGGATCGCGCAGCGCTGGACCGGTGACAAGATCTATTCCGCCGCAGTGCATCCCGGACCGGCGGCGACGAGCTTCGGCCGCGACTCGCGCTTCGTCGGGCTCGCCTACCGGTCTCCGCTGACGCGCCTGGTGACCATCACCCCCGAGCAGGGAGCCGCCCCGCTCATCGCCCTGGCCGAGCGCGGCGCCGACCCGACGGTCAACGGCGTGTACTTCGATCGCCACAAGGCCAATGGTCGGGAGAACCGTCAGGCCCATGACCAGAAGCTGATCGACGGGTTGTGGCAGCGATCGGCGGAACTCACCGGTTTGACGTGACCTGACCCGTCTCCAACGGCCTGACCTGGGCCGTGGCCGAAGCCGCGGTTGTTCTCTACGTTGGCGGTCGGAGACCGACACCGTCTACCTGGACACAGGAGGTTCAGATGACACGCAACATCCTCTTCATCATGACCGGCGCCGGCAGCTGGACGCTGAATGACGGCTCGAGCCACAAGACCGGGTTCTGGGCCGAGGAGGCCGTCGCGCCGCTGGAAGTGTTCCGCGCAGCCGGCTACAAGGTGACCGTAGCCACTCCGAACGGCGCGAAACCACCCGTCGACGAGACGAGCCTCGCGGTCGGGAGCATCGGCACACCTGAGCGCGCCGCGGAGATCCGCCACGTCGTGGAGACCGCTCCGGAGCTGCAGAAGCCGATCGCGCTCACCGACGTTCGCATCGCCGACTACGACGCCGTGTTCGTGCCGGGCGGCCACGGACCCATGGAGGACCTGGCCGTCGACGCGGACGCCGGAGCTCTGCTGATAGCGGCCGACGAGGCGCAACTGCCGCTCGGAATCGTCTGTCACGGTCCGGCGATCCTGTTGGCGGCGAACAACTCCGACGGCGTCAACGCGTTCGCCGGCCGCACGGTGACCGGCTTCAGCAACGCCGAGGAGGAACAGGCCGGACTCGCCGACAAGGCTCCCTGGCTCCTCCAGGATCGGCTCACCCAGGCAGGTTTCAAGGTCACCCTCGCCGAACCGTGGACGGTCCACATCGAGACCGACGGCAACCTGCTGACCGGCCAGAATCCCGCGTCGTCGGAATCCTTGGCACGCACCCTGCTGGATCGCCTCGAGAACGTGCCGCAGGGTTCCAAGTAGCACCTCTTGCCCCTCGAGGTTCGAGGAGCACACCCTCTGCTCCCTCAGGTGCGAGGAGCACACCCCTGCTCCCTGAGGTGCGAGGAGCACACCCCTGCTCCCTGAGGTGCGAGGAGCGCAAGCGACGAGCCACGAAGGGCTGACGACGTACGTTGCCACACCCTTCGTGGCTCGCTCCGCTCGCACCTCAGGGAGCAAAAATCGACGCACACGAGTTTCTTCGTGGCCCACGACGGCCGCCGGGCCGAGATACCCTAAATTCTCAGTGCCGAGAGTCGTACGGCAGCAACGCCATCTCTCGCGCGTTACGGATCGCGGTGGCGACCTGTCGCTGCTCCTGCGGGCTCAGCCCCGTGAGGCGTCGGCTGCGGATTCTGCCCTTGTCGGACAAGAACTGCCGCAGCAGCGCGACATCCTTGTAGTCCACGGGATTACGACCGTCGACCCGCACGCCCTGTGCGATGAGCAGGTTCCGTTTGCGCTTCGCCGGCACTTCCTCGCGCTGACGTTGTCTTCTGTTGGCCATCACTGTTCCTAGTGGTGTGTCTCGCAATTGTCTAGCTCGTTGTTCGGTAGGCTGGGTTGATGAGTGCACCGGCAGCGTGTTTGCGGTTGACGAAAGCCGAGCGGGAGACGTTGGAAACGTTGGCGCGGGCGCAGACCGCGCCGCACCGTGAGGTGTTGCGGGCCAGGGTTTTGCTGATGGCCGCCGACGGCGAAGCGAATCGGGTGATCGCCGAGGAACTTGGGGTGACCGCGGTGACAGTGCGGGCGTGGCGCACACGTTTCGCCGAGGACGGGTTGACGAAGTTCGGGCAGGTACGAGCTGGTCGGGGCCGTAAGTCTTCGATCAGTGAGGAGAAGGTCGCCGAGATCGTGCGGTTGACCAAGACGAGCACTCCACCCGGGCATACCCATTGGTCGTGCCGCACGATGGCCGCCCATGTTGGGGTGAGTCCGGCTACCGTGCAACGCATTTGGTCTGATCTTGGGCTTAAGCCGCATCGGGTGGACACGTTCAAGGTATCCAACGATCCGCAGTTCGAAGAGAAGCTGATCGATGTGGTCGGCTTGTACCTGACGCCGCCGGACAAGGCCATTGTGCTGTGTATGGACGAGAAATCACAGATCCAAGCCCTCGACCGAACCCAGCCGTCGTTGCCGATGGTCACCGGCCGTGCCGCCACGATGACCCACGACTACAAACGCAACGGCACCACCACCTTGTTCGCCGCGCTCGACGTGCTCACCGGCACGGTGATCGGACAATGCTTACCCAGACATCGCCACAGCGAGTTCATCACGTTCCTCAACACCGTTAACCGTGAAGTCCCCAAGGGATTGCAGGTGCACGTGATCCTGGACAACTACGGCACCCACAAACATCCCGAAGTCCTGCGATGGTTGGAGCGGCACAAACGTTTTCACTTCCATTTCACCCCGACCTCGTCGTCGTGGCTCAACCAGGTCGAACGCTGGTTTCGGGAGTTGACCGACAAGAACATCCGCCGTGGGATCTTCGCCAGCGTGCCCGACCTCATCGAGAGCATCGAGGAATACCTCAACGCCCACAACGACAACCCGACACCATATGTCTGGACCGCAACCTCCAGGTCGATCCTGGCCAAGGTCGCCCGCGCCCGCGCCGCACTCGAACAAGGAGTTAGCTAAAACCGAGACACACCACTCGGTGCCTCGAACCGCATGCTCGCGCCGCTTCGGGCAGCATTCTCCACTCGGTCCCAATCCGCCACACTCACGTAGCGGGCGACGATCGGGAACACGACCTTTTCTTCGTCGGCGATGTGCTCACCGAGTAGCTGGTGAACGTCGCCGAGGGTCGCGGCGAGCTCGTTCGCTGCGTCACGGTGATCGGCTTTCGCGGATGTGAAGGCTGCGGTGCGAGCCTGCAGTGTCGCGAGCAGCGCATCGAGCTGGGTGTGATCATCTTCCAGATCGTGGACGTCGACGGCCGCGCCGGCGGATGCGGTGAGGATCGGCCAAACCACCTCGTCCTCGATGGTGTGGTGATGATGGATGGACGCGCACAACTGGTCGAGATAGTCGCCGATGGCTCGGCGGCGGCGATCATCACACGGTTCACCACCGGCGATGCGGCCGAGGATGTCGGCGAAGCGGCGCGTGTCGTCGAGCATGCCGCGGTGGGCGAGCTTCATGCCGGTGAGATCGGGGGTGGTCGGCGCGGTGGCATCGGTGCGGGCGGAAGGACGGCTGGTCACGGGGTGTCTCCTGAAGGCTCGTGGTGGCTGATTGCGGCCACTGTGCGCCTCTCGACTTATAAGCGACTTGTAGTCGCCTTGCTGGGCCCGCGGTACCTGTCCGACGATCGGACTCACCGGGGGTCGGAGCGGACCCACCTCACCCCGACAACGTCCGCCGGAAGAGAGCCTTGAGCTCATCGAAGTGATGTTCGCAGGCCTCGTGGTGATACGCCGCCAGATCGGACATCGTATACCCGTGCGGCGCACCGGGATAGACGGTCGCCGAGTGCGCCACGCCCCCACCGGTCAGGGCGTGCTCGAACTGCGCGACCGCCATCGCGGGCAGTGATGAGTCCTTGTCGGCGTGGATGGCGAGGACGAACGCGTCGATGCCGACGAGATGCAGGTGCGGACTGTCGTGGTCGTCGGTGACGAGGCCGCCGGTGTGGAACATGCCGACCGCGGCGACGTCGTCGGGCCGGGCGGCGGCGATGTTCAGCGCAAGCCGGCCACCCATGCAGTAGCCCGTGACACCGACACGTCCGGGTGCGACGCCCGGCAGCGACTGCAGCGCATCCAGGTAGGCGACGAGGTCGGGCCGTACCGCGTCGGGCGTGAGGGTCCGTGCCCGCGGCATCGCGGATCGGAAGAATGCGGTCCGCGCCTCGGGCAGCAGCAGATCCTCGGTGGGCGCCCACTCGGCCGCGGACCCGTACCGGTGGAACAGGTGCGGCACCAGCACGACGTAACCCCAGGACGCGATGCGGTCGGCCATGGCCTCGATGCGAGGTCGTAGGCCGATCACATCGGTGAGGAACAGGACTCCCGAAGACGTCCCGGATGAATCGGGCCGTGCCACATAGGCTTCGGTCTCTCCGTCGGCCGCCGAGATGGCGATCGTCTCACCCGTCATGTCCACGCTCCTCTGCTCGGTTCACGCCCCGCGTCACAGATCGCCCGGCAGTTTGTCCCGCCGGATCCCCCGCCAGCTGGGATGCCGCAGATGCCCGGCCGTCGTCCAGTCCATGAACCGGACCTCGCCGACGATCTTCGGCAGGACCCACACCGCGCTGGACTCGACGGGCCGGTCGAGTTTGTCCAGGAAGGGCGACCGCGAGATCTCCAACGGTCCGAGTTCCTCTGCAAGCGAACGCAACTGTGCGTCGGTGAAGCCGGTTCCCACGCGACCGACGTAGCGGAGTCCGGTCTCCTCGGGCAGACCGATCAGCAGGGAACCGATGGTGTGCGCGCGGTTGCCGCGGCCCGGCCGATATCCGCCGACCACGACCTCGATGTCGCTCCAGTTCTTGTGTTTCAGCCAGGTGGTCGACCGACGTCCCTGCTGATACACCGAGTTGCGGCGTTTGGCGACAACACCTTCCAGGTTGTGGTCACGGCTGTATTCGACGGCGGCCGATCCCGGTCCGGGGAGCAGCGGAGGCACTTCGACGAAGGCGGAGTTGCGGAACGCGGGCGCCAGCTCCTCGAGGAGTTCGCGTCGAACCGACCACGGCTTGCGCAGTAACGACGAGCCGTTCAGTAACAGGATGTCGAACAGGTGTAACCGCAACGAATACGGCTCGTCGGTGTGCCGACGCGAGGTCAGCAGCGTGAAATTGGTGCGGCCCGACGAGTCGATCGCGACGACCTCACCGTCGAGCACCACGTCCATCAGACCGAGATCATCTGCGAGGCCGGCGAGTTCGGGGAAGTCGGCGGTCATGTCGATACCCGATCGGGAGGTGAGCCGGAACTCGCCGCCGACCGAACGGATGAGGAGCCGATATCCGTCCCATTTGCCCTCGAATGCCCAGTCTCGACCGTTGAGTCCGTCGATCGACTCGTCGGTCGCGAGCATCGGGCGCGGGTCGGTGAGGCTGTCGGGGACGATCGGACGCGGTTCGTCGCTCATCAGGTGGGCGAGCCAGTTCTTCTCACCGGTCCGGATCAAGGCGTACCGTCCCTGCACGCGCTCGCCATGGAGGCGGACGATGACCTCTTTGTCCCGCCACTTCTCGAGCTCGAATGTGCCCCTGTCCCAGATGGACACGTGACCGCCGCCGTATTCGCCCGCCGGGATGTCGCCCTCGAAGTCGGCGTAGTCCATCGGGTGGTCCTCGGTCTGCACTGCGAGCCGGTTCTGGTCGGGGTCGGTGGGCAGGTTCTTCGGTACGGCCCACGACACCAGGACCCCGTCGTGTTCCAGTCGGAAGTCGTAGTGCAACCGACGGGCGTGGTGCTCCTGGATCACGAAGATCGGTGCCCTCTCGGTCTGCGTATCCGAGGAATCAGGTTCTGCAGCAGAGCTCTCGGCTTCGATGCGATGTCGATGCGCTTCGTCGCCGAAGGGTTCGGGTGTCTTCGACTGGTCGCGCTTGCGCCGGTACTCCTTCAGGTTGATGACCTGTCCCGCCGCGGGCTCGACGACGACCTCCGGCTCGTCGTCGTAGGGATCGTCCAGGCCGTCGAGGAGATCGCCGAATTCCTCGACGCGTTCCAGCACCTCGGTGTAGAGCAGTTGGGAGAGTCCGGGGTCCTCCATCTCCTCCCAGGTGCGCGGCGCGGCCACCCACGGCTGCTCGCGGCCCCGCATCGAGTACGGCGCGAGAGTGGTCTTGGCGGCGGTGTTCTGGCTCCAGTCGATGAAGACCTTGTCGTCGCGCAGCGATTTGGACATCTTGGCGGTGATGAAATCACTGTGCTGACGGGCGAACTCGTTGGCGACCTCCTGCGCCACCTTGCGCGCCGCATCCGACGTCACGGGCTTCGGGAGCCGCGCGTAGAGGTGGATGCCCTTGCCGCCGCTGGTCACCGGGTACGTCGTCGCACCGCCGAGCCAGTTGCGGATCTCGCACGCCACCTCCGCGGTCCGGTGCAGCGGCACCCGCGGACCGGGATCGAGGTCGAACACGATGCGGTTGGCCATCGGCGCGCCGTCGGGCCCCATGGGAAGCCGCCACTGCGGCGTGTGGATCTCGAGCACGGCCATCTGCGCGAGCCAGACCAGCGTGGCGCGGTCGTCGGCCATCGCATAGTTGATGACCCGCTCGCTGTGCTGGATGCCGTGGCGTCGGATCCAGTCAGGTGCGCTCTCGGGAACGTTCTTCTCGAAGAACGGGGTCGACTCGACGCCGTTGGGCCACCGCTTACGGGTGATGAGGCGGTTGCGTACGTGGGGGAGGAGGACATCGGCGATCCGCGAGTAGTAGTCGATGACCTCGAACTTCCGCGTCCCCGTCGCCGGATAGAGCACCTTCGAGAGATTGGTGATCGAGATCCGCCGGCCGTCGACCTCCAGTGTCTCGCCGCCTGCCATGCGTCCCATTGTCCACAACGCCGGTCAGAACGTCGCGCAGCTTGCCGCCATCCGGCCCGGATCCCTGGCAGAATGGCTCCCATGCGCTCGATCTGGAAGGGCGACCTCAGCTTTGGCCTGGTCAACGTGCCGGTCAAGGTCTATTCCGCGACCGAGAGTCACGACCGGAAGTCGTATCAGGTCGACTCGTCGGACGGAACCCGCATCCGTTATCGCCGCGTGCGCGAGGGCACCGACACCGAAGTCGACTACGGCGACATCGCCAACGCCTACGAATCCGAGTCCGGCGAGACCGTGATCCTCACCAAAGAAGACCTCGCCACGCTGCCGGTGCAGAAGAGTCCCGAGATCTCGATCCTGGAGTTCGTACCCGCCGAGCAGGTCGATCCGATCTACTTCGACAAGCCTTACTACCTCGAACCGTCGTCGAAGTCGCCGAAGGCCTACGTCCTGCTGGCCAAGGCGCTGGAGGAGACGGACCGGCTCGCGATCGCCTCCTTCACCCTGCGCAACCGGACACGCGTGGCCGCGCTGCGCGTCGTCGACGGGGTGATGACGCTGCAGACGCTGCTGTGGCCCGACGAGGTCCGCAAACCCGACTTCGGCTTCCTCGACGACGACACCGAGATCCGCGATCAGGAACTGCAGATGGCGGCCTCGCTGATCGAGTCGATGGCATCGGACTACGACCCCTCCGAGTTCGAGGACACCTATCAGAACGAGCTGACGAAGCTCATCGAGGCGAAGTCCGAGGGCGGCGAGGCGTTCCCCGAATCCGACGACGAAGACAAGGACACCGAGGACTCCGACGTCGCCGATCTCCTCGCCGCGCTGCGCGCGTCGGTGAAGGATCGCGGGGGATCGGATTCGAAGGATTCAGGTTCGGACTCGAAGGACACCGCGGCCAAGAAGGCACCGGCCAAGAAGGCTGCGGCGAAGACGGCCGCGAAGAAGGCGCCGGCCAAGAAGACCGCTTCCAGGTCGACGGCGAAGAAGACCTCCTCGGGCAGCTCGGGGTCCGGCGAGTCCGGGAGCAAGTCCACGGCCAAGAAGGCGCCCGCCAAGAAGTCCTCGCGCAAGGCGAGCTGACCCGCACCGCCGGACAACGGCGGTCCGAAAAGGGTTGGCACCACCCCAGCGGGTTCGGGCAAGCTCGAAGGGTGACCTCCGCCGCCGACTCCCGTCTGCCCCGCGCGCTGCTGCCGTTCGCGCGTCGGCAGTACCGGCTGCTCGCGTCCGGACTGATCCTCGCCATGTTCGCCGATGGCGTGTGGACGATCGCGGTGATCTGGCAGATCATCGCGCTCGGCGGCGGGCCGGGCCAGGTGTCCATGGCCACCGGCGTGGCCGCGGTGGGAATGCTCGTCTCCACGCTGGCCGGTGGTGTGCTCGCCGACCGTATTTCGCAGCGCCACATCATGATCGGCCTCGAGGTCGCGAAGATGGTCGCGTTCGGCGCGATCGGTCTGGCCTCGATCGCGGGCGTGCTGCAACTCTGGCACGTGGTGGTGGCCTCCCTGCTGGGCGGCATCACCACCGGGATGTACTACCCGGCCTATTCGGCGCTGCTGCCCGGCGTCGTCGCACCGTCGGAGCTGCAGGCGGCCAACGGGATCGAGGGCTTCTTCCGCCCGGTCGTCTTCCAGGCAGTCGGCCCGATGGTCGCCGGCGCCGTCATCGGTGCCTGGGCCCCGGGGCCCGCGGTGTTGATGGCGGCGGTCGCCGCGATCCTGTCGAGTGTCTGCTATCTCGGGATGGCCGCGGTCACCGCGCGCCGGTTCGGCGAGACGGGCGAGGACGCGCCGGAGGTCGTCGAGGGTGCGGGTGCCCGCCGGATCGTCGGCGACCTGGCCGAAGGTTTCGTCTACATGGCCCGGACCCCGTGGCTGTGGGGCACGCTGCTCTTCGCCTGCGTTTTGGTATTGGCGACGCTCGGCCCCATCGAGGTGCTCGTCCCGTTCGCATTACGTGAGCGCGTCGACGGCGGCGCGACCCAGCACGCCTGGGTGCTTGCCGGATTCGGACTCGGTGCGGCTGCGGCGTCACTGGTATTCGCCTCGATCCCGATGCCGCGCCGGTACCTCACCGTCATGTTCTCGCTGTGGGCGTTCTCCAGCCTGCCGCTGGTACTGATGGGTCTCGCCGATTCGACGTGGATGTTCGTCGCCGCCGGTGTGACCATGGGCATCCTCTTCGACGGCCCGATGGTGCTGTGGGGAACGCTCTTACAGCGTCGGGTGCCGCCGGCACTGTTGGGTCGCATCGCCAGTCTCGACTTCTTCGTATCGGTCGCGCTGATGCCGGTGTCGATGGCGATCGCCGCCCCGGTCTCGTCGGCGATCGGCCTGACCGCCACGTTCGTGCTGGCCGGGTTGCTCCCGGTGCCGATCGCGTGGGCGTTCTACTTCGCGGCCGGCATGTGGCGCGACGAGATCGAGAACCCCCTTGTCGACGAGTCGAATCCGAAGTTGGTCGACTCCGCCGCGGTCCGTTGACGTGACCTGGAGCACATACTACGGTGACACATCATTCACAGGGCATGACGTGACGTAGCGGAGTGGGCTCGGCGGCTCGGCGCAGCCATTGCAGGAGGCGAAGACGATGGCGGTCTGCACGCCGGGTGACGTCCCGTCGATCATCACCGGCTACCTGGGGTTCGAGTGCGAGGGCGCGAATCCGATTGTCACGATCCGGAATCCGGCCGACCTCGAGCACTGGACGCAACCGGTCCTCGAGGTCACGATCATCCTCGGTGCCGTCCTCGCGCTGATCCACGCGATCCGCCGACTGCGTCGCGACGGCGACCCCACCAACCTGACGGTGTGGATCGGATCGTTGGTCTACCTGTTCGTGATCGAGCCGCCGCTGTACTTCCCGAACTGGTTCCACGCCGAAGAGGCGATGGGATTCATGTTCTCCCACAACGTGTTCACGGTCATGTTCATGTACGACCGGCTGCCGTTGTACATTGTCGCGTTCTATCCGGCCGTGAGCCAGGTCGCCTACGAGCTCGTGCGGGCGTGGGGCTTCTTCGACGGGTCGAAGCGCTCCGCGCTGCGCGGCTCGCTCGTTCTGGCCCTGGTGTTCCAGACCTTCTACGAGATCTTCGACCAGCTCGGCCCGCAGCTCAAGTGGTGGGCGTGGAACGTCGACGCGCCGTACTATCGCGACACCCTCGCCCAGCTCCGAGCCCAGGGCGTCGCCCCCGACGAGCTCGGCAATCCCGCCGCGGAGCCCACACTGGCCGCGGTGCCGTGGGGGAGCGTCTGGCTTTTCGCGACCGTCTCGTTCGCCGTGCTCGTCTACGTCGCGGTGCGCTTGGTGCAGATCCCGACCTCACGAGGACGCGCCCCGCGTGGATGGTCGTTGACCTGGCGCGTCGTAGTGTCCGGTGTTGTGGCCGTCGTCAGCATGCCACTGCTGTCCATTCCGACGGCGCTGTTCGGCCGCGACGAGAACGCGAATCACGACGCGCAGACCGTCGTCTACTGGGGAGAGATGGCCCTGGTGTGGGGGATCGGACTGACACTTCTGTACGTGCAATGGCGACGCATGCGCAGCGACCCGACGCTGGGCGTCGACGACGCTCGCAGCGCTCGGCCCTTCCTCGTCGTGTTCCCGGTCCTGTTCCTCGGGGTGCACCTCGTACTGTGGTGCGCCGCGTTGCCCGCCTACCTTGACGCCGAGGACGGAATCACCGCCGACAACACACCGATCGGGAGTCTCCCCTACGTGATCGCCTGCCTCGTGGTCGCTGTGGGCGTGCTGGGCGTCGCTGTCGTTCGGGGCCGGCGCACGGTCGACGACAGCCCGGCGGTCGCGGGAACACCGTCGACCTCAGGCGTGTGACAACGTCCGATTCGTCCACAGCTGGGTCTGCCCGTCGTGGACGGCGACGAGTCGAGCGCGATCAGTGCTGGAGAACCCGCGCGGCGCCGTCGACGACGCTCGTCGTGAGTGTCTGCAGCAGAGGCGAACTCAGCTTCCAGTGCTGCCAGTACAGCGGGACGTCGATGTGGTGGTCGGCGATGAGGCGGACGCGACCGGTGTCGAGGGCGTCCGCGATCTGGACGACCGGGACGGCGCCCCAGCCGATGCCGAGCGCGACGGCGCGGTGGTATTCGGTCGACGCCGGGATGTAGACCGCGGGCGGGTCGACGGGCCGGCCGGCGAGGGCGGCCGAGATGTTCCGCTGGATGTGATCGTTGCGGTCGAACTGCACCATCGGGGCCCGGGCCAGTGCATCGGCATCGGGCCCGTCGGGTAGCCATGTGTCGATGAATTCCGGTGTGGCGACCGGCAGATAGCGCATCGTGCCGAGCGACTGCAGTGCGCACCCGCGGATCGCGAGTGGTTCCGAGGTCACCGCGGCGAGCACGTCGCCGGTGCGGAGCAGGGTGCTGCTGCGGGTTTCGTCGTCTCGGAAGACCTCGACCGCCACCGCGTGCTCCCGGTGGAATCGCGCGAGCACGGGCAGTAACCAGGTCGCGAGCGAGTCGGCATTCGTCGCGACCGGGAGATGGACACGGGGACGTTCGACCAGCGGCAGATCGTCGTCGTCGGGCGCGCCCACGAACTCGGCGCGGGTCTCGGCGAGCAGTAGTTCCCACTGCTTGGCCAACCGCACCAGCACCTCGCCATCGGGTGTGGCCGTCGCCGGCTTGGTCCGCCGGAGGAGTACCCGCCCGGCAGCGGACTCCAGCGCCTTGATCCGCTGGCTCACCGCCGACGGGGTGATGTGCAGGGCGGTGGCCGCGGCGTCGAAGGTGCCCTCGCGCAGGACCGCGGCCAGCGTGCGCAGGCCTTCCTGACTGATGTCCACGAGCCGAGGTTAGTGGTGTGTCCCGCCGGACAGTCGAGACACACCACCGCCGGCCGGATCAGGCGGGGACGGTGTCGCCCGCGGAGTCGGCCCGCCGTCCGCGCACCATGCCGAGTGTGAGGAGCGCGGCGCCGACGGCAATCCACCCGAGGAGAACGGCGACCTGTCCGGTGATGCTCGCCGCCGGGAAATACGCGACCGAACGGAGCAGCGTGCCGCCGGCGCCGGGCGGCAACCACTGGCCGATCGTTCCCCACGGCGCGGGCAACAGGTACGGCGACGATGCCAGCCCCGACAGCGGGTTGGAGATCAGCACCATCACCAGCGCGGACACCCCGACCCCGGCGGGGCCGAGCAGGCTGCCCGCACCAACCGTGAACCAGGTGATCGCTCCGATCATCAGGGCTGCGGCGAGTCCGACGGGGCCGATACCGCCGTCGATGACGCCCAGCCATGACCACGTCGCCGCGAAACCGAACCCGGCCACGAGCGGCCCCAGGACCGCCAGCGTCGCCTGCATGGCGGCTCGGCCGCGCAACCCGATCGCGGCCGCCCCGCCGAGCGCCATGCCGGCGATCAGCAACGGCAACAGTCCGGCGGCGAAACCCGTTCCGCGGGCATCTGTCTCGGGAGTGGGGACCACGGATTCGACGGCGACCGGTACACGCTGGGCGGTGGCGATGCCGTTCCCGGCCCCGGCGACGCCCTGCGCCAGTACCGGCGATCCGGCCTCGGCGGTCAGGACCGTGACCCCGCCGGGTCCGACCGCGATAGCGCCGACCAGGTCACGCCGTTCGATCGCGGCACGCGCGTCCTCGGTGTCGGCGAATCGTTCGACGGCGAAGGCGTCTTCACCGGCCCGGTCGGCGAGCGCCGTCTCGATCGCCTGTGCCGCGGGCGGCGGTGCGACGAGACCCAGTGGGGCTTGATGCGGCTCGGGATCGACGGCCAGTGACACGAACATCGCGGCGATCGCGATCACGAACGTCGGGATCAGCAGCGCCATCACCGCCACGAGGCGCCAACTGGGTGCCCGCCCGGTCGGGGGCGCACCGTCGGCCTCCGCGGTCGCAACGGGCGCCCGATCGCGCGAATCTGTCGAGTGCAGTTCAGTGCTCATGACCACTCCTAAAAAGAACGAATCTTCGTTTTTCTGAGTATGCGCGGAGGGCCGCGAGGAATCAAGAACGAATATTCGTTTTAGACTGTCGGCATGCCGAAGATCAGCGACGAACGCAAGCTCGAACGAAGTCGGCAGATCCTCGCCGCCGCTCGCCGATGCTTCGTCGACAAGGGGTTCCACCGCGCGTCGATGTCTGACGTGATCCGGGAATCCGGGCTCAGTGCGGGTGCCGTCTACTCGTACTACTCGTCGAAAGAGGAACTGATCGCCGCCGTGGCGCGGTCGATCTTCGCCGCCTACGAGTCGGGGATCAGCAGCTTCGACGACCCGGTAGAGCAACCCCCGTCGCCTGAGGCGGTTGTACGCGCACTGGCCGAACGGGTCCTGCTGGAGATCGCGCCGATGACCGACGGCTTCCGGATGGTCCTGACGGTATGGGGTGAGGCCGCCAACAACCCGGAGCTGCGCGAGACCGTGCGCGACATCATCCGTGGACTGCGGGGCGTCTTCGAACGCGTGCTGACGGCCTGGCGGGCCGCGGGCCACGAATTGCCCGCGGAGCCTGCGGTGCTCGCGCAGGTGATGGTCTCGGCGATGCAGGGGGTGGTCGTTCAACAGGGCCTGGTCGGTGACCTTGATGTCACCGACTACATCGAGGCCTTGTGCGCAGTTCTACGTGGCATCGGACTGGGCGACGATGCGTCCTCAATCTGAAGTTCAACTGTTCATTCGTGAAAAAGTTTCGCTGTACTGACCGGGACGTGTCGCCCTAGCGTCGTCCCGGTGACCGCCTACCTCGTACCGACACTTGCCGGGCTCCTCACCGGCGCCGGTCTGATCATCGCCATCGGACCCCAGAACGTCTTCGTGCTGCGTCAGGGCGTCGCCCGCAGGCACACCGGTCAGATCGTGGCGGTCTGCGCCCTCTCCGACGTCGTTCTCATCGTGGCAGGGGTGGCCGGCCTCGGCGCGCTCGTCGCCGCGCACCCGGAGGTGGTGACGTTCGCGAAAGCGGCCGGCGGACTGTATGTCGGGGCGTTGGGCGTCATGGCCGCCAGACGCTGTGTGCGCAGTGACGAGGCCATCGCAGCCGCCACCGACGAGAGCGGGGCCGAGTCCACCGGCCGCTGGGTGGCGGTGGGTACGGCCCTGGCTCTGACCTGGCTCAACCCGCACGTCTACCTCGACACGGTCATCACCATGGGTGCCATCGCCAACGGCCACGGAAACGGCAAGTGGGCGTTCGCCTTCGGTGCCTGCATCGCGAGTGTCCTGTGGTTCACCGCGCTCGGCGGCGGTGCTCGGAGACTGTCCGGGTTCTTCGCGAGTCCGCAGGCGTGGAAGATGCTCGACGCGGTGGTCGCGGTCATCATGCTGGGGATGGCGATCGCGCTGTTCGCGTCGATCTGACACGCATTCCGAGCATGTGCGGGGCGCTCGTCGGTGACCGGTGTCGTCACCCGGGATCCCCCGGGAGCCGGACAGGTGCAGGACCGCGGTGGATGCGACAAGGTGATCACGCTGGAGTCACCGAGGACTCAGATCGGACACTGCTGCGGCGCGAGTGGGGTGTTTCGGGTATCCCGGAGGGGTGACACCGCGCCGATCGGCCCCGACGGTGACTCGCGACACCACGATCCGCGAGCAGACGACGACGTTCGACGTGCGTGCGTTGGTGACCGATGTGCGCCATGTACTGGGCCGCGGCGACCTTGCCGCGGCTGCTGCCACCCTCACCTACTTCGCGGCGATCGCCGTCGTGCCGTGGGCGCTGCTGGGGATCTGGTCGACGACCTGGCTCCGCGGCCCGTCCGCCGAGGAGTCCCTGGCGGAGCTGCGCGTCCTCATCCCACCGGCCATGGGCGGCCGTGGCGTGTTCGACGAGGCCGTCGCGGTCGGTACCGGACTGACGCTGATGGGCGCACTGGTGTTGCTGTTCCCGGCGTCGTTCTACGGCGAGGGTCTTCGCCGCGCGTGTATGACGTTGTATCCGCGCGAGGACCGGTTCACGGGATGGCGGTCTCGGATCTGGGTGCTGGGATTGGTGGTCGTCGTGCCGCCACTGGCGTATGTGGTCGTCGGCGTCGCGGGCACACTCACGACGTTTGCTCCCGAGGGAGGCGGAACCGGTGGTTTCGGCGACCTCGCGGTCCGGATCGTGGTCGAGTTCATCGTCGTGTGGATGCTGGTCACGGTGGCCCTGACCTGGGTGTACTGGAAGGTGACGCCCGGTGAGCCGTCGTTGGGGGTGGCGGCGGCCAGCGCTCTCGGCACCGCGTCGTTCATCGCCGGATTCACCCAGGGCTTCCTGCTGTTCCTGTCCCTGCCGATCGATGTCGGGATCCCGTACGGCGGTCTCCGGGTGATCGGCGGGGTGGTGGCGGTCGGTTTGTGGCTGTACGTCGCGCACGTCATCGTCATCATCGGATGGGCGTTCGCACAGGCGATAGAGAAGCAGAGGAGGGGACGTGTCCGCGGAACGTGAGCGTTTCGCGCCGGCGCCGGGAGCGGAGCGAGCGGGGCGGATGGGCGCGGCGCCGGGAGCGGAGCGAGCGGGCCGAATGTCCC
>ERZ501054.9-NODE-9-length-22747-cov-11.385026_pt1 | contig 22747 bp, 32 predicted proteins | sample MGYA00510861_ERZ501054 | MGnify/ENA primary metagenome ERZ501054 (study PRJEB25958, sample SAMN03398586) | human skin metagenome | study: EMG produced TPA metagenomics assembly of the Human Skin Microbiome Metagenome (human skin metagenome) data set. | reverse complement strand
GTGGATGATGTCGGTGTCGTCGAGGCGGGCCGGGCGCCAGTTGCCTGCTGGCCGGTCGAGCCAGCGGGGCGCGCGGGGGTGGCGGGTCATGGGGTCACATCCCGTATCGGGCTCGGTCGCGGGCGGACAGGCCGCCGGTGGGGATCGGCCAGTCGGTGCGGGTGTCGCGGGTGGTGGCGTTGCTGATCACGCCGAGCGACCCGATCCTGGTCGCGGGGTCGAGGTGCTGGATGCCGTTCGGTGCCTGGACCCTGACGCCCTGCACGTCGCAGCCAACGACCCATATCTCGTCGGGCTGGCCCGAGCCCTGGTCCCACAGATCGACCTCCCCCTTGGGGGAGCGCACCTGAGAGTAGACGAGGGTGATGGGGGCCGTATTCGCTTGCCAGCCGTGCTGATTCGTCCTCCCGGACACCAGGTCCACGTCGTGCAGGACCACGGTGCAGCCCGCGCCGACGTCGGTGCCGACGGTCCACGCGCCACCGCCACTGCCGGGGTTGCGGTTGTCGAAGGAGCAGTGCGTCAGGATGAGCGTGCCGCCGCCGAGGCTGGGGTGCGCGGGATACTTCGGGTCGTACCCACCGGGCACGTCGTGCAGGTCGATGCCCTCCCAGTAGACGCCGTCGCCGGGGGCGATGGTGCCGCCCGACCAGGGCCCGTCCACGCTGTTGGTGAGGCTGGTCGAGCCGGGGGTCGGGTCGGTCGCGATGACCGACACCCACGTGCCGAGGTCGCGCATGTCCGCGACGTGGCGGCCGGGCTTGACCCTGATCTCGACCCGTTCGCGCGGCGTCGGGGCCGGGATTCCCTTGATCGCGCACGCCACGTCCTGCCGGTCCTTCGCGGCCTTCGCGGCGGTGTTGAGGTTGGTGTAGTCGCCGGTCCCGTCCAGCGCCACGACGTACGTCGCGAGCGGTTCCACGTCGGGCCGCATCGCCATGGTGGTCGCGTCCCGCTCGGGCAGCGGCGGCAGCTCGCGCGGCGGCTCCGGGTCGGTCGGTGGCGCGGCGCCGCCGATGAGCATCGCCCGGATCACGCGGGCACCAGCATCTGGTAGCCCGCGATGGAGGTCTTGCCACCGTTGAACGCGTTCGCCCCGACGACGACACCCTGCGCCTTCCCGGACGGGTTCTTCGACACCCAGTCGGAGGAGGTGTAGTCGCCGATCTTGGTGCCGTTGAGCCAGGCGGACCCGCCGCCGGTGGTGGCGTCGAAGCTGATCGCGATGGTGCCAGTCTTGGGCGCGACCTTGGCGGACAGGTCCGGCATGGACCAGGCGTAGAGGCCGATGCCGCCCATCGCGAGGGTGCCGTCGCCGCGCGCGGTCAGGGACACGATGCCGGCCGTGCCGGCGTGCACACCGATCCCGACCAAGACAAAGTCGTTCCCCGAGGCGCCGGTCAGCTCGTAGGTCGCCGTGCCCTGCATCTTCGTGAGCTGCTGCGCCGTCGACAGGGTGGAGCCCACCACCGCACCCGTCGAGGACACCGACCACTTGCCGCCGGAGATGACACCGTTGGTGTTGTTCTTCGCGATGGCCCCGCCGCTGGGGGTCAGCGTCAGGGTCGCGGGGTCGGTGCCGTCCGCTACCGAAGCGAAGGTGATCTCGCCGACCAGGGTCGTCCCGGCGGGCGTGGTGCCGCCACCGCCCGTGCCCGGGTCTGTGCCGCCGTCGCCGCCACCGGCCGGGGCCGCGACGCCGGTGATCCACCGGCCGCGTGAGCGGGCCCACACCGACACCGCGCCAGTCGCCTTCCCCTCGACCGTGAGCACGTAGCCGTTGAGCGCCACGTCCAGCAGCACCGTGTCGCCATCCTGGCCGGTGAGCGTGACCTGGGTGTCGCCGGTCAGGGTGAGCGCCACGGTGCCGCGGCCGGTGACGCTGATGCCGCCGGTGACGTTGCCGCGGTTGGTGAAGCCGGCGAGGGCGGTCACGCGCGGGTCGGCAGCGCCGCCGCTGCTGAGCGACAGCCACGGGGTCCACAGCCCGGACCACTTCCCGCGCCACCACGCCCCGGCGCGGGGCGAGTCGGTGCGGAAGTAGGTCGCTCGCTGAATCAGCATCGACGCCCCGTCTGAGGTCGTCATGACCTCCACCAGGCCGGCGAAGCCGTCGGCCGGATAGCCGAGCGCGAGGGTGGTGCCGGCCGACGACGCCTGCATGTAGAAGCCCGGCGCGGTCAGGTCGTCCAGGGACTGCGCGGCCGTGAGCGCCTTGACCTTCAGGTAGGGCGACTGGCCGAGCGCGAGCGCCACCGTCGACGCCGACCCGGCCTCGGCCGAGACCTTCGCGATGGCCGCGTCGGTCGAGTCCGCGGTCGGCACACCGCCGCCGGCGAAGACCTCGCCCAGGGTGCCCGAGATGTACTTCGTCAGCCCTCGGCTGGTGCTGTCCGGCATCTGCCCGCCTCCTCGCTCACTGCGCTCACGCGCTCAAGTAGTCCTGCTCGATCGGCCGCTCACCCAGCGGAGTCACCCACACCACACGCCCCGACAGGGTCATGACGTCATCCATCGGCCGCGCCTGAATCCCCAGCACCACCAACGTGATTCGCACGCCGACAAGATCGGGGTCGAAGATGTAGACCTTGTCCCCGACCTCGGTTCGGGGGTCGAAGGCGACGGTCACCGAGCCCAACGACGGCAGCGTGGTCGAGGCCCACCGCTTCATGTCGTCCAGCCAAGCGTTGCGCATCGTGTTGATGCTCAACCAGTAGGAACCGTCGATCTCCTCGCCGGGGCCGCTGCGGCCGGTGGAGACCGTCTCGGACAGGTCGGCCCACACGATCTTGCCCTTGCCGCGCAGCATCGGCGTCGGCTCCTGACGCCGCCAGTGCCGGGGCGAGCGCAGCTCGGTGCGGTAGCCGCTGGGGACCGAGCCGCACTTCGCGGTGACCAAGCAGGTGTCCTCGGTGATCCACGACCACTCCCACGACACCGAGCCGGGGTCGGTGGTCTCCGGCTTCGTCTGGTCGTCCGGCACCCGGGTCGCGACCAGCCATGAGCCTTCGGTCCACTCGGCCTTCTCGGTGTTCGACCAGGTCGCTTCCCAGGACCGGTCCGGCTGAATCCAGTCCTCATCGGCCGGGGGCTGCACCCAGATCTCCTGCTCGTCGCCCGGGTCGATGCTGCCGCCCCCGTTGCTAGCGGTGTTCAGACGCACCGTGTCGAGGTTGCGCACGTCGAGCGCGACGCCCTTGTAGTCGACGCTGATCGAGCCGCGCACCGACGCGAGCTCGTCGGACCACTCCACGTCGTCGACCTCGAGGCGCGTCGAAAACTCCTGCCCGCTATAGGGATTCAGCGCGTTGGAGTCGAGGAAGCCGCGGCCACGCCAGTGCAGCACGCCGCCGGGCGACAGCCACGCGTCAGCCCCGAGCAGCCGCGTGACCTCGGTGAAGAAGTCGAGGAAGGACCGGTCCATCTTCGGGTGCGCCCACAGGTTGTGCACCGCCGCCGCGCGGATGTTGAGGCGCGCCGAGCGACTGCCGGGTGCCCCGGGAGAGTCGGTCACCCGCAGCCCGCCCGTGCGGCCGCCGAAGAAGCTCTTGATGTTGACCTGGTGCAGCGCCCACGACGCGAGCGAGATCGTGGTCTCCACGCGCTCCTGCCCGTCGAGGGTGAGCCGCAGCCGGTAGAGGTTGCTGCCCTGGAAGACGACCTCGAGCGTGAGGGACTGCGACTCCCTGCGCGGGGTCGGACCGAACAAGGTCACGCCGCTGCCGTCCTGCCAGCGGGACACCTTGACCCGGTCGACGCCGTCATGCTCGAGGCGGATGCCGACACCGGCCGTGTCGAGCAGGTCCAGCCAGATGCCGGTGCTGTCCTGCGCGAACAAGTTCCACACCAGGGTGAAGCTGTTAACGCCGGCTCGGGACGGGCGGTAGGCAGCCTCGAACCATGCGCTGCCGACCCGGCCCGTGCCCGACTCGACGACCGAGGACGGCTGGGCGGTCTCGGCGCCCTCACGGTGGGCGTCGACGAGGCCCCCGACGTCGCAGTGCAGCGACCCCAGCATGGAAGCGCGCACGATGTCGCTGCCGCCCGGCTTGTACATCGTCTCCCAGCCGATCTGTGCGCCGAGCGCGTCGATCAGCCACTCGATGCTCATGCCCGGCCGCAGCACCGGGGTGGTGCTCGTGCCGCCGCTGAGCAGCTGCAGGACGGTGGGTGCCTTGTAGGCGCGCGGCACGGTCTTCACCCGCCGCGACAGGTCGTCCACCCGGGAGGTGACGGTGACCGACTGCTCGTCCTCGAGCAGCGAGGCCGGCACCGCGTCGAAGACGCCGTTGATGAGGGTCCACTCCTGACCCTCGCCGTCGTCGACCAGCGCGATGCAGTCCGCACCCTTCGGGGGCGGCCACGTGTCGCCGGTGTTGCGCGAGGCGTCCCACGCGCCGAGCGGTACCCGCTTCGTGGCGAGCGGAAGCCGTTGCGGCAGAGCGATCTTCGCGGTCGTCACGAGACCGGTCTGCGCGTCAGCGGCGAAAGGGTTGCCGCCGCATGCCCGCACCTCGGTCTCGACGGCGGCGTCGATGTTGTTGTAGGCCTGCGCGTCGGTGAGGATCGTGGTGCGGGTGCGGCGCGGGCGCGACACGTCCCAGCTGCCCGACCTCACCGGTTACCCCCGGTCGGGCCGTACTCGATCAGCGAGAAGGCCGCGTCGAGGAGCCGGTAGGCGCCCTTGTCGGCGTCTGGCACTGCCATGACGACGTCGGTCTTGATCTCGCCGGCCAGCACCACCGACACCGCGCCCTCGCCCACGCCGTACTCGACTGGGCCGGGCGTCCACGTGACCTGCGGGCGAGCCACCGCGGTGGCACCCGAGACCTGCATGTGCAGGCGCACGGCGCGCGAGTGCACCGCTGGCTGCGACACCGACACGGGTCGGAGCTCGGCCTGCGTGGCCGTGATCTTCGCGGTCGTGGAGCGCACCGTGGTGCCGGCGGAGTCGATCTCGTCGGCGGTGAGCGTGACCGTCCCGGTCCCTGCGACGCGCAGGGTCGCCGTCCAGGGTCGCGTGTCGCACAGCAGCGCCCCCGCCACCACCCGCCACGTCTGGGTCGTCGTCAGGGACGTGACCGCCCCCAGGGTGTGCCCGCCCTCGGCGAGCGGCGTGCGCCCGAGTCGCCCCCTGATCCCAGCAAGCCAGTCCAGACTCGCCAGGGGCGGCGTCAGGACGTTGGTGACCGCGGCCCACGGCGACACCCAGCACAGCGGCGGCATCCACGACGTGATCGCCTCGAGCTCGAGCAGCGGCGCGATCTCGTCGGGGCGGCAGCGGGGGATGCTCACCGACCAGGTGCGGGCCGCACGCTGCTGGGGCAGCAGGACGCGGCGCGTCCCGGTAGCGGACTGGCTGACCTTCGCGGCGACGTCCCGGGTCGACTCGAGCGCGCCCATCCGGTCTGGCAGCGGGATCAGGCTGCCCGGCCACCCGATCCGGTAGCACCCGTCGAGGCGGTCGTGCATCATCCCCGACCCCCGAATCGCTCGGACTGCTTCTGGTAGCGCTTGGTCGAGCGCCACACCTCGCGACCGTCGAGCACCGCGACCGACGTGACCTCGACCGGGCGCGCGGCCAGGCTGCGCATCTCCGATCGGAGCGCCGCGATCTCCCGGCCGTAGTCGGGCCCGCGGGATGCCGCGACCGTCACGCTCGGGCGCCACTGCTGCAGCCCGGCGTACGAGCGGGCGCCCATCCGTGACGTCGGACCCAGCGCGGTCATGGTGCCGCCCTCGGCGAAGCCGGCGCGCACCCCGGCCGCGAGAATCTTCTGCAGTCGCCCCTGGCGAGCCAGGTCGCGCGCGAGGTACCAGGTGCCATGCCCGCCTGAGCGGGCGACCTCGCGGCCGGTGATGACGTGCTCGTAGTCGCTCAGGTTCGACGGACCCCACGTCAGACGCGCAGGCACCGAGTCGGACGTGCGCGTGCCCGGGCCGGAAACCCTTCCGCCAGAACGGAAGTCGCGCACCAAGGTGCCGCCGACAGCGAGGCCGGGCGGGTCGAACCCGTGGATCGGGCCGTAGCCAGTGAGGCCGGGGACCGCGGGGCCGCCGCTGGCCGAGAAGATGCCCTTGACGATGTTGCCGACGGTCTTGAAGACCGTCGTGATCGAGATCGTCTTCGACTGCGCCGAGCCCAGCAGTGACGTGACCTGGCCACGGGTGGTGTCGGCGTTGGTCGAAGTCCTGACGTTCGGAGCCTTGCGGCCCAGGGCGTTCGCCGCCGACGAGGCGCTGTCGAGCTTGCTCTTGGTGCTCGGCGCGTCGGTACGGGTGCCGACGTTGGGCCGCTTGCCGCCGAGCGTGTTCGCCGCCTTGCTGGCACTGTCCAGCTTGCCCTTCGTGGCCGGCGCATCCGTGCGAGTCGGGACGTTCGGGCGGTACCCGCCGAGGATCGACGCCGACTTCGACGCCTTGTCCAGCTTGCCCTTGCTGTCGAGCGCGTTCGTCTTGGTCGGCACGTTCGGCTTCTGCTTGCCGAGGCTCTGCGCAGCCCTGGTGGTCAGGCCGAGCTTATCCCGGGTGGCGGGCGCGTTCGTGGAGGTCTGCACGTTCGGCTTCTGCGCCCCGGCCTTCACCGCAGCGTCGGTGATCGCGCGGACCTTCCTCACCGTGTCCGGCGCGCTCTTGCTGCTTGTCGCGATGTCGACGCTCTTGCCGTCGGCCGAGACGGTGACGCCTTCAAGCTTCTCGAGCTGGGCGATCACCGTCGGAGCGAGCGGCGCCTTGGCCGTGATCGTGACCGACTTCCCGTTCGCCGACACCGCCGCGGCGTTGATGCCGTTCAACGCAGCCGCGACCGCAGCCGCGTTCGGGGTACTGGTCGGGATCACGACGGCCGAACCGTTCGCGAGGCGGGCGCTGGTCGCGATGCTGTCGATCAGACCCTTGGTGTTCTGCGCATTCAGGGCCGAGGTCGGGATGATGACGTTGCCGTTGGCGTCCTTGCGCGCGCCGCTGATCGTCGTCAGCGCCAGCGCCGTACCCTCGGCGCCGAGCGTCTTCGCCGGGATCGTCACTGACTTGCCGTCGAGCGAGATCGCAGCACCCTGGATGCCGAGCAGCGTCGTCGCGACCTGGTGCCCGTTCGGCACGCTCGCCGGCAGCGTGATGCTCTTGCCGTCCAGGGTCGCCACGACCTGGCCCACCGCGTTGACCTCGGTCCGGAGACCGGATAGCCCGCCCGCTGCGGTCTTCGCCGACGGGCCGAGCCGCTGGGTCTCCGCCACCGCGGTCTTGATGTTCGGGATGCCCAGGCCCAGGCTGTTCGCCAGCTGCTCCGCGGCGGCCTTGCCGCCCTTCATCCCCGAGTTGGCCTTGATGAACGAGTTGCGCAGCTCCATGTACTTGCTCGCGACCTGACCGGCGCTGGCGCCGTTCTGCACCATCGTCGAGATCAGGCCGACGCCGGACTGCGCGAGACGAACCTGGGCCGCGGCGGCCTTGCCGCCCTTCTCCGAGAGCTGGTCGACCGAGCCGCCCGACTCCTTCAGCGCCTCTGACACCTCGCGCAGCGAGTCGCCCCACTGGACGTTGGCCATCGTTTGGTTGCCGGCGGCCGAGCCGAGACCCTTGATCGCCTTGCCCAGCCCTTCGATGTCGAGCGCCGCACGACCACCCTCGATCTTGTTGATCGCCTGGGACAGCTCGGACACGGGGCCCGTGGCGTCGCCCGCAGCCTGCGCCAGCTTCCGGTTCTGCAGGGCCGCCTCAGCGAGCGCTGAGGTGTAGCCGGGCATCAGCTGCTTCAGCCGCTCGGTGCTGATGCCGGCCTTGTTCGCTTCGGTCGCCAGCGCCGAGAAGATCTTCTCGGCCTGGGCGCCCTGCCCTGCGCGGACCATGTTTCCGAGCGAGTCGCCGACGGTCTTGAGTCGCTGCTCGACCGCCTGCAGGTTCGTGGTGGCGCCGGTGCCGAACGTTCCGAACACCGTCGACACGTTGCCCATGACGCGGTCGACGGTCGCGCCCTCGCCGGCGAGCTTGCGGAAGCCCTCAGCGAGCGACCAGGTCTTGTCCGGCGACATGCCGACCTGCAGGTCGCGGAAGATGTTGTCCAGGCTGGAAGCGCTGCTGCCAGCGTTGAACAAGTCGGTCTCGAGCTGGGCGGTCGATCGGCCGAAGTTCTCGACCTGGACGCCGCTCGAGGTCACCGCCGAGCCCAGCGCGAGGAACGCGAGGGGGCCGGCTCGACCGACCGCGCCGGCGAGCTTCGACATCTTGCCGGTCGCGCCGTCGGCCTTGGTCCCGGCCGCCGCGGCGGCGGTGCCGTACGCGGTGAGCGAGGTGCTCCCGGTGCGAGCCGCGGTCGACAGGGCGGTCACGCCACCGGCGGCACCCTTGGCCGAGTTGCCGAGCTTGGTCGTCCCGGCCGACGCGGCAGTGGCCGACCCGCCGACCTTGCCGAGGACCCCGGAGATCGCACCCCATGCCTTGAAGGCCAGCCCACCCTGGACGCCCAGGGTGATGAGGGCGGTCAGCACCGGGAGCGGGATCGCGTTGATGGCCGACGCGAAAGCCTCGAGCGCTGCGACCGTCGTGCTGCCCATCGGCGCGAAAGCCTGCAGCAGTCGCACGCCGGCGCGGGCGAGCTCACCGAGCATCGAGCCGACCTCGGGCAGCGAGTCGCGCATGTACGCCAGCAGCTCGCGGGCGCCGTCGCTCTTGGACCACGCCTCGAACTCCCGCGCCATGCGCTCCGCGCCGAGGGCGGTCGAGGTCATCAGCGGCCCGGCCTCGTCCAGCAGGTTCAGCAGCCCGCGGAGGCCAGAGGCGACCGTGCTACCGAGGGTGACGCTCAGCATCCCGACCTGCTGGTTGAGCCGGGGCATCTGACCGGAGGTGTCGCGGACGACCTGCTCGAAGCCGGTCAGCACGCCGTCCGCAGCGGTACGGCTCAGGGTGTCCAGGTGACCCTTCATGGTGACCAGGCCGCTGCTGTAGCGCCGCCCGATCGCCGTGCCGGACTCCATCTCCCGCTTGATGCCGACGACGGCCAGGATGCCCGCAGCACCCATTCCGGCGAGGCCAAGACCAGCGGCACCGGCGGCAGCGCCGATCGGCAGGATGGCTGGGCCGACGGCGGCGCCGATCAACAGCAGGTTGCCGAAGGTGAGCGCGGTCTGCTGCGTCACCTTCTGGCCGCGCCCCATCGACACCGACATCTCGTCGGTGGAGCGCGCCGCCTTCGACTGCACGACGTCGAGCGACGCGGTGACGACCTGCAGGTCACGCCGGGACTTGGCGAGGCGCGACTCGGCCGCAGCGACTCTCTCCGCTGCGCGCTCGTCGGTCGAACCCACCGACGCCTTGCGCGCGGCAGCCAGCGCCTTCTCTGCGGCCACCACCCGTTCGGTCGCGTCGGTGAGCCGGTTCTGACCTGCCATGAGCCGAACAGCCGACTCGGCGGCCTGCTGCTGGTCCTTGGTCAGCGCACCCGTGGCCGCCGACGCGGCCTTGGCCGTGGCCGCAGCCTGCTGCTGCCCCTTCGCGAGCTGCGTGGTCGAGATCGTCGCGGCCGTCGTGGCTGCCGTGCCCTGCTTGCGGGCGCCGGCGAGGTCGCGCTCGGCCGCAGCAGTGCGCCGGTCCGCCGCAGCGACACTGTCGCCCTGCGTGGCGAGCCGGGCTGTCGCCGCAGCAGCGACCTCGAGATCGCGCAGATAGGCGTCGATGTCGGCGTCGAGAACGACCTTGACTTCGCGCTTGTCGGCCACCCAGCACCTCCCGCCGCGGTAGATTCCGCTCACTCATCGAGGGACAGGGGCAGGCATGACCAGGCGCGAGAAGTTGTGGGTGCTCGGCGCCGTCGGCGCCACGCTGGGGCTCTTGCTGGTGGGCTGGCTGATCGTGCGACTAGCCAGCGGTGAGGACCTGCAGAGCGACGACCCGAACGGCTACCGGGCGTGCTACGACCTGGACCGCTTCCGCGGCGACGGGGAACTCGCGTTCGAGGAGAATGGGGCGGTCGCCGAGTCGGCCACCAAGGCCAAGACGGCCACCATCCGTGTCGCCGCTAGGCCGATCATGGCTCAGACCGACCTAGCAACCCTGCGCGAGTACAACCCCGAGGTCAGCCAGATCTACGTCGTCAACGAGGACGAGATGATCTCCGCCTGCGCGGACACCGGCTACACCTTCACCAACTAGGGCCGGTCACGACGCCGCCGCCTCGGCCTGGCCGTGAAGTGCAGCGCCTGCGGGTGCGGCTGCTTCTCCCAGTGCTCCATCTCACCCGCGATCGCGGTGCACTTGAAGCAGCGCACGGGCTTGCTTGCGTGCCAACGGTTCTCGTCGTCGGCTGTCTCCGCAAGGTGCCCGCCGCATCCGGGGCACAGACCTGCCTCGTACTCCTGCAGCGCCAGCGCCATCGCCCGGTCCTGCACGGACCACGAGTGGAACTCGCTCAGCGGCACCCCGTGCGCTCGCGCGGCGCGCAGATCCTCTAGGAGGACCTGCCCCCGGGCAGTAGCTCGGAGACGGTCTCCGAGAAATCCGGCAGCGCCACCGCGGTCTGCGACAGGTCGACCACCACCCCCGCGAGCTGCAGGTAGTGGCGCCACCCAGCCCGCTTGGCGAACTCCTGCCACTGGATCGCCGACAGGCGCCGCGGCTGTCCGTTGATCGCCACGACAGACTTCGCGACCCGCTCGAACGTCACATCGTCGTCACCCAGAGCCTCGCGGCGCGCGAAGGTGCGCTCGGAGTCGAAGTCGAGCGCCCTCAGCGTGAACGTGATCTGCGACTGCTCCATCTCGTCGCGCAGCGCCTTGGCCGTCTTCGCCTCAGCCTTCGCGGTCGCCTCGTCGCCGTCGAACACCGCGAGAGCGGCTGCTTCCTGGTGCCGCTGCATCTCGTCGACGCGGTCCCTGGCGTACAGCGTGACCGTGGTCTCCTTCGGCGGGTCGAACGCTTCCAGGAACGCTCCGAAGTCGAACTCCGGCTCCGGCTTCTCGGCGGCAGTCTTGGGGGTGGGCATGGTGTTTCTCCTTGCGTCTCAGCGGCGTTCAGCGGCTTGTCAGCGGCGGCGGGTACTGCAAGGCCGGGCACGCCCCCAGCCGCTGAGATGGGTGCGTGCCCGGCGATCAGGGTCAGGCGGCCGGGACGAGGTAGTCCTTCGCCATGCGACGCGTCTCGAAGATGTCCTGGCGGACGGTGACCTTGCCGTTCTCCTCCTGGCGCTGGAACGCCTGCTTGCCCAGGAGCGCCGACCACACGGTCACGACGTCGCCCGCCTCGATCTTCGGGAAGTCCTCGACGTACTTGCCGTGACGCTGGACGAGGAAGCCGCGCAGGTCCTCGAGCAGCGTCATGTACGCCTTGTTGGCGACGCTCTCGGGGTTCTGCGGGTCGGCCCGGTACGCCAGTGCCTCAGCGGTCCAGGTGGTGCGTCCGGGGCGCCGGATCGTGTCCTTGAGGCACGCCGGGTTGTCCTCCTCGGTCGCGGTGTCGGCCTCCCAAGCCGGGTCCTGGTCCTTCTGCCAGTAGCAGGACAGCATCAGGGCGTTCGCGCCGGTCAGCTCGGCCAGGGTCGGTGCGGCGGGGTTCGCCAGGGTCGGCACCCACAGGGTGAGGACCGCGCCGTCGGACGGGGCGAAGTCGGGGACGGTGATCGACATCAGGACTCCTTCTTGCCGCCGGCCGAGCCGGAGGTCGACTTGGTGTCAGGGGTGGTCGGGTTCCCGGCCTTGTCGGTCTCGGGCTTCGGCGCGAGCGGGCGGCCGTCGGCGTCGACGGCCTCGACCTTCTCGAGCACCGTGAGGTCGTTGGCCTTGGCGGTGGCGCGCGACACCGTGATGTGAGCCCCGGTGATGGGGTCCTTGACGCGCACCCGGTCGTACGGGGATGCAGACATGAGCCCTCCTCGGGGCATCGGTGAAAGGGGTTGGTGCGGCTGGGGATTCAGGCGGCAGCGACCACGCGGGACACGAACGTCCACGAGTCGCCGCCGATGAGGACGCGGCGACCCGGCACGTCCGAGTCGTCGGTCGGCAGCAGGGAGGCGATGTGCTCGATGTGGGTGCAGTCGCGCCCGTCGACGACAGGGCGCAGCATCGCGAGACGCCGGGTCACACGGTCGCGGATCCACGTCATCTGCGACGCGTCCGCCGGCGGCTCACCGTCGGCAGGCTCGTCCGGGAGCGCGACGCACACGGTGCGGAAGTCGATGTCGAGCCGGTGCGGCACGTTGATCGCCACATCGGTCGTGGAGAGGCCCGGTGGCAGGTACACCACCACGTACGGAAACGCTTCCACCGGAAGGGATTCCGGCGACTGCGGCGGATCGAAGAACACGCCGAACGAGCCGTCGTCGAGCAGCGCCCGGATGCCCGCCTGGTGCGCGGCGACGCTCACCAGACCGACTCCGCACCGACGTCCAGGACGTACCGCGCGAGCGGCTTCGCTTCCTTGCGCATCGACCGGATCGGGTCGGGCGCCAAGGGGCCAGTCTTGGAGTTGCCGAAGTACATGAACTGCGCGGACCCGATGTCGTCGGTGGTCGCGCCGATCTCGGCCTTCAACGGGCCGACGAAGTCGTAGGAGATGTCGGCAGCGAACCGCTCGTGGAACCGGCCCGGATGGCCGGTCGAGAACGCCCGCACCTCGTTCTGCATGTCGTTCTTGACGTTGAGCGCGCCCTTCGCCATGACCTGGCGGACCTTCGGCTGAACCCGGGCGCCAGCCCCGGCCATGTCGGAGGCGAGGTCCGCAACTTCGCTGGTGTCGATACGCAGGCGCATCACGACACCCAGCAGCGAACACACAGCCCGGAGGGCGTCACCGCGACCGCCCCGCGGCAGCGCGAGCACGGCCGCAGCGAGACGGCGGGGGAACTCTTGCCCCTGCGCATGGCATCGACGAACTCTCCACGCCGAACCTCGAGCGGAACCCGAACCGTCTTCATCACGCCTCCTTGCACTGCAGGCGACGGTGCACCGGCTGCGACTGCGTCGAGTCCAGCACGACCACCGCCACTCGACCCACCAGCGACGGAGCGTGCGCCGACGCGGTCGTGGTGACCCGCATCCCCGCGCGCACGCCGTCAGCAGAGACCGGGATGCGCAGCTCGCGGGTGTCGACCGTGACCGACGTGCCCGCCTGCTCCACGGTCGTCTGACCGACCGACGGCAGCCATCGCGCCTTCCCGTCGTACGTCGTCTCCCACGTCTCCACGAGCTTGCCCGTCGCCGGGTCGGTGCGCTTGCCGGTGGAGCGCTGGATCAGGACCGCGTCCGTCATCAGCGATTCCGCCTCCTCGCGGAGCTCGGGGAGGGCTGCGGCGATGTCGTGGCCGAGCATGGTCACCCCCACTGCAGCCAGAGATCTGGCCGCGTCCGCAGGTCGATCCCGGTCGGCTCGGGACGCGGGGGCACCTGGTCGATGGTGAAAGCCTTCGGCGCCGTGACGTCCGGGGTGAGCAGCGACCACCACTCCGAGAGGATCGTGATCGTGCCGGAGGACTGCTGGTACTGCAACGCGGTGGTCACGGTCGCGTCGTCGACCGACACGGTGCGCGACTGCTGCGTGCGGCGCGGGTCCGGCTCCTTCAGCCGCAGCGCGACGGCCTCGACGAGCACCATCGCCAGGTCATCGTCGTCGAGCCTCTCGAGCTCGCCCAGGCGGCGACGGATCGTGGCGCGCGCCCACCCCAGCCAGAGGGTGGCCTGCTCGGTCTCGATCGGGGTCAGGGCGCGGCCGAGAGTGACAGCGATGCGCCGGATCAGCTCAGCGTCGTCGATCATCGTCCGCGCCCTCCCTCGATCACTTCTTGGCCGGCGCCTTCGGCGCGGCCTTCTTCGCAGGCGCCTTCTCGGCCTCCCACTCGGGGCCGAGCCGGGCCAGGACCGACTCGTCAGCGGTGACCTTCGTGCCGGTCACCTTGTTGACCGCCTTCATCACGCGACGGCGTCGTCGTAGGCCGCGAACATCGTCGGGTCCACCGACCATCCGGCCGTGAACTCGATCAGGTAGGCGATCATGTTGTCCTGGAACAGGTTCCAGGTCTTGCCGGCGCCGTCGACCACGGTCGCCTCGGTGGAGCGCTTGAGCTCGATCGAGGTGCCGTAGCCCCACGACAGGCCGCGCGTCCAGTCCCCGACGAAGCCGCGGACGGCGGTCTGGTTCTGCGTGCCGACGCGACCCGACACGGTGCGCCCGTACACGGCCTTGAGGCCAGCGACGGTGTCGGCGCCGACGTTGAGGTTGGGCAGCGCCGGGATGGTCGCACCGACGGTGTTCTGCGTCTGCACGACGCGGGCCAGGCGGGTGCGGTAGGTGGAGTCGAAAGCGAACCCGTTGGGGTCGGCGTTCTGGTTCGTGATCGCCAGGTCGTAGCCGGCGAGCACGTCGTTGGCGAGCTCGGAGCCGAGCTCGACACGGTTGGTGGTCGCGTTGACCGAGGTCGCGTTCGGCACAGCCTGCCCGGTGCGGGCCGACTTGCCGTAGAACACGCCGTAGTCGATCTGGCGGCCGACGCCGTTGCGCATGTCGGCCTGGATGTTCTCGAGCATCGAGGCGGGGTTGAGCCGCGCGGCCTCCTGCGAGACCAGGATGATGCCGGCGAACTTCCAGGGCGCCAGGGTGCGGTGAGAGAACCCGACCTCGGAGACCGGCTTGGGCGTCGCCTCAGCGACGTAGCCGACCTCGAAGCCACCCTCGTAGACCGGGATCACGGTCTCACCGAGAGGCATCGGGGTGGAGGAGGTGAGCTGCCCGACGACGGACTGCTCGAACGCCTGCTTGAGCTGAGTGGATGCCCAGTTCTTGGGCAGCGGGATGTCGATCCCGTCGACCTTCACGGCCATGATGTGCTTCCTTCCGGGAGGCTAGGTGCCGAGCCCGAAGAAGGCTCGGGCGAGCTCGTCTTCGTCCGGCTTGGTGGTGGCCTGTCGGCCGCTCTGGTCCACACGCACCCCGACCGGCGCCGGCTCCTCCGGCGTGGCGAGACGCTCCGCCAGGGAGCGCATCGCGTCCTCGTCGGTCAGGCTGTCGAGCAGTCGCGCGTCCTTGGCGTCGAGCTTGAACTCCAACGCGATCTCGCGGCGGGTCGCGCGGGCCTCGGCGGCGACGGCACGCTCTTCGGCGGCCTTCTGTGCGTCGGCGGCGCGCTGCGCCTCGGTCTTGCTGGCGTTCTCGATCTCAGCCAGGCGCTCGGCGGCCTTGGAGTTCTCCTTGGCGCGCTGCTCCCACTTGCGGGACTCGGCCTTCCAGTCGGTCTCGTCCCGTGCGGGAGGAGCCGGCTTCGGTGCCTCGGTCTCGGTGGATGCCTGCTGCTGCGTGTCGTCGGAGCCCTTCGGGTCCGACTGCTGCTGCTCGTCCTTGGGCATGTGGATGTCCTCCGTGCGGAGTCGGTCCGACCCGTGCGGGTCGGGTGGTTCAGGCGACGCCCTGGGCGCGGCGGATCTCGGCGAGGATCTTCTTGACATCGCCGGAGCCGGCCGCGTCGCGGGCGTCGAGGTAGATGCGCTGCAGTGCGTCCGGGTCGTAGCCGCCCTCGCGCAGTGCCGTCATGTCGGCCGCGTCCCACACGGGCGCGGGTGTGCAGTCGCAGTCCGCGTGGTACTTCCCGGCCGCGGTCGACCTCGAGCGGTACCGGGCGCCGCGGCTGGCGAGCATCAGGCAGAACGCGCACGTCTCGGCGCCGGTCGGCACCCGCGCCCACCTCGTCTTCGCGGGGTCGCGCTCGGCCGCATCGGCGATGGTGTCTCGGGCCGGCTGCAGCGCGTGCACGTCTGCCACCTGCTTCACCCGGCCCGCGGCGTCACCGCCGAGACTCGGGTCCAGCAGCGGCGAGACCGCCCACCGCAGCTGCTGGTCCAGGCCGCTCAGGTCCGGCACTGCGGGGCGGGCCAGGTAGGAGCCCGGGACCATCGAGGTCTCACGGGCCTCGTCGTAGTAGTCGGCCGCGAGCCCGGCCGCCATGCCGCCGTAGTCCTCGACCAGCGGCGGCACGAGACGCATCAGGTCCGACGGGTCGTTCCCCAGGCGGCCCAGGTCGGCCAGCAGCAGCCGGCGCAGGTTGGCCAGCAGCCGCCGGAACGTCTCGACGTCAGCCGGCATCGGCGCTCACGCGCCCCAGCCGCGCCGCCAGCTCCTGCCTCGCGGCGCTACGCCGCCGGTCCGCGGTGATGCGCTGGATCGCGTCGTCGTCGTAGCCCAGCTGCTCGAGCGCGACCGGCGAGTCGGGCGGCAGCACCCCAGCCTGGATCTGCTTCATCACCGCGTCGGTCGCAGCCGCGCGCGACGGCGTCGACGGGTCGCGCCACCGGCCGAACAGGCGCAGCAGCTCCGGCGGCGGCGCCATCAGCCCGTCCCGGATCTGCACGCCGGTTATCACCGAGCGCACCAGCGCCGGGGAGAAGCCGTCGCACGTGGCCTCGGCCTCGATGACGATGTCCTCCTTCGCCGCGTAGATCGCCTCGGCCGAGGCTGGGTTGTCGGTCACGATGCCCAGCGACGACACCGGCAGCGACGTCTCAGCCGCGAAAAGTTGCGCCCACATGCGCATCTGCTCGATGTGCGGCTGCATCGAGATCTGCGGGAACTGGCCGAGCTCGGGGACGTTGCCGTCCTCGTCGCGCGCGATCGCCAGGATGCGACCCATGACCAGGTCCCACGTCGAGCGACGCTGCCCGTCAGCGCCGACGAATGACTCCTCCTCCGCGCCGAGCAAGTACCGCTGCGGCGCGGAGTAGAACTCGGCCCCCACCTCGGAGCGGATCACGGTGCGCATCGCCGAGTCGGTGATGGACATGACCGCACGGGAGATGCGCGACGACCCGAACGGGCGGCCCGGGCGCGGCCGGTACACCAGCGGCTCCGCGGGGACGCGGCCGAGCGAGTGCCGCAGTGTCCGCACCCGCCAGCGGTCGTTCTCGGTGCGGAAGATCTCGTGAGCCCGCGCCGGCGTGAAGAACAGCATCCGGGTGGCGCCGTGCTCGTCGCTGTCGACGATGCCCAGGAAGGAAGTCATGCCACGCCGGTTCGCGTCCCACGTGCCCGTGGCGCTCGTCGCGTCGTAGACCGACATCAGCACATCAGGCTCACCCACCGACGGGTCGCCCTTGGTGGTCAGGATGAACGCGACCGAGTGCAGCAGCGCCGACGTCTGCGCCTGCGGGGCCTCCACCGCCATGCGGTTGTCGGCCCACATCTGCGGGATGCCGAAGGAATCCACGTCGCCGCCCGGGAGCGCGAAGCCGGTGAACTTCACCCGCCGCGCCAAGCCGTCGACAGCCTTCGCCGGCCAACCCATCGCGACCTCGAGGTGGCGCAGGTTCGGCGGGACCGCGATGCCCAGGTCGCGCAGCAGGTTGGTCATGTCGTAGTACGACGCCCGCAGCCGATGCCGCTCGCGCTTGGCGTAGAGCTGTACGACCAGGTCGCCCAGGAGGCGGCGCTCAGCCCCGTCGAGCTGGCCCATCAGGTCCGGCACGAGAGCCGCATCGGCGGCGGCGACGACGCTCACGACATCACCACCACCTTCCCGCTGCCTGCCCTGCCACGCGGGCGCTCGACGTTGGACGACTGCGCCCCGTGCAGCGCGAGAGTGACGGCGACGATCGGGGTGATGTCCGACTCGGCGGCCTTGCGGTTCCAGCCCCACGCGTCGCCCAGCGGTCGCCGACGACCCTGGGAGAGGCTGTAGTTCAGCTGCGGCTGGTCGATGTGGCGCAGACGGTCGTCCATCGCCGCGTCGTAGAGCCGCCCGCACGCGGCGGCCATGTCGCGCGAGTTCGTGACCGTCACCCGCACCTTGTGCTCGGTGAGATCGTCGAGCAGCGACGCCGCCGGCGACAGCGCGTCCACCACCACGGCCCGGATCTTGTTCTTCGCGACCCGCTCAGCGACGTACGGCGCGATCCACCCCGTGCCGCGACGAGACTCGACGAGCTCCACGTGCCACAGCCCGTCAGCACGGCGGCCCGCGAGCGCCACCGAGGAGGTGAGCCGGTCCGGGGCGACGTCGATGCCGAGCGAGAGCTCCTCGACGGCCAGCGACTGCTCGTCGGCCAGCGCCGCCCACGCCTCCGCCCCGATCACCGCGTCGGAGCCCTCGGCGTGCCACACGCCCAGGGCCTCCCGCAGCCAGGAGTCCTCCGACGGCAGGTTCTCGCGCAGTCGCAGCATCGACTCGAGCGGCGTGCGGTGCGGGTAGGACGGGTTCGCCCTGGCCCACTGCTCGCGATCGTCCGGGTCGGCGTCCTCGTCGGCGGAGAACTCCACGTACACGGTGTCTCGCGACTTCCCGCTCAGCGCGTTGGCCCGCTTCAGCGAGAACGCCTCGCCGGGGTCCACCGGCCGCGGCGGAGTGCCCAGGAAGAACAGCAGCGCCCCGTGCGGGTGCCGCGCCTGGTTCGTCGCGGCGACCATGTCCTCGAGCGCCTTCTCGGTGAGGATCTGCGCCTCGTCGAACACCAGCGCGTCGATCACGTCGAAGCCGCGCCCGAAGCCTTGCTCGCGTGCGCCGAACAGGATCACCGACCCGTTGCGGAACCCGATCTCCTGCTCGCCGTTCGCGGTCCTGATGTAGGCGACGTGCGGTCGGACCAGCTTGCGGGCGCAGATGCCCTGCAGGGTGCGGAAGGTGTTCGTCGTGGTGCGCTGCCGGTGCGCCGTCCAGATCGCCCGGTAGCCGGGGAACAGGATGCACATCACGACCAGCAGCGAGCCGATCGTGAACGTCTTGCCGACCTGGCGGCCGATGCTCAGCACCACGCCGCCGACCGTCGCCGCGTACTTCCCGTCGCCGCGCTTGCCGAGCATGATCCGGCCGAGCCCGTCCTGCCAGGCGTCGTACCGGGCGATGTTCAGCTCAGCGGCCTTGGCGCGCACCGCCGGCCAGCCGGTCGTGACGACCCCGTCCGGGATGACGACGTGTCGGGCGGCCTCAGACAGCCGAGGCGTCGAAGTCTTCGTCGGCGACGGGGCCACTGTCGGCGCTCTCGTTCTCGCGGGCGTCGATCGCCTCGATGTCGCGTACGACCTCGACCAGCCGCTTCGTCAGCGCCGCGAGGTCGCGCGCCGGTGTGTTCTCGCTCTCGACGGCCTTCGCGATCCTGGTACGCATCGCCACCAGCAGCTCACGGGTCGTGCCGCTGTCCGCGGCCTGCGTGATGGTCTTCGGAGCCCGCTTCGCGGCCGTCTCGCCCGGCGTCGCGGCCCGGAGGTGCTTGCGTGCAGCCATCGGCGATCACCTCCGGCGGTGGAAAAGGTCGGGGAGAGAGATCGGCAACTATCCCTGCGGATTCCAGGGCGTACCGGGGAGGGGCGGCCCCCACCCCTGGTCACTGCAACGACTGCGACCGACGAAGGATCGTCGACGGCGAGCGCTTGCCGCGGCGTGAGTTGCACGTCAGGTGCGCGGCTTTGAGGTTCGAGCGGTTGTCCTTGCCGCTGTCGTGATGAGCGACGACGTGATCGGCTGTCGCACTCATCGGGTCAGGCCAGCTCAGCGTCTTGTCGATGGGCTGTCCGCACAGCCAGCACGTGAGGTCGCCGCTCAGCGCTGCTGCTCGCTCGCGGCGGTAGCGACGGTGCGACGTGCGACCCATCACCCACCCCCGGCATGACGAAGGGCGACGGCCTTAGCCATCGCCCGATGCGGACATACCTCCGCACGCCCCATCGTTGCGGTTCGTCTCGGTCGATGCAAGCGCCCACGCCTCGGCGAGTCGGCCGACACCCTGGTGCCAGTGGTCCGGCATGCGCTCGGCGTGGCAGCGGATCACGTCCTGCTCGCGGAAGCGCAGCGGCCTGGCGCCCCGGCGCAGCGGGGTGAGGTGACCGCGCACCACCCACGAGCGGACGGTGGCGGGCTCGACCCCGACGAGAGCGGCGGCCTGCTCGGTGGTGACGATCTCCACGTCAGCCGGCCGCCTCGATCTCGTCGCGGGCCTGCTCGAACATCCGCGCCCAGATCAGGTAGCGCCCGTGGGAGATCTCGGTCTTGCACGTGGTGCAGACGACATGGTCCTCGCCGCCGAAGATGCGCAGGCTGACGCGCCGGCACTCGGGGCAGGGGATGCCGCGCAGTCGCTTGGACTCCTCGCGCCAGGGTGCGGCGGCGTGGGCGCGGCTCATCTCCTCGGCGAACGCCTCGAAGTCGTCGCCGATCCCGGCCAGGCGCTCGAGGGTTGCGAGCTGCGCGAGCAGCCAGCGGGATGCGGTGTGCACCTCGAACCGGGCGGCCGGCTCGGTCCAGCGATACCCGGCCCGCTCACCCTTGACGAGCGCGGTGCGCTTGCGCGGGTCGATGCGGGCGTCGTTGCTCTGCTGCCGGACGGGGCCGCGCGCCTCGGTCTCGTCGACGATGCGCTCGACCCAGGCCGAGAGCGTGTCGGCGATGGCCTGCGCGAGGTCGAGGCAGGCCAGGCGCAGCGGCTCTCCCTCCTGTGGCGAGGATGGGGTGGAGGCGGCGTGCATCCGGGCGCGGCTGTGGCTGTCGTCGGTGCGCCACCCGTCGGGGATGCGGGCGACGGTCTGGGCGGTGAGCGAGGGTGAAGCGCTCGGGGTGACGACGGACAGCAGCAGGTCGCGCTGGGCGGGCGCCTGCTGGATCATCGCGGCGAGGCGTAGGTGGCACGGCTCGCACAGCGACCCGAACTCGGCGGGGCGGGGGAAGCATCCGCGGCAGGTGTCGCGGTCCTCGCAGTCGGTGGCGTGCCGGCCGAACCGGGTGCAGCCACGGACGCAAGGGCTCGAGGGGAACTCGCTCATCGGGTCTCCTTCAGGTGCTCGAGGTCGGCACGGTGCACGGGGATCAGGTCAGTCATCGTCGGGCTCCCATCCGTCCAGGAGCCCCTGATCGGCCCTCAGCGCGAGGGTTCGGGCGAGGCCGAGCCGGGTCCAGCTGGTCATGGCGGGGCTGATGGTGCGCAGTACCTGCTCGCCGGTGTCGGGGTCGATGACCTCGACGGCGAGGATCCAGGGTCCGTGGAGGCCGAGCTGGGTGGTGAGCGCCTGGTCGATCGCGTCGCTGTCGTCACTCACGGCGGCGCGCCTCCAATCGGGACCGGTCGGTGAGTCGTCGCGTGGGGCAGGGCCAGGGCTTGTCGCACTCTGCGCAGCGGCCCGCGAGGTGGCCCGCATGCAGGGCGGCGACGTCGTGGCGGAGCAGGTCGAGCCTGTCCATCTGCCGCAGCAGCCGGTCGGCGCGCTGCTGCTGCTCGCGGCGGGTGAGCCACAGCCAGATGACTGTCGCCAGGAGCACGCCGACGAGGTACGACAGCGCCTCACTCATCGCCCACCCCCGATCCGCGTCCGCACATCAGCGACGGCGGCGTCGAGCGCGTCGAGCGCGGCCTGCTCGTGCCCGGGGTGGAGGGTGACCTCGATACTGATGCCAGGCAGGCAGGCGAGCAGTCGGCCGTCGCCCCGCTGGTCCAGGTGCTCGACCTCGTAGCGGATGGTGGCGCCCTGGTCCCTCACAGCTGGCGCCCATCGCTCAGTGCGAAGCGGACTCGGGCGAGGGCAGCCCGCACGTCCTCACGATTGTTCGGGCTGTCCACCAGGCCCCGGTAGTGCAGCAGCGCCAGGATCGGTTCGACACTGGCTAGCGTTGCTTCAACTTCCCTGCTCCGGGCCACGCTCTCTCTGTCCCGCAACAGCCCCGCATCAGCGAGAGCCTGGACATGGTGGACGTAGAACGGGCTGCCTTCTGCCGCTTCAGCCAGCACCCGCGTCGCCCGCTCGATCAAGTCGTCATCAGCCACGGGACTCACCGCCCTTGGTCCACGGCTCGACAGTGATCGCCCAGCCCTCGCCAGTCTCGGCGTTGGTCCAGGTCATGCCCTCGGGGTAGGTGTCCAGCACCATCCGGATTACGGCAAGTACCGCGTCTTGGGTGACATCGTGCTTCTGCCCGACGAAGCGCGTCCCGTCCGCACTCAGCGATCCAGCCCAGATCGTCTGCGACAGCGGGCCGCACATGACGGCGATTCGCTTGCTCATCGCTGCTCACCGCCGATCTGCTCGCGCAGCAACGCGGCCTGCTCGTCGGTGAGGCGGAACACGGGGACGAAACGCTCCACGGTGAGAGCGGAGCAGCACGCCCCGTCCTCCGTCATCCACCGGCCGCCTCGCTGCTCCCACACGGCCCCGGTGACGGTGTCGCTTCGATGCCGCATCAGCCACCAGCCGTCCTCGATGGGCGGCGCGGGCTTGTCGGGCACGGGCTTCATGCGCGGGTCGGCGAACCAGCCGCTGTCGCGCCAGTCTGTGGTGCGGTCAGGGTTGCCTGTCAGCCGCCCGTCTCGGTGCTGCCACGCCATGTTCGGCACGACAAACGCAAAGCTCCACGCCAGCACCCAGCCCTCGGAGTAGGTCTGCTCACTCACAGGACTCACTCCTCGGCCTCGGCGGCAATCTCAAGCAGGTCGAGGTCACCGCGGATGCTCTCGATAGCCTTCTCGACGCGGCGGTACGCCTCTGCCACCGGCGTATTCGGGTTGGGCAACGAGTTGCTGGACAGGCCGTAGATGCACGCCTCCAGCGGGCCACCCTCCCACTCCATCTTGGCCAAGAACTCTTCCTCGGTCATGGGCTCGTTCATCGGGGCTCACCGCCCCGCTCGTTCAGCGCGCGGCGCAGATGCGTCTGCGCACGTCCGGCCTGGCACCCGGCGCAGTCGCTTCCGGTGCATCGGGTACCCCACACGGCAGCATCCAGGGCATCGAGCGCTTCCCGCGCGTCCTCGCGCTTGATGATCACTTCGTCGTCAGCGGGGGTGCGCAGGCGCTCGATGCGG
>ERZ501054.4-NODE-4-length-29542-cov-6.517414_pt1 | contig 29542 bp, 24 predicted proteins | sample MGYA00510861_ERZ501054 | MGnify/ENA primary metagenome ERZ501054 (study PRJEB25958, sample SAMN03398586) | human skin metagenome | study: EMG produced TPA metagenomics assembly of the Human Skin Microbiome Metagenome (human skin metagenome) data set. | reverse complement strand
CAGGCCATCCTCGGTGAGCAGCCCGGGAGTGACAAAGGCCCGGGCGAGCCCGGCTACGCGACGCCCAGTCTCCGCATAGGTGCGGATAATCCACTGACCGCCCTGACGAACCCGAGTCGCGGGACGGAACCCGTGGTTGGCAACCGTGGCGCGGAACATGTGGGCGAGGTGGCTCTCAATGAAGTTCTCCCCCGGTACAGGTTTACCGAGAAGCTCCCCGGCCGGGTCAAGTTCAGCTCTACCGGGCTGATGTGTGCTCGCTGCCATGACCATTCTCCCTTACCGGTATCGACCTAACCCCCCATCGTAATGTCCTGCGATCACCCCGCGCAGGCGCCGGTCACAAGCGCTCACGCAGCCAGGCGATGTCGCGGGCCTGACCCTCAGCCTCCCCTGGGGTCTCGACGACGACCGGGGCCTCCGCAGCACGGATGACATCGACGAGGGTATCGGCCTCGCACTGACCTTCCCCCAGGTTGGCGTGGCGATCCCGCCCCGACCCGACAGCGCCCTGAGAATCATTAGCGTGCACCAGGTTGATCCGACCCGTAATGCCACGCACATCGTCGACCAGACTCGCCATGTCGAGACCGGCCGCGAAAGCGTGGCAGGTATCCAGACAGAACCCGACGTTCTCGTGCCCTGACGCGGCACCGATGGCCTCCCACGTACCCGACAACCTCTCCAGGAACCGCGCCATCGCATTGTCCCCACCGGCGGTGTTTTCGACAAATAGCGGCACCGACATTTCAAGGCCGTCAATAGCCTTGCGCCAGTTGTCCTGACCTTTCTCAATCGGCTCCCCGGCACGCACGTGGCCACCATGGACGACAACCCCCATCGCCCCAACTTCAGCAGCGGCATCAAGGGTCTGTTGCAACAGTTTGCGACTAGGAATGCGGATACGGTTATTGAGGGAAGCGACGTTGATAACGAAAGCAGAGTGCACAACCAGCGTCAGCCCAGCCTCCCCAGCGGCCTCCCGCAGCGCCAGCGAGCCGCCGGGAAAGTCACACACCGGCTTCTTCCAAGACTTCGGATCGCCCAGGCTGATCTGAGCGATGTCGGCTCCACGTGCTGCCGCCTGCGCTACGGCGTCAGCGGTGTCAACATGACCGCCAATGATCCACTTCGTCATGTCGATACTGTGCCATGAGGTAGCGACTGTCCGACGTTCGTTATGACGGAACGCTGACGAAAGTCGCTGCGATGATGGTGACCATCCCCGCAGTGCCGTAGATTGGACGGTATGGCAACGAGCATGGTCACGGGCGGAACATCAGGCATCGGCCGCGAATTCGTCACCCAACTGGCTGCCCGCGGCGACGACATCGTCATCGTCGCCCGCGATACCGAGCGCATGGCCGCGATCAAGGCGGACGTTGAGGCCCGTTACGGGGTTTCCGTCGAGACCATTGCAGCAGACCTATCGCGCCGCGAGGACGTCGACCAGATCACCACTCGGGTGGAGGACCCCAACCACCCCGTCGATCTATTGGTCAACAACGCCGGGTTCGCAGTGCACGCCAAGATCCTCGACCCTGAGGCCCTTGAACTACACGACCGCGCCGTCGAGGTCATGATGCGGGCAGTCCTGGTGCTCTCAGCAGCAGCAGGACGGGCAATGAAGGCCCGCGGACATGGGGCCATCCTCAACCTTTCCTCGTCAAGCGCTTGGATCAACACTGGCAATTACTCCGCCATCAAAGCGTGGGTACTCACCTTCACCGAGGGCCTGTCCAACGAGCTGGCCGGCACCGGCGTCAAGGCCATGGCGCTGTGCCCGGGATGGGTACACACCGAATTCCACTCACGCGCCAACGTCACCGCCAACCATCTGCCGGACTTTTTCTGGATCGACGCCGAAGTTCTGGTACGCGAGGCTCTCAACGACCTTGACCATGACAAGGTAGTATCCATTCCTACCCCGCTCTGGAAGTTCTTCATCGCAGTGGCCACACATACCCCACGTTCCGCTATGAGATTCCTGTCACGAACTCTGTCCTCGTCTCGAGACAAGGACGACCACCCTCGACACACTCCGGGAGGCGAGGCCTGAGATGGCCAGCGTCAAACCCACTAAGGACCGGGGCCGGTACACCAATGATCTGTCCGCCGCGACGCGGCAGGCAGCGAACATGCTTCTGCTGCGTCCTTTGGTGTGGAAAGTCGTCAAAGTGAGCGTCCACGGAGCCGACAACCTCGACGGGCTCGACGGTGCCTACGTCGCCGTCGCTAACCATTCCTCCCACCTCGACGCGCCGCTCGTTTTTGGGGCCCTTCCCAAGCGGCTGTCAAAGTACCTAGCTACCGGGGCCGCTGCTGACTATTTCTTCACCGCCTGGTGGAAGGCCATCGCTCCGGTGCTCTTCTTCAACGCGTTCCCGGTCGACCGAGGCAAAGGCAAAAGTAAGCAAGGTGCCCGTAGTCCCCGTTCCCACCGCGGTATGGCTGGGTCACTGCTGACAGATGGCGTCCCCCTGCTGATCTTTCCGGAGGGCACCCGGTCTCGCACCGGTGCAATGGGCACCTTCAAACCTGGGGCTGCCGCATTGGCTATTTCACGTGGGGTTCCGGTTATCCCGATTGCTTTAGTAGGAGCATGGGCGGCTATGCCGTCCGAGCAAGCCGGGTTACCAAAAGGACGCCCATCGGTCCACGTGGCTATTGGACACCCTATGGACCCTGTTCCCGGCGAGATCGCCCACCAATTCTCCGAACGGATTCGTCGCCAGGTCATTGAGTTGCACGACCAAACCGCCCGCGCCTACGGCATGCCAACCCTTGACGAATACGGACGCCACCGCGCGCTAAGCCAGGCCTCCGAGAGCGGCGACACCGCATCCACCAACCACTCGACGTGCACAAGCAAGGAGCCGGCTGAGCCACCTCGGCCAAACGGAGGTCAATAATGGATCGCCCGGTCAATATCAGGGAGGTCGAGGCCTGCCGGGTCATTTCGATGACCCGGGTGGTGTCCATTGATGAGCTCGGCCCCTTCATGGACGAAGCCTTTGGGATTCTTGAGCGCCTTGCCCCAGGTGATCCCACCCTCGGCAAAGCCTCCCCGTTTGTCATTTACCACGATGGTCTCACTGCCGAACATGACGGAACCGTCGAGGTATGCCAGCCGATCCGAGGCACTATCGATGACGCTGTGCTCCCCCTTGACGTCGCTGTCCGCACCGTTGAGGCCCATCGGGAAGCGTGGGTCACCGTTACCAAAGCCGAACTGGAATACCCCGACATCGATGAAATCTACGATGCCTTTGACGCCTGGCTTGAAGAAGCTGGGCTAGTGCGCAGCGCCGCACCACGCGAGGCCTACTGGGCCGACTGGGACACCACCGGCATGGAGGAACCGGTCTGCGACGTGTGCTTTCCCATCGAATGAGGCGTCTCTTTGGTGCGAACGACTCAGGGCTGCCGCAGCAGCACACCAAGCGCCGTCAAACAGGCTGTAATCAGCTGTAGCGGACGGTCACCAGACCCTGTCCGGGAGCGATAGCGTTCATCGCGGCCGTTGAAAGATCAAGGCACCGTCCGCCGACGTAAGGACCGCGATCGTTAATGCGCACAGTCACAGTACGACCATTGCTGACGTTCGTGACGCGGATAGTCGATCCAAGCGGAAGGGTCTTCGACGCAGCAGTGAAGGCTGACGGGTCGAAGGTCTCACCGGAAGCAGTAGGGCCACCAGCAGTACCGTCACCCTCACCGTAGGTAGATGCCAAACAGGTAGTACCACTGGTCACCGGATCGGACGACTGAGATGCTGTCGAACGGTGCGAGGCGGAGGACGAACGCGTCGAAGGAGAACTCGACGACGCAGTCTTAGTGCCAACCTTGACGACCTGGGTCACAGGGGCGTTGACGACCTTGCTGGAAACCTTCTTCTCGGACACCTTCTTGCCGTCCTTAAAGACGACGGTCCAGGTTTCCTCGTTGATGCCGTTGACACCCTTAGTGATGACCTTGATCTCGCCCTTGGGCAGGCTGGAGTCCTCGACCTTCTTGGTGGAGAAGGGCACGGCGACACGACGCTTCTGAGACTTCTGGTCAACCATCGTCAGGGTAATCTTCATGCCATCGGACAGTGGCGTACCCAGACCCGGGTTAACGGCATCGCTCGAATCAACCTCGACCTTCGCCGCCTTGAGGGCGTCAGCAACGGTTCCAACCGCGGTAATCTTCTGAGTTTTGCCACCGATGGTGACCGTGACATCCTTAGCCGTCTGCATCGAGAAGGACAGCCCGGCACGCGAAATATCCAGTGAACGCGACACCGACACGAGGTTGTCAGGATCTGACTGGTTCAGCTGAGCCAAAACCTCGGCCACGTTCTTAGCCGTGGTCCAACGGACCACCTTCTTACCGTCAATAGTGACCACGACACGGCGACCGTAGTTAACGGTGATGACCTGGCCATCGTGAATCTCAGAATCCAGCGAGGGTTGCACATCGTCGTGCGGGCCAACTGTAATCCCCCGCTGGGCGAGAGCTTGCTTGACCGTGCCTGGCTTAACCTTGGCCTGCTGGGAGACTCCGTCCACGGAGAAGGTCACGGTATCTCGATCAAGTGCCTGGACCATCGTCAGGCCGCCAGCCGAGGTAAGGCTGAGGGCCCCGGCAATCGCGGAAGCTACAACTTTCGACATTCGACCATTTCAGTATCGGGGGCTCGAGGGCCCGGTACGGAGATCGGCGTCAGCCACACTGGCACGCGCCAACGTACCTCCGGTGGAAGGCACGGGCAACACCATAGAGCAGATCATCCGGAGAATCCAAAGATTTGCTGAGAAACTTAAGATTCGCTCGTTTTGAACGCATGCTCGGCGCGGATCACATCGACGTCGCCGAGGCCCCAGACTTCGTGGAAACCGTGCTATAAAGCCATTCTCCTGACGAGACCCCGGCGGTGGACCCATCCCAGGTTCTCAGTTTGAATCGCTCATCCCAGGATGCCAACGCACCAGCCTCATCGAGTTCGTGACAACGAAGATCGAGCTAAAGGCCATTGCCGCAGCCGCGATAACCGGGCTCAACAAGCCCACGGCGGCGACCGGAATAGCAATCACGTTATAAGCGAAGGCCCAGAACAAGTTCTGGCGAATCGTGCGGTCCGTGGCGTGAGCAAGAGACAGGGCGTCAACCGCCAAACGCGGATCACCTCGGGTACAGATGATGTCGCTGGCAGCAATAGCGACATCGGTGCCAGTCCCCATAGCGATGCTCAAATCTGCCGTTTGGAGGGCAGCAGCGTCATTGACCCCATCCCCCATCATCGCGACGCGGGAGCCGTCCGAACGCAGCCGAGTGACAACGTCGACCTTGTCCGCGGGCATGACCTCACTCATGACCTCGTCAATGCCCAATTCTGACGCCACGTGAGCTGCAGCGCCGGAATTATCACCCGTCACCAGCACCGGGCGCACGCCAGCTTGAACCATCCGCTTCACCGCAACGACAGCTTCCGGCTTGATCTCGTCGCTCACCGCGATGGCACCGAGAATGTCGTCGCCTCGCCCCACCACAAGCACCGTACGGCCCTCAGCCTGGGCTCGCTCGACATTTTTCGACAACGTGTCAGGGATGGCGTCAAAAAGCGACACCCGCCCAGCCTTGGCCGGCAACCCGTTCACAGTCCCACTGACCCCAAGGCCAGGCAGAGCCCGAAAGTCCTCGGCGGGGGCCACACCTGGGCACGCCTCAACGATGGCCCGCGAAATCGGGTGCTCCGACCCCACTTCAAGCGCTGCTGTAACAGCAAGTGCAGGTGGGTTGTCAGAAATGTTCACCACACGTCCAGATTCATCCCACACCGCGACTACGGCCATCCGGCCAGTGGTGAGGGTGCCGGTCTTATCCATCGCCATAACGTCGATACCGCGGGCCCTTTCCAGGGACCCCGCACCTTTAATAACGATTCCCAACCTGGCACCGCGACCCGTGCCAGCAAGCAGGGCCATGGGGGTCGCCAAGCCCAGGGCACAGGGGCACGCAATGATGAGAACCGCCACCCCAGCGGTGAAAGCCGCCGTGACCCCCTGACCCAATACAGCCCACACAATCATCGTCAGGGCCGAGATGATCAAAACTGTCGGCACAAAAATCGACGAGACTTTGTCGGCGAGATCCTGGGTCTTAGAGCGACTGGTTTGAGCAGCCTCAACAAGGGTGGCGATGCGAGACAGCTCGGTATCTGAACCAACGGCGGTTGCCTCCACAACAAGCCGTCCAGAGGTGTTAACGGTGGCGCCGATCACCTCGTCACCGACCGCCACCTCGACCGGCAATGACTCCCCGGTAACAAGAGACGCGTCGATCGCTGAGCTTCCCTCAGCAACCCGACCATCGGTGGCGACCTTCTCCCCCGGCCGCACTACGAAGTGATCCCCCACCGTGAGGGCCTCGATCGGGACGGTGACCTCCTGCCCGTCACGGATCATCCGCACCGACTTGGCGCCCATCCGTAGCAACGCTTGCAAGGCCGATCCGGCCTCAGCGCGGTTACGGGCCTCAATCCACCGCCCAATGAGGATAAAGGTAATAACGCCGACTGATGCCTCCAGATATAGGGCAGAGGAAGGATCAGTGCGCTCCAGGGCCCATGTCATGCGGTGGCGCATACCGACATGTCCAGCACTGCCCCACATCAGCGCCCAGACAGACCACCCCAACGAGACCAAAGAGCCGAGGCTAATGAGAGTGTCCATTGAGGTTGCGCCATGCCGCAGGTTCGTCCAAGCAGCGCGATGGAAGCCCTCCCCGCACCAGAAGACGACCGGGAGGCTAAGAGCCAGCGCCAGCCACTGCCATCCGTCAAACTGCAGGGCTGGAATCATCGAGAGCAGCATGACCGGCACCGCGAGAATGATGGCAACGATCAGTCTGGCGCGAATTTTCGCCGCGTGGTCCTCGGGTGGTGCGGCCGGCGTGGGGACACTAGCCCCGTAGCCAGCAGCCTCGACCACCCCGATGAGATCGTCGACCCCAATAGGCTTGGTGGTGAGGACATGGGCCTTGCTAGTCGCGTAGTTGACGGTGGCCTGGGCCCCATCAACCTTGTTGAGCTTCTTGGCGATGCGGGCGGCGCACGATGCGCAACTCATACCTGTGATGTCGAGGTTGATGGAGGTAGGTTCCGTCGCGTCCTTCAGCTCAGACTGCGCGTCGGGGTGAGTCGGGGTAGACATGTGTTTCCTTCGTGGACGACCCACCGGAATCCGGGATGTCGGGGGTTACCGGCTCTCTTACCGGCAGCCCCAGCGATCCAGGAGGCCGGTGGGTTGTAGGGAAAGTCAACGTCGGGGGTCGGGGTCTGACGGCGTCATGCGGTCCGAACCCGGGGCCCGACGTCAAGATCTCAACGGAGACTAATGGCTCAGGCTTGGTGACCGCCGCAGCCGCAGCCGCCTTTACTAGCGTGCTCGGCATGCTTAGCAGCAGCCTCCTCGGAGTGCTGGTGTCCGCCGCAGCCGCAACCCGATCCTTCAGCTTTCTTCCCGGCGTGGCCATGACCTCCACAGCCGCACTGACCACCGGGGTGACCGGCAGTATCAAGAGATGAGGCTTCGGCAACGGTGTACTCTCCGGCCTCATCAACGGCATCGGCGACCTTGCCAAAGGGGATCTCTTCAGCCGAGTCGATCGTCATTGAGCCTGATTCGAGGGAGACAGTGACGTTGTCGACGCCGTCAAGGGCCGAGACCTCTTCGGTGATCGCCTTGACGCAGTGCTCGCAGGTCATCCCATTGATGGTGTAGGTCTTGTGCATTGTTCCTCCAAGTGTGCTTGCCATCAGGCTTTGACGAGGCGGGCAATGGCCTGGTTAGCCTCGGCGATTTTATCCTCGGCCTCCTGCCCACCAGCTTGTGCCGCACGAGCAACGCAGTGGCTCATGTGCTCAGCGAGCAGTTCCAAGGAAACGGATTTGAGTGCCGAGGTGACTGCTGAGACCTGAGTCAAAATATCAATGCAGTACTTCTCCTCATCAACCATCCGCTCCAGGCCGCGCACCTGCCCTTCGATCCGTTTGAGACGGCGCAGGTGCATGTCCTTATGCCCGAGATATCCATGCTGGGGGGTGGTTACAACCACATGCCCCGCAGGTTTCCCCAGGCGCCGAAGATTCGACGTCATGATCCCCCGCGACATGGTCACCGCCAGGGGCACAACAGCCGTCACCCGAGTTGGTCATGCATCCTCCTCTGCACCAGAGAGTACCCCGAGGGGGTATCTCAGACAAGGGCGCAATCTCCCGGTGACCTCACGTCACACTCGCCGGGCCTGCCGATGGTTTGACGGACCATCTAACCCGCTCCGGAGGCCACCATCCATATCCACAGCCCCTGTGGATAACGTGTCGCTAGATGGCACTCACGTCGCATTCAAACCCTACTTGTACACATCCCAGCCGAACACCGTCTCCCCCGCGACACGCCGAAAATTTTCGTCCAATAACTCACACAGCGACTATAACCCCTAGTCAAAGGGTAGTTACTAGATAGTATTCCACGGCATATCCCCCGATCCACCGAGTTATCCACACGTTATCCCCAGGCGGTCCACATCCATCCAGGCATTACCCACAAGACCTGTGGATAACTCTTATCCGGGAGTACTTAAAAACGTGGCACACTAGCCCCCTGTCAGCCGTGAAGGAGCCGCCATGTCCAGCGCACCCGCCGAGCCGGGCCCGTCCTTGGACCGTAACCCTCCCCAGGACATTGACGCCGAAAAGTCCGTACTAGGTGCCATGTTGTCTTCCAAAGACGCCATCGCCGACGTCGTCGAAGAGATCAAGGGCGTCGATTTCTACCGCCCTGGACACGAGCTCATCTTCAACACCATCACCGATCTATACGGTCGCGGCGACCCTGCCGACACCGTCACCACCGCCGATGAACTAGATCGCCGCGGCGAACTCGAGCGAGCCGGCGGACGCCTGTACCTCGCAGAATTGCTAACCAATGTCACCGTCACCGCGAACGCGGCATACTACGCCAAGATTGTCGCCGAGAAAGCCGTTCTTCGTCGCCTCGTCGAAGCGTCAATCCGCATCGCTCAGATGGGCTACCAGGGACAAGGAGAGGTCGCCGACATCGTCGACGCCGCCCAGCAGACCCTCTACGACGTCTCCACCCGCAAAACCAGTGAGGAATACCACCCACTCTCGGAATTATTCGAGAGCACCTTTGACGAGCTTGAGGCCATTGAGGCTCGCGGCGACGCCATGGCCGGCATTCCTACTGGGTTCACCGACCTTGATGAGCTCACCAACGGGTTCATGCCCGGCCAGATGATCATCGTCGCCGCCCGTCCGGCCATGGGAAAATCCACTCTGGCCCTCGACTTTGCCCGCGCCGCCGCGATCAAGAACCATCTCGCAGCTGCAATCTTCAGCCTCGAGATGGGGCGCAACGAGATCGTCATGAGATTGCTATCTGCCGAGGCAGGGATCGAGCTGTCCCGGATGCGTGCGGGGCGCCTGTCCGAAGAGGATTGGCAGCGCATGGTCGACAAAACAACACAGATCTCGTCAGCACCGTTGTTCATCGATGACTCCCCTAACCTGACGATGATGGAAATCCGCGCCAAAGCAAGGCGGATGAAGCAAAAATTCGACCTCAAGCTCGTCATCATCGACTACATGCAGCTCATGACCTCTGGCAAAAAGGTGGAGTCGCGTCAGCTGGAAGTCTCGGAGTTTTCTCGCCAGATCAAACTGTTGGCTAAGGAGCTCGAGATCCCTGTCGTGGCCCTTTCCCAGCTCAACCGTGGCCCCGAGCAGCGCACCGACAAGAAACCCATGATGAGTGACCTGCGCGAGTCCGGGTCACTCGAGCAGGACGCTGACGTCGTCATCCTGTTGCACCGAGAGGACGTTTACGACAAAGAGTCCCCGCGCGCCGGCGAGGCCGATATCATCGTCGCCAAGCACCGCAACGGGCCGACACGGACCGTGCCAGTGGTGTTCCAAGGCCACTACTCGCGTTTCGTCGACATGCAGCGCTAACAGCGGTACCCAAGCAACCCGGTCGGCACTACCGTGGGGTCATGGAAAGCATGCACGCCGTCGCCATCACCGGGCCCCTGCCGGTCTCCGATCCCGAATGTTTCGTTGACGTTGACCTGCCAATACCGGAGCCGGGCCCGCACGACCTGCTCGTTGAGGTCCAAGCCGTCTCGGTCAATCCCATCGACATCAAGCTGCGTAAGGGGGCTGGAACGCTCTCGCATCCCCGCGTGCTGGGGTTTGACGCTGCATCCGTCGTGCGCGCAGCCGGATCGGAGGTCAACGGTTTCAGCGTCGGTGACGAGGTGTGGCATTCCGGAAACCGCGATCGTCCCGGCACCTACTCGCAATTCACCCTGGTTGACTCGCGGATCGTTTCGAAACGCCCGCCATCGTTATCTATCGCCGAGGCCGCATCCCTGCCACTCACTGCTCTGACATCATGGGAAGCCCTCATCGACCACATCCGTCTGGGTACCCCCGAAGAACGCAGTAACAAAGCCTTCCTCATGATCGGCGGCGCTGGTGGCGTCGGGTCGGCAGCCATCCAACTAGCTCGTGCTATTACCAGCGGGCCGGTCGTTGCGACCTCCTCGCGCCCAGAGAGTGCACAGTGGTGTCAGGATATGGGAGCCACCGGAATCATTAACCATCGTGAACCGCTCGCCCCGCAGGTCAACGACTTCGGCATCACCGGGTTCGACGGCATTCTCTCAGCTTATACGCCACCAGCATCGACTTTGGCTGAGATCATCGCACCGTTCGGACATCTGGTCATGATCGACGGAACCGACTCATTCGATCTCATGGCCTTCAAGTCAAAGTCATTAACGGTGACCAGCGAGTCGATGTTCAGCCGTCCACAGTTCGCGACGCCCGACGTCGCCGAACAAGGCCGGGCACTGGCCAGCATCGCCGACCTCGTCGAGAAGAGGCAGATCCGTCCGACGATGACCCGCCATATCGAGGGTCTGACAGCCCAGCATGTGCGTGAAGCCACCGCAGCCGTCGAGTCCGGTGCCATGATCGGAAAAGTCGTCATTACGCTGTGATCCTTCGATAACATACTCGCCCCGGCTTACCGGGCACCAGTACGTCTAGAAGATGGGCGGTTCGCGACGCCTTGAGGCGACTGACGATCTCGACCCGAATCGGGGTTTACCCGGGCGTCCTAAGCCGCCCAGCTAGACTCGGGGCATGAAGCTGAACAGGGCAGAAAACGTCAACACCGCCGAGGTGGCCGGCCTCGGGCTCGTCGGAGGATGGCTCACTGCTCGCACTACCGGGGTCCGGCCACTGGGCGGAACCGTGCTCGCGGCTGCTGGCTGCTGGGCTGGCCGCACCTGGCTCGCTAAGAGCGGACCGACGATTGCTGGCCTGCTGGGCGCAACCTACCTGGCAGCTCTTGGAGCTTCTCACGGATTGGCAAAGAAGACCGGTGCCTGGCCAGCGGTCATCACCGTGACCGCCGCTACCTGCACTGCGTGCCACTTCCTGTGCGACACCAAGGCATGATCGACCTCTCGGCTCCCGCTATCGAGGTCGCCCCGCTCCTACTCGGGGCAACGATCTGGCGCGGCCCGGTGGGGATCCGTCTCACCGAAGTCGAGGCGTACATGGGACTCGACGACCCAGCATCCCATGCCTTTCGTGGGCCAACCCCGCGCGCCCGCGTGATGTTCGGGCCGCCTTCTCACATATACGTGTACTTGTCTTACGGCATGCATCGCTGCGTGAACCTCGTGTGTTCACCAGACGGGGAGGCATCTGCCGTGCTACTGCGTGGCGGGCAAGTCATAGCAGGCCACGATGATGCTCGTCGGCGTCGCGGGAACGTCGCCGAGAACCGCCTTGCCTGCGGACCAGGAAATATGGGGTCAGCTTTGGGTGCCAGTCTCGAAGAGTCTGGAAACCCGGTGAGCATCATCGGCAATGGTGCGATATCTGCCTTGGGCTGGCGCCTCGAACCCGCACCGGAGATTGCCGAATTCCGACAGGGCCCGCGAGTAGGGATCAGCCGCAACATTGACGCCCCTTGGCGGTGGTGGATTCCCCAGGACCCCACGGTCTCGGGCCCCCGAACATAAGCCACAACGGTCGCAAGGTCACACCCCCTGACCTGCCGTGCCCTCCCAACCCCCCCGGTGACAAAAAATCCCGACCCACAACAGGCCACATCACAGCAGTGATCGGACCCGCCTCGAACCGGCAATTTTTGACCAGCCACGGCAAGACGACCCTCGACGGCCGGCCGGCGACCCCAGCCGGAAGTTGCGCCCGACATCGCAGCAGCACGTGAAAGGGCCGGGGCCCGCCCCCACAGCAGGTCCCGGCCGACTCCGGATCGCAGGAGGTCCGGCGAAGCTGAACCCTCACGCCATCGAAGAGCGGTAAGGTCCAGCAGGTTTCGATCAGTCGAGCAGGTTGTTCGACAGCCCGAGCGAGTGGTGCAGCAGCCACACCGGATGCACGATCTTGACACCCGAGGACTTGGAAATCTGCCAACGGCACGTCTCGGTATCGCACACTCCAACGCCCTCGTTGTGATCCTGCATGTGCTTGAACACACCCGCACCGATCCTCTGAGCGACCTCATAGCGCTCGGCCTTCAGACCGTAGGTACCGGCGATGCCACAGCACGGCTCGTTAGACTCCAGCACCTTGACACCCGGGATGAGCTCCATGAGCTGAACCGCTGGGAATCCCATGCCCTGGCTCTTGACCTGGCAGGGCTGGTGATAGGGAACCGTGATGTCGATCGAACGGAATTGCGAAGTGTCGAGTTCACCATTGCGGTACTCGTCCATGAGGAACTCTGAAAAGTCCCGGGAACGCACCGACACATCGTGCAGCCGAGGATCGTCAACACCCATAATCTCGTGAGCCTCGTGCTTCATCATGCCGACACAGGAGCCGGACGAGGACACGACTGTCAGACCCTTGCCGAGGCTGATGATCTTGTCGCACAGGCTGAGGATGTCCTTGGTGGCACCCTCGAACAGACCGTTCGACTGCTTAGCCAGACCGCAACAGCCCTGCTTCGGGACGAGCACTTCATAGCCCAGGTGCTCAAGCACCTCGATAGATTTCTTGGAGGTCTCGGTCTCGAAGTAACCGCCGGCGCAGCCTTGGAAGAAGACGATCGGACCCTTGGTAGCTGGCTTGGCGGGCTTGTGATGGCGCATCCACTTGCTGAGAGTCTCCGTTTGAGCGGTCGGCATCGGGGCATCACGATGGACCTTAATGATCTTCTCGACGGCGATGCGGATCGGCTTCTGATTGAGGCCCCAGTTGGCCAGCGGGGCGATCGGGGACAGCACACGTCCTTCAAGAGTGGTCAGCGGAATGAGGCGGTCACGCAACGGAACACCATTCTGGTGCTTCATCTTCGCAGCGGCCTGTTCGTTGAGCTCCGCGATCTTCACCCCTTGCGGGCAGTGCAAGGTGCAGATGCCGCAGAAGTTGCACCACTCGAGGGAGTGGTCGACGGAAGCCCCGTCGCGGTAGCGCTCGCCCTGCGGGCCGTTGTACTTCGGACCGGTGTAGAGCGGGGTGGCCTTGGCGACCGGGCACATCGTCTCGCAGATAGTGCATTTGACGCAGGCGTCGAGCGACTGGCGCGAGACCTCGTGTCCGGCGAATGTCTCCTCGATAACACCCATGATCAGTTCCTTTCCTTGGTCGCGGCGCCTGCCCCGACCGACGACAGGATGGCATCGGCAGCCTTGATGGCCGAGCCGAGGGCGATACCCTCACCCGACTTCTCCTGCCACCTGGTAGCACCGGCGATCACGCCGCCGGCGGCGTAGACATTGGAATGGACGGGCTTACCCTGGTAGGTGACGAGCATGGTCTCATCGACCTCAACACCGCACAGGAAGAGCGGCTGTGGGGAACCCCAGTAATCACCGTGGATGAGATCCTCCTCCTTGACGCCTTCCGGCATGGTGACCGGCAGGTCGAGGATGGTCTCATGCAGGTGGCCGTGAGAGTCAAGCTTGAGGGCCCCGGACTCGAAGCCACCGCCAGCGAGGACGACGGCGTCAGCCTTGATCTCCTTGCCGGCACCAGCGGTTCCGACGGTCACGGAGACAACCTTGCCGTCGGCCACCGTGCAGCCGGTGACTTTCGAACCAAGCACGTAGTCAACACGCTCGTTCTTAGCGGTCGCAACAAGCTTGTTGTTGAGGCGCATGCCGGGCACGCAGGGTGGCAGGGATGCGATCTCGAACACCTCGGCGCCGAGGATCTTCTTGAAGTCAGCGAGGACCTCGCTGTGGTTATCGATGCCGAGCACGGCCGGCAAGGCGACAATCTCACCGGGATTGACGAATCCCCTAAGCCCCTCAGCCAGCATTCGACGGGTACGAGCATCGTCGAGGGAGCGAGCGATCGCCAAGCCGGTGGCGTCGTACTCGCCCTCGCGGGGCTCAAAGTCGACCACGACAGCGCGGGCGGAGGCATGGCCACCGCCAGGCAGCGTTGTGCGGTTGATGTTCTGAGCGATGAGACCAGCGTGGAAGTCTTTGTACTGGGCTAACCCAATGACAACGACCTTGTCACCGTCCTTAAGATTGCCGTTGATCATCGACGGCGGGACTAGGGCCGTGGGACGAATCGCACCGACGGCGGTCGGCACGTTGATCGTGGCCTCCCCGTCACCAAGCAGGTAGGAGTCACCGACAACCTCGCGCAGGAAGTCGATGCCCTCCTTCACGGCTTCAACGCCGATCTTGGCGTAGGGATGCGCAGGGTGTTGGGACGCGAATTCTTGGACAGCCTGGTAGGGCTTCTCGACGCGATCCGGGGTGTAGCCGAGGATGTCGATAGTGCCCTGACCCAACTGCAGGCCGCCGACGCCCTTGGTGACGAGGGTCACCCGGGCGCCACCGCGGCGCAGGCGCAGGGCGGTGGTTAGGCCGGCGAGGCCGGATCCGATGACGACGACGTGCTGAGCGTTGAAACGGTCGGCAGTGGTCGATTTGGTGGGGACGGTTGCGGTGCTCACAGCTCGACCTCCTGCTGCGGGGTGGGAAGGTGCTCAACGTCGAAGGTGCCCTGGAAGATCCAATCGTCAAGGGCGGTCTGCCGAACCTGCTCGCCGTAGAGAATCGGCCACAATCCGATCCACCGGTTCTTGAGGAACAGACGCAGCAGACCGGTGGCGCGCTCGGCGTCAATGGTGCCCTCCTCAACAGCAATTCCGGTAGCGCGCATCGAGCAGAAGCCACCCTGGCAGGGACCCATACCCAAACGCAGCTGGCGGCGCAGGTCGTCGAAGGTAGCGTCGGGCTGCTCGGCTAGCAGATCGGTGAACATCTTGCGGCTCATGAGCTCGCACTCGCAGATGACCTGGTTGTCAATCTTCTTCGATGACGGCACGGTTTTCGGGTCGCCACCGCGGACCAGACCAGTCCCGGCACGACGCTCTTCGTTCTCGCCCAGACGGTGGGTGATGAGGTAGTTCTTGCCGACGGTCGATCCGGGCACAGCCTCGTCTGCGGTACGGCAGGGACGGTCGTCGCCAAGTTGCTCACACATGACGTCGACAACGTTCTTGGCCATCAGACGATAGGTGGTGAGCTTGCCGCCGATGATGGAAACGATGCCGTTAACACCGTCGCGAGAACCGTGGTCGAGAACGCTCATACCGCGGGACATGTGGCGGGTATCGGTGGCAGAGACTCGCTTGTCTTTGAATAGCGGGCGGGCACCGGCCCAGGCATGTACGGCACGGGCATCGCGGAATCCGGGGACAAGGGCCTCGCCGGAATCGAGCATCTGCTGCACTTCGTTGCGAGGAATGGCCAGCCGCTCCGGATCGTCAGCTTTGACGTCGGTGGTGCCGATGATCGACACGGTGTGCACCGGCACTAGGATGTCGCCGTCAGCAGGGTAGATACAGCGGTTGACTACCGTGTTCACCAGGCGGTGGTTCATCGCGATCATGATGCCGCGGCCTGGCACAACGTCAACGTCATAGCAACCGACAAGCTCAGCAATGCGTCCCGCCCACGGGCCAGCAGTGTTAATAACGAACTTGCAGTCGATGCGGATCTGCTCGTCGTGCTTAAGGTCGTGGGCGACCACGGCGGTGATCTGGTCTCCCTCGCGAATGATCTCGGTGACGGCAGTGTAGGTCATGACTTTGGCGCCGTATTCGATGGCGGAGTGGGCGGCGCCCCACACCATCTGCCAGCCATCGACCGAACCGTCCTGAACGGCGAAGGCGCGCTTAATACCGGGGTTCAGACGAGGCTCGCGACGCAGGGCCTGCGCGGTGGAGATTTCCTCGAAGGGAACCTTGGACTTCTTGGCTCCCTCAACCCACTGATCAGAGAACTCCAAGTCATCTTCTGGGGTCACCACGAACAAGCCGCCGGTCTTCTCAACGGCGTCAGCGTGGATCCGGGTGACGATCTCATTTTCCTCAGCGCATTCCGTCGCCGATCCGGGGTCAGAGACGACGTATCGTCCACCAGAGTGGAGCAGGCCGTGGTAACGACCGGTGGTTCCTTGGCCGAGGTCGGCCTTGTCCAACAGGACGGCGCGGTATCCACGCATCGCGACGTCCCGCACGACGCCCGCACCGGTGGCACCGCCACCGATGACAACGACGTCTGCGTCCATGGTCCTCATTGAATGCTCCCTTCGAAACCATCCGGCGTGTGGGGGGTGGCTCAGGGATCTCGATGCCCCGCCACCGTTGCCAGGTACGTGACAAGGTTAGGGAAAGCGATGTGTAACAACCACCGAAAACGGCTTTCGTGCATGTTCGTGCACACCCCCTAGAACAGACGTGCAAACCGCGCTACAACGCGATTTCCGTGTCACAAGACCCCGTCTTCAACGCCATGATTTAGATAACTAATCGGTTGTTTAAATATAGAAAACAGGACTGCGGAAATAGCCACTTCCACACGCCTTGAGACAATTCTGACCGCGTCATTGCGTGCTTTCCTTCACGTCAAAGAACACAGCTGAGCCCGGCTCTCTGCGACGAAGTTCCGCCAACGAGAACCGGGCCTACCACATCAACGCTGTGAGCGAACGAATCACTCCACCGGGGTTTCAGCCGGCTTACCGTCAAGGACCTTGGCGATATTGCGAGCAGCCAGACGACTCATCGCTTCGCGGGTCGGCAGCGCAGCCGACCCAAGGTGGGGCAGCAGCACGACGTTCTCCATCGTCAGCAAGTCCGCAGTAATCGTCGGCTCCTCCTCGAAAACATCCAGACCTGCACCAGCAATCGCACCCGTTTTAAGAGCCTCCACCAGGGCAGCCTCGTCGACACAGGCGCCACGAGCGGTATTAACGAGGTAGGCGGTCTTCTTCATCGCAGCCAAGGCGTCAGCGTCGACGAGATGACGGGTCTCATCAGTGAGTGGACAGTGCAAGGAGACAACGTCGGAGGTTGCGAACAGTTCGTCGAGCTCGACGCGACGAGTGGGCTGGGTATTGAGATTGACGGCGTCAATCGCCGCGACATCCTTCTCATGGCGGGCGTTGTAGATGACATTCATGCCGAAGGCTGCTCCGCGTCGAGCCATAGCCTCACCGATCTGTCCCAGACCGACAATGCCGAGGGTAGCCCCCTGTAAACCAGCGCCGAGCATGAAGGTGTGATCGTAGCGCCAAGCCCTGCCTGCACGCACCCAACGTTCAGCCTCGCCAGTACGACGAGTGACCTCAAGAAGCAACGTGAAGGCAAGGTCAGCAGTGGCCTCGTGGAGGACGCCTGGGGTCGATGTGACGACAACCCCAGCCTGCTTAGCGGCGTCAAGGTCGATGTTATTAAAACCAGCGGCGCACTGACCGATGACCTTCAGGTTCTTGCCTTGACCAATCATCTCGGCGTCGAGGGGATCGGACAAGCTCGTCAGTATGGCATCAGCGGTGGCGATCTGGCGCGACAGTTCCTGGCGGTCCATGAAGTGGTCGCCACCTACGACCTCGTGACCGGGGAGCTCCTCGTTAACGACGGACATGAGCTGCGGTGCGGTGACAATAATGCGGGCCATAGCATCACTGTAGGTGACCGCGCCACCGACACACAGCACGTCGCCAAAACTAATGCAGTGTGCAACAATTCCGCTGTGCAGATATCGCGGGATGCAACGAACGGGCTGACCCCCGATCACACTGATGTTGAAATCGCTTTGCAAGCATCGTGGGCCCTCATTGACGTGGCAGCCCGCTCCCTGGCGGAACTTGCCGAAGATGTCAGCGCGCCGCAATACCGACTCCTCGTCCTCATCGACGCCGGAGTGACGCGCGGAGTCGATCTGGCTCGTGACCTTGAAGTCCACTCCTCAACCATCGCGCGCATGGTTGAGCGTCTCGTCGCCAAAGGGTTCATTGACCGTTCTCCCGATCCTGACGATCGTCGGGCCAATGTGCTCTCCCTGACGAAACGAGGGGCCACACTCGTGCAGAACGTCAATGAGCACCGTCGTCGTCAACTCGTCGACTTACTCAGCCACCTCGAGCCCGGCGAGATCGACACTGTCGTCACCGGATTCACCTTATTTACCCGCGCAGCCGAGGCCAGCGGACACGGCACCCCCAACCGCCCTTGCGCAGAGGATTCCAACCAGCAATGACCGAGACTGCCATCCACCCCGAGGCCCGGGCCGCATGGGCCAAACAACTCAGGCGCCTGCGCCGTGCCCTCGTCCCGCACCGTCCCAAGGCCTTCCGAGACTCCCTAAACCGTTGGCTGCTTATGGGCACAGTCATCGGTATCGTCTCTGGCGTCGGTGCCATTATCTTCTTCTTCTGTCTGAAAACCGGCACGCATTGGCTACTCGAGACGTTGGGCGGCTATACCCCACCCGGCACCTTGGGGGAGGGCGGCGGTGTCGCCGGCACCAGGCTCACCCGCCCCTGGGCCATCCCGCTCATCGTCGCCGGAGGCGCCCTGGTTTCGGGAACCTTGGTGTACTTCGTCGCGCCTACCGCCAAAGGCCATGGCACTGACAACGCCATTCATGCCGTCCATCACGACCCGACAGCTCTCAAGGGAAAAGTCGCAGCGGTCAAGATCATCGCATCCTCCCTCGTAATAGGTTCCGGCGGTTCGGGTGGACGTGAGGGCCCCACTGCCCAGATCAGCGCGACCGTCATCTCCTCACTGTGTAAGAAGCTCAAAATCGCCACCCCAGACGCCCGGATTGCCGTCTCAGCAGCCACTGCCTCAGGCATCGGTGCCATCTTCCGCGCCCCGCTGGGCGGTGCGTTACTAGGTGCGGAGCTGCTCTACCGCGACGACATGGAATCCGACGCGATCATGCCTTCCCTGGTGTCGTCGATCGTCGCCTTCGTGGTCTTCGGGTCGGTATACGGATTCGAGCCAATCTTCGGATCGCTCAGTGGAGTGCAATTCTCCCAGCCTTTGCAACTCATCTGGTTCGTCCTACTGGGCCTCACTGCTGGCCTCATGGGCAAGCTTTATGTTGAGGTCTTCTACAGCGGCACCACGCTTTTTGACCGTCTCGACAAGGTTCCTGGCTGGCTCGTCCCGGCTATCGGTGGTCTGGGAGTCGGGCTGCTTGGACTCCTCATACCGGCAGCACTGGGCACCGGTTACGGCTCAGTGCAACAAGAGATGTTCGCCAACAACCTCGTGCGGATGCCGCTGCTCATGGTGCTGGCAATCCCCTTCGCCAAGATCCTCTCGACGACCCTGTCCATCGGATCGGGCGGTTCCGGCGGCGTCTTCGGCCCTGGCATGGTCATCGGCGGAGCCACTGGCGCGGCACTGTGGCGCCTCCTCGAGGGGCTGCCAGGTATCCCATCCTCACCGATGAGTTTCGTCATTGTCGGCATGATCGCCTGCTTCGGTGCGGTTGCCCATGCCCCACTCGGCGTGCTGCTCATGGTTGGCGAGATGACCGGAAACCTGTCGATGCTCGCTCCTGGCATGATCGCCGTCGCCGTCGCTGGCCGAGTTGTCGGGGACACTTCGATCTACACCTCTCAGCTCAAGGATCGCCTGGAGGGCCGACGCGTCCATGCCATGGGGCGCGTCACGAAACTATCAGAGCCTAAATCTGACGACGAGGTAGCTAGCCCGAAGCCCGCTATCAAGAAGCCATCCGGAAAGAATGCTTCCCTCTCGAAGCCTGCTGCTGAGCCGCTTGCCAAACCGCAAGCCAAGCCCGCAACAGTTCCCTCCCCCCATCCGACCACGGCTCCCACCCCAGCCACTCACCAACGTGATACGCCTCGGATCGTCCCGGAAATTATTCGGGCCAAAGACCGTAAACACGAGCTGCTCGCTCGGTCCCCCAAACCCCCGAACGACCCGGGACCGTCATCCGCTTGAGTTCAGTCGGTCGTGGGATGGAAGGGGCTGCGTCCGGCGTGATGGGACCATCCCACTCCAATGACATAGAGGATGACGACGAGCGCCCCCGTTGACATCAGTTGAGCTCGTACGTCGGGGGAAAACATGCCCAGTACAACGATGCCAATCAGCAGGATCATTGCTGCCCAGTTCACCACCGGAAACCCTTTCAACCGCATCGGCAGCGGGGCGCCCTCCTTCTCAGCGCGGCGACGCAGCACGTAGTGAGAGCAGATGGTGAAGAAGTAGGTAACGATGATGGTTGAACCGACGATATTAAGCAGAGTACCGAGTACGGCGTCGCCCCATTCGAAAGTAGCCAGCACACAACAGAATCCAAAGGCGACGCTGGCCAGCACCGCAACCGTCGGCACCGAGCGTCCCCTGGTTCGCATGGCGACGCGAGGGGCCATGCCGCGTTCCGCTAAAGAGCCAAGCATCCGGGCAGCCCCATAAAGATTGGCATTGAGGGAACTCAGCAAGGCCAACACAATGACCAAGGTCATGACCTCGGAGGCTGCTGGGATACCGGCCCGGTTAAGGACGGCCACGAAGGGGGAAGCGCCGAGTTCGGGGTCGTCCCATGGCACCGCGATAACCATGATGGCTACTGAGCCCATGTAGAACACCAGGATTCGCCAAACGATGGTGCGCACAGCCCGGGAGACATTGTGGGCAGGGTCTTCGGTCTCGGCGGCCGCCACCGCCATGATCTCGATGCCACCGAAGCTGAAGGCGACCAAAAGCAGGGCTGTCGCCACCCCAGACCACCCATTGGGCAGGAATCCGCCGTGGCCGACGAGGTTGGATGTTCCCGCCGCGGGAGCCGCCAAGACTCCGCAAATAAGCAGCACACCGATGGTAAGGAAGACGACGACGGCGACCACTTTAAGCAGGGCAAACCAGAACTCGAACTCTCCGAATCTGTCGGCTCCCAGCAGGTTGATTGCGGTGAGGACGACCAGGAAGATGAGGGTAAGCAGCCAGACAGGAGCTATTGGCCACATAGCAACAAGGGTCGACGCCGCCGCGATCGCCTCGGCCGCGACGACGACAACTAGTTCGATCCACCAGACCCACCCCATCGCAAAGCCAGCTGCTGAGCCCATGGCTCGGGATGTGTAGACCGAAAACGCCCCGGAGTCGGGATGGGCTGCAACCATCTCGCCGAGCATGTACATGATGGCGATGACGAGTAACCCGGCGACGATATACGCCACCAAGGTTGCTGGTCCAGCTGCAGCCACACCCTTGCCAGACCCTACGAAGAGTCCGGTTCCGATGGCCGAGCCAAGGCTCATCATCACCAGGTGACGACCCTTCATGCGGGGTTTGTCCATAGCGGGTTCGCCGGATTCCGCCGGGATGCCCGTGGCCGCTACTGCCATATGTGCTCCTCATCTGCGTCGGTGGGGCTGATGATAAAGCTGGTACGGTCCCGCGGATGTGACCGTTTCCCTAGGTGGGACAAGACGTGACGTGACACGGCGACGTGAAGTACCTTCAACTGTGGTCTGTGGGGTTGACCTTGCCTTCTTCAGCGAGACTCTGGCAGATTCGCGAGAGAATGGCTTCGAGGTCGTTGAGGTGGCCGCAATCAAGCCCACCAAAAACGACGCGTCGGATCAGAGCAGCGTGGCCCGGGACGGCCTGTTGTAATGCCGCCGTGCCCTGATCAGTGAGGTGAATGATGGCCCCTCTGCCGTCCGAACAGCAGACGCGACGTTCGATGAGGCCTCGCTTCTCCATACGCGTGAGGTGATGGGACAGTCGGGAGCGTTCCCATCCCATGTGCTCTGCAAGGGCCACAACTCTCATGTCGCCGCCGTCGGTCTCAGACAGACGCACTAGCACCTCAAAGTCCTGCACCGACAATTGCGAATCGCGGGACAACTGGCGGTTGAGCACGGCAGGCAAGGTAGTCGATACTTCCAGCCACAAGCGCCATACGCGCTGCTGGTGGTCGTCGAGCCAAACGGCGGAGTCCTCAGTCACCGTGCCTCCTTTGTCGCTGAGTATAAGGGGCGATAAGCACATCTTCTGTCACCGAAGCACTTTCTTTGTTGACACGTCCAACGTCTCCGTTGAGGTGACTGCCTAGACCGCGTCCCTGACCCCCTAACGCCGATCGCGACGCCCACGTGAAGTCCGCTAACTTCCTCGACGTCGAGACGCCCGACGACGACCTTCCGCTCCACCTCCGCCGCTACCAGCGCTATCAAGCAGAACTGAGCGTCGGATTATCGCTAAGACTGGCCCTGACAAGCCAGAACATTACCGGAACACGCGTACACAAATAGTATCGGAGCCATTTCCTATCATGCTGCCATGACGAGATTTCTCCACACCTCAGATTGGCAACTGGGGATGACTCGGCACTACCTGTCGAAGCGCGGCGACGACGACCCACAGGCACGGTTTACTGCCGATCGAATCGAGACGGTACGCAGGCTAGGCGACGTTGCCCGGCAAGAGGGCTGCGAGTTTGTCGTCGTCGCCGGAGATGTCTTCGAAACCCACAATGTCTCCACTCAGATCATTGCCCGCGCGTGTGAGGCGATAGCCTCCATTGATCTCCCCGTGTACCTGCTGCCCGGAAATCACGACAGCTTAGAGCCGGGGTGTCTCTGGGATGGGCCAGAATTCGCACAGCGCTGCCCGAGCAACGTCCAGGTGCTACGAGACCACGCAGAGACCCAGATCGCTGACGGCAACGGGGTCGTCATCGCTACGATCGTTGCCTCTCCGCTGACGACCCGCCACCCGTCAACTGACCCCCTCGCCGACCTTGTGAAGAACCTGGAGCCCGCCCAGACACCACGCATCCTGGTCGGCCATGGCCAGCTTGAGGGGCTATCGGGGGATGCTCGTGAAGCCCTCATCTCGCGAGCTCCTCTCGAGGACGCGATTGCCCGAGGTGCGCTGAGCTACGTCGCTTTGGGCGATCGTCATATCGCGTGGCCGACCAACGATAACCGCGCCGCCATCCGGTACAGCGGAACCCAGGAGACAACGAGCTTCAACGAGGAGAGCGTCGGCACTGCGGTAATCGTCGACCTCGGTGATCCTCTTACCTGCCAGACGATCAATGTTGGCACGTGGCTGCATGCCCGAGTGAGTCAGGAGGTAGCCAGCGAGGCAGATCTACAGGCTCTGCGCGATAGGTTCGACTCCTTCAACCGCCGAGATCGCACCATCATCCGCTACGACCTTCACGGACAGGTCACTATCTCTCAGAAGGCAAAGCTCGACGAGATCATCGCTGATTATGAAACTGTCTTCGCAAGCCTCGAACCAAGTGAAAACCGCCATGACCTCACCGTGGTGGGAGACGATATCAGCCTGACTGAGGCTGATGTGCCCGGTTGGGTACGAGATGCTGCCGAAGAATTGTCGGACATGTGCGCCACCAATGAAGACGCCGTCGCTGCGCTCACCCTGCTGCACCGTCTCGTCAGCGCTGAAGGAGCCAGTATCGCATCTACTGCACACACTGCGGAGGTGTCACGATGAAGCTGCACCGCATCCACGTCGAAAATTTCAAAGCGATTGACGAACGCACCCTCGAGTTGCCCGATTGTGGGGTTGTCATTGCAACCGGACGCAACGAGATCGGCAAGACCTCCATGGTGGAAGCCCTCGACCTGCTGCTCGATACCAGCACCAAAGCCTCATCGAAGTCTCGCAAAGTCCGAATCGCTCAGCCCTATGGCACATCTCTGCAGGTGGTCGTCGAAGCTGAGATGACGATCGGCGATCACCGCTTCGTTCATCGCAAGTGCTTTCTCAAAGACAAGGAATCTTCACTGAAGTTCCTTGCCGGGCCTCGTGCTGGCCAGACCATCACTGGCGACGAGGCTGTCGAGATGATGGAAACTCTGTTGTCCGGCACAGATATGACTCTGTGGAACGCGCTGCGTCTCATGCAGGCCAGCGGACTATCTCCGTTGCGGCTGGATTCTTCCCAGGCCCTTACCGCTGCCTTAGAACAAGCTGGCGGGCAGCAACCTGACGAGGGTTCCGGAGGCGGACTCATGGATCGGGCTCGAGCGGAATATGACAAGTACTTCACGCCCGGGGGATCAGAGCGTCGCAACGTCTTCGCAGATCGCGACGAGCTCGAGGAGATCCGCAGCAACCTTGCTAAAGGACAAGAGAGGCTCGCAGAGGTCGACGAAGTCGTCGACTCCCTCAGCAGAATCAACGAACAAATCAGCCACGATCAGACCGTGGTGGCATCCAAAAAGACCGACTGCCAGAAAGCTGAGGCTGCCCTTGCGAGCCTCACCGAACTCGAGAAGGAGGTCGAGACCACCAAACGTACTGCCAAGGAAGCAGCGCAGCGTCATGCCGAGGCCAAGAGGGCCCACGACATGAGGGCCAAGCTCATCGACGATCTCGCGACGGCCCAGGACAAATATGAACACTGCCAGCGCGTGGCCGCAGAACTATCGGAGCTGGGCCGAAGCGTCGCCGAGGAACGCGAGGAAGCCAAGACAGCTTTCGATGAGGCTCAGAGGAAAGTTACCCAGGCCGAGGAGGCCGAAACCCAGGCTCGGCAGACCCTTACAACAGCGCGTGTTGGTGAAGAATCGACCAAGGCTCGGCAACAGCTCGACCGGATCAATGAGCTCAAGACGCGCATAACGGCTGAACAGCAACGCCTCGACACCGAGAAAGTGACCGGCAAGGCACTATCCGCGCTAAGGGAAGCCGTCAAGGCCGACGACCTTGCCCGCGATAAGGCATTGATGGCTAGCCCCCAGTTAGCCATCGAACACCTCGCCGACGGGGTTTCGCTACGCATTGACGGCGCCGACCTCGATGTACCGATCGGTACGACGAATCAGCGCCGGGTACATGGCGAGCTCGTCATGGAGATGGGTGAGGCTTGGCGAGTGCGAATCTCCCCCACTTCTGAGGTCATGACCTTAGGGAACGATGCCGAGAAGGCCCACCAAACCGTGGTGTCACAACTCGAGGACTTAGGTGTGGCGAGTCTGGAGCAGGCAGAGTCTCGTCTAGCTGAACGCAGGGTCATGGAGACCCACATCTCTTCCTGGCGGGAACACCTCGAGGAAGAGCAGGGCGAAGTCACCATCCAAGAGCTTGAAGCCATGGCTGAGCGCACTACCGAAACCGTCAGCATCACGGCCGCCGAGGCTCAGAAGCTGGAAGAAGAGGCTGTCGCCGCAGCGAATGAAGCGCGTACCGCCCAACGTCAGGCTGACAACCGGTTAAGAACGGTGGAAGAGCGCCACGTCGAGGCTCATGAGAAGGTCTTCCGGGCAAATATCGACGCTGAAAAAACCGCCGAAACGGTCACCAGGCTTTCTACCGAACTGACGGCTGCACGCAAAATCACCAGCGATGAGACCCTCACCGAGACGCTCACAACCGCCCAGGAGCAGGCTCGACTCACACAGGCCGAGGCCGACCGCGCCCAGGCCGCGCTAGCGGAACGCAACCCCGAGCAGGTCCACACCGAAGCTGAAGGAACACGGGTGGCACTGACGACCGCAAGGGACCGCCTCGAGAACAACATCCGTCGTCGGGCAGAACTCAACGGACAGCTGCAGGGGCTTGGCCGCCAGCAGCGTCAGACCGAGGTCGACTCCCTCACCATCAAGGAACACCAACTGGCTCGACGAGTGACTGGATTGGAGCAGCGTGCACGGTCAGCCAAGTTGCTGTACCAGACTCTGGCAGCCCACCTGGAACACGTGCGACAGTCTTACGTGGCACCTTTCACCACCCAAATCGACCGGATTGGACGCGGGGTCTTCGGCCAGGAGCTTCACGTCGAGATCGACTCCACCTTGTCGGTCGTGGCACGTCAGCTTAATGGCTCCCGGCTGGAATGGGACCAGCTGTCGTCAGGGGCCCGCGAACAGTTGGGACTGATCGTCCGGCTGGCCGCCGCTCGGCTCATTGACCCCGACGATGGAGTGCCGGTGATCCTCGACGACGCCCTGGTCTACTCCGATCCTGTGAGGGTCAGGCACGTCCTCGCCGAGGTAGCCCAAAGTGCTCAGACTAGCCAGATCGTGGTGTTTACTAGCGCCCCAGAGAGGTACGACTCCGTACCCGGAGCGCAGCGCGTGGACTTCGAGTGACTTTGGGATGGCCCGTCGACCACAGGCCGCTAACCCTCCTTCAAGCTCCCAAAACCCGCTCAGGCGCCCGTCCTCATCCAGGCGTCTCCGCGCGCACGCCATGCCAGGATTGCACACCGCACGATCATGAACCCGCTGAAGGCAACCCACAGCCACACCACTGCAGCGGCCGGGTCTGACGGCGCCAAGAGGTGCACAGCCCAGGCCATCGGTAGATACACCAGGAGCATGACAACCTGAGCACCCGACAACCATCGGCCGTCGCCAGCCCCAATGAGCACCCCATCGAGGACGAAAGCCGGGCCAGCAACGATCTGCTGAGCTGCCACGACAAGCAAACCAGCAGCGACCGCTCGGTGTACGGCGGGGTCGTCGGTGTACAGGGCAGGAACCACCTGATGAAAAGCCGCCAGCACGATGCCAATAACAACGCCCGCCACAAGCCCCCATCGCGTCATCGTGGCCGTCAGTGACCGGGTACGACGGACGTCACCAGCTCCCAGGCTCGACCCGGTGAGGGCCTGGCCGGCAATACCCAGGGCGTCCATGGCCATGAGTAGCAAGTTCCACATCGTCATCGTCACCTGATATGACGCCATGGTGATCGCTCCAGACCGCGCGGCGACCCAGGTTGTCACGTAGAGAGCGGCACGCAACGCCAGGGTTCGAATGAGCAACGGGATACCATCACGCAAACTTGAAGCAATGCCGCTCAGGTGCGGCACCAAACTTAAGTCGAGGCCGCGAGTTCGTATCCGCAGCACCCACACCAGAGCCACCGCCATGGCTATCTGGCAGACGAGGGTGCCTATGGCGGACCCCTGGATGCCCCAACCCATACCAAGCACGAACCACAGATTGAGCACCAAGTTCGCACTAAAGGTGACGACCGTCACAACTAAGGGCGTGCGAGTGTCTTGAAACCCACGCAACACTCCTGTGATCGCCATGGTGGCGAGCATCGCGGGCACCCCAAATCCAGTGATGCGCAAATAGCGTCCCGCCTGTTCCGCAACCGCGCCGCTAGCTCCAAACCAACCAGCCACCGTCGTCGGAATAGCCACCAGCATGATCGCCACAAGTAGGCCAATGATGACAGACAGCCACAAGCCATCCACACCAGCCTGGGCAGCTCCCTGACGGTCCCCCGCCCCCATTCGACGTGACGATGTTGCCGTCGTCGCGTAGGCAAGGAAAACAAAAAGCCCTGTGAAGGTCGTCAAGGCCGCCGAAGCCACACCCAGGCCTGCCAACTCGGCGGTGCCCAGATGCCCGACCACTGCGGAGTCTGCAACGAGGAACAGCGGCTCAGCAATCAGGGACAAGAAAGCAGGCACTGCCAGATTCAGAATCTGACGGTATCCGGCCCCAACCTCGGAGCCCGGATCGCGACTCCCTCGAACCATCAAGCTCGTGCTATCGCACCGCGCAGGGACGCACGAATGACATCGAGAACCCGGTCAGCCCACTCCGGAGTTTTCTCACCACGCAGGGGACCAGAAGTCGACAGCGACGCAAAACCGTGAAGCACGGACCACAGAAGAATGACGAGGCTCCGGACGTCAACCCGGTCAGAAAGCGTGACCTCTCGATCTGAAAGGACATCTTGGATTACCGAATCGGGCAGATTCGGTGCTTTCGACCGGTCCACGTTAAGAGCGTCAAGCCCCGTATCCGAAATGCGATACGCCACGTCGAAGAGCCCCGGCTCAGTCAGAGCGAAATCAAGATATGCACGGCAGGCAGCCACGAGTTGGGAAACTGCCACGCTCTCATCGTCGATGGGCTGGGCCTCAGCCACCGCTTCACGCATGACGACACCGATCTGGTCGGCAGCCGCCAGACCCACCTCATCAAGAAGGGCCTCGCGATTCGCGAAGTGACGGTACGCGGCGTTAGGTGATACTCCTGCGCGGCGAGTAGCCTCACGCAGCACAACAGCCTCGGTGCCACCGCTGCGAGCCATCTCCAGACCCTTCTTTACGAGGACTTCGTGAAGATGACCATGATGGTACGTCTGACGTGGTTGCGACGAGTGATACGTCTCCGTCATTAATGATCCCCCGGTCCGTTAGTAGCATGGCGCCAACCTGACTGGCTGAACGCTGACGCCCAACCATACGTGACATCTGTGGCCCCGGCTGACAGCCCTTATGACCACTCAACCATCACTCAACTAGGCTGAACGCATGAATTCAAGTGTTCCATACTTGCTAGCCATCCTCGGTAAAGGGGTCGTGTCACCATCCACGATGGTGTGCCATGCAGACGATCTCGGGCTGGTGCGTGGGGATGGCGTCTTCGACACAACTCGTATCGTGACCGCGCAGGATGGAACATCGCGAATCGACCACCTCGACGAGCACCTGTCCCGGTTCGCCCGCTCTATCGCTGGAGTGAACGGCCCCACCCCCGATTTGGACTCCTGGAACCACCTCATCGAAGAAGCGGCACGCACCTGGCGTATCCCCGGCGAAGCTGCCCTCAAACTCGTCTACACCAATGGTCGTCAGGTCGTCCCCGGACCGCCTCGAGGTTTTCTCATCATCTCTCCCCTTTCCGAAACTGCAATCGAAGAACGGGAGGGAATCGACGTGCTGTGTCTATCCCGTGGGGTCACTAGCGACGCCTTCGCCGATGCTCCCTGGCTCCTCGGTGGGGTCAAGACCCTGTCCTATGCCGTCAACGTCGCAGCTCTGCGCTATGCCCGATCCCAGGGCGCCGACGACGCCATCTTCACCTCTACCGACGGTTACCTGCTCGAAGGACCAACCTCTGGGTTAGTCATCGCGGCTGACGACGGACTGTGGACAACCCCCACCGGTCCCACCGGCATCCTGAACTCCATTACCGTCAGTACCGTCTTCGAGGCCGCTGGTGAAGACGGGGTCCAGACATCTACCCGGCTCATGAAACACGGTGAGGTGTTGCGTGCCCAGGGGGCTTGGTTGTTGTCATCGGTGCGTGGCGTCGCCCCCATCCTCAGTATTGACGGCCACCCAGTTCCCCAAGACGAGGACATGACCCACCGGTTGCGGACTTGGGCGGGATCTGAGAACT
>ERZ501054.3-NODE-3-length-37421-cov-7.737087_pt1 | contig 37421 bp, 57 predicted proteins | sample MGYA00510861_ERZ501054 | MGnify/ENA primary metagenome ERZ501054 (study PRJEB25958, sample SAMN03398586) | human skin metagenome | study: EMG produced TPA metagenomics assembly of the Human Skin Microbiome Metagenome (human skin metagenome) data set. | reverse complement strand
AGCGGTCCATGGGTCGCCGTCCTCATCCACACGCGCCACGACGCCGGTGACGATGATGCCGCAGTGGTCCCGCCGCACCTCGTAGCCCACGTGCACCGGGCGTCCGTTCAGCGGCTCCCAGGGGCGGTCGTCCTCGGGGTTGGTGCGCTCGTGCTCGCGGCCCGCGTCGAACGCGGCCCCCATTGCACGCACGACCCACGCCCGCTCGGGGTTGGGCCAGGCGTACAGGGTGTGGCCTTCCTCGTCCGTCCCGTACATCTCGGCGGCGGCGGTCTCGGTCAGGGGGTGGTCAGTCATTTCTGTTCTCCTTAGTTGCGTGGGGCGGCGTGGTTCACACCGCCGCCGCCTCGATGTTCTGGACGGCGTCGCGGGCGGTGGGGTCAGCGTGAATGCCCAGGATGCGGAGGGCGGTCTCGTACATGTCGTCCTGGTTCGCCCCGACGAACCGGGTCATGTTCTCGACCCGCCAGGCAACCTTCTTTGCGAGGCGCTTAGCCTGTGAGCGGGACAGCTGGGGGAAGTCGTTGCGGATGCGGTCCTCGTAACCGGTGGTGCTGATTTCGGGCATGGCTGAGTAGCCTTCCTGTCTACGTCGCCGGCGGACCAGCGAGCGGGGGTGTTGCGGGGGTCAGATGGTGACGTGGGCGGGGACGTCAGGGGCGGTCTTCGGCTCGCTCCTGTAGCGCGGTCCCCCCGCACTCGGGGCACTTCATCGCGAGGAGCACGCGCTGCTGGAAGTGCGCGTCGTCGTAGCCGCCGCTGGTGGTGCGTTCCGCCCCGCAGTGCTCGCACTGGTAGACGGTGGTGAAGTATCGGTGGGACTGTTGGATCCAGTTCTTGAGGCGCATGGGGTTCTCTCTTTCGGGGGTGTAGGTCAGGCGGCGGTGTCTTTGCGGACCGCGTCGAGGTCGGCTTCGGTGTATCGGCGTTCTCCGGTGGGGGTCCGGTAGCTGGGGGTGAGGATGCCCTTCTTGTCCCAGCGGCGGAGGGTGCTGGGGTGTACTCCGAGCATCCGTGCTGCTTCTGCTGTTCGGTAGGTGTTGGTCATGGGATGACTATAGGCATACCTGCGCAGGTTGAGCAAGTCGCGCATTGAGTGGGCGCGTCACAATGCGTCACATTCCCGCTCACCCGATCCGCCCCGCCGCCTCAGCGCCCCGCCGCATCGTGTCCGACGACGCGATGACGTACCGGCTGATGGAGGACAGGTCGGCGTGCCCCAGAGCGTCCGCCGCCGCCTTGAGGTCGCCCGTCGCCGCGAGGAACCGGGTCGCATACCTCGCCCGCAGTTTGTGGGCCGACAGGTCCACGCCGAGCCGTCGCATGTGCCGGGAGATCGCCTGCGACACCGCCTTGCCCGTCATGGGCTTGCCGATGATGTGCTCATCTGGCCGGCCCGGCTCCCCGAGCTCCGCGAGCAGACCGGCGGACAGTGGCACCGACCGGTCCTTCCCGCCCTTGCCCTCACGCACCCACAACACGCCGTTGCCGTGGTCGAGGTCGCCCCACCGGACGGCCCCGATCTCAGCGGACCGCAGCCCGGCCATTGACCCGAGCGCGAGCATCCGCTTCATGGGGGTGTCCGCGTCCTGCATGATCCGGTACAGGTCCGCCTCCGTGACGGGGGTGGGCGCCGGCTTCTTCTGCCGGACGCGGGGCAACCAGTCGGCGGCGTTGCGTTCGGCCTTGTCCTGCTGCATGGCCCACCTGTAGAACGCGCGCAGGTGGGACGCGTCCTGCGCCAACGATGATGCGGCGCGGGTGGTGCCGTCCTCGCGTGTCTGCCGTCCCTCCCACCAGTCCATGATCTGTTCACGGGTGGGGTGTTCGAGGTTGGGGATGGTGCGGAGGACACGTTCGCGGGCGTCCAGGGTGGCTTCGGAGTAGCGGTCACGGCGGAGCGCGGCGAGGTGCTCGTCAAGGAGGCTCACGACGCGGCCCCGTTGGCATCCGGGGCGTGCGGGGCGTCCTTGAATCGTCGCCAGGTGGCGCGGATGTGGGCGTAGGCGTCGTCGGCTTCCTCGTCGCGGAACTCGGAGTCGTGCCAGGTGTAGAGGTGGACCATCTCGTCCGCCTCCGCCTGCCAGTAGTGGGCGGCGCATCCCTCGGCTGTGAGGCGCTTTGACTTGCGGTATCGCCGCGTCGGGTCGTGACGGTGGCACAGCAGGAAGTCGCCGCCGTTGTACGGCACGGATTCATGAGGCGAGCCATCGGGGGTGCATTCCGGGGGGCCTGGCATCGGGCGGGTCATGCTGTCGGTCATGCTTCCTCCAGGTCAGGGGGTGGGGATCATTGCGCCGATGGCCGCGCCGATGCTGACGGGGACGGCGGCGCGGGCGAGGATCCGCGCCCAGCGGGCACGGCGGGCGCACCGTGGGCAGGCATCCAGGGCGTGGGGGGCGCGAGCGTTGCTCATGCGTCACCGCCCCGGTAGATTCGTGCGCGGTTGCGGAGGTACTGGGCAGGGTTCTCGTAGAGCGCGTCGCGTGCGGCCACTGCACTCCCGCGTCCGGTCTCCCCGGATACGGGGGCGGCCACCTCGGCGGCGTCCCCGTTGCTGATGACCACGTCCATGACGTAGGCCTCATCCTCCAGCGCCTCGGCCATGAGCGCGCGTCCGGCGGGAGTGTCACGCAGGTACGGGATCGCGTCCTCGTCGCCGTCCAGGTCACGCCCGGCGGCCCATCCCTGCATCCATCCCTCGGTGCGGATTTCCTCTGCGGCATCGGTGTCGCGGATGTCATCGGCGGTCAGGTTGCGAATCGCCGTTCGCAGGATGTTCCGCATGAGCCCGAGGACCTGCTGAGGATTGTTGCGGTTCGTGCCGTGGAGCCGTCGCAGGGTCCCGAAGGACTGGTCTTCGACTGCCGCCTTGACGGCAGGGTGGTTGGGGCTGAGGGTTTCGTGGGGCGTGTTCATGCCCTGATTCTACCGCAGAAACACGCCGTTGTGGCATTCGCCGTATTAGTCTTCACTTGCCGTCGACGGCGCGCTAGAGTGGAGACACCACCGGAACACCACCCAAGGAGAGATGATGGGCAAGAAGAAGATCGAACCGACCGACGCGATGGTCGATGCCGTGGAGTCCGCGAGGGAGCTCGTGGCACTGGACGCCCGCGCCATCATGCGCGCCGCCCTCAACCACCCCGACGCGGCCGGACTGTTCGCAGACGAGACCCCCGCCGACGCCCGCCCCTGGGAGCCGCTGAATGAGGGCGACTCGCTGCGAGTGGGCGACGAGGTGCGGCAGGACTACAGCGGCGTCACTCGCACCGCCGTAGTGGGCCGTGTGGGTGAGGACGGCACCCCATGGACCACTGAGCGTGACCTCATCGGCCTGCTCCACTGGGGCACCTGGTACGTCCGCCGCGCCGTCCAGGACCTCCCCACCAACCCCGGCGCGGTCATCATCCCCGCCGACGGTCACGAGTACATCGAGGCCACGATGCGCGGTGAGACCGTCCGCGCACGTGAGGCCACCCGGTCCGGGGCCGGCGGCTGGTATGCGGCCTGGCGGTCCGGGGAGCAGACCTCCGGGCTCGCCTCATCACGGGAAATCACCCCCGGCACCTGGAAGGTGGCCGACCGGTGAGCGCGAACGCCTGACCCCCGGGTACGAAAAAATGCCCCCACGATGACCGCCGCGCTGGCGTGGTCATCGTGGGGGCTTTTCGTGTATGACCCCCGAAGTGTGCATCGTTGAGAGGCATCGGGGGTCTGTGTCGGGCGCAGTGCCCGGTGTCTAGTTTGGCGGCTAGGGCTCCTAGCGTATCACACGTCGGCGTGGTGGTGGTGCAGTTTGCGCCGAGTTTATAGACGGCTGGGGGCGGGGCGGCGTCTATAAACGTCTGCAAACTCTGGCCCGATGCACAGCCGGGGTTGCGCGGGTAGTCGTGGGTGTGTATGGTGGGTGTCAGGTGGTCGGGCCAATGTGGTCACGAATCCCACCCGCCGCTCGCCCGGCCACCTACTAAGGAGAGACAACATGTACTTCAACCCGCTCACCGCCGCCCGGCAGGTCATCGCAGAGACGGACCTTGCTTCGCCGGAAGACATTGCCCGCCGCGTCTTCGAGATGACGCCGCGCGACCAGATGGCCCGCGCCTACCTCTACTGCTTGCGGCATGTTTGCCGAATCGCAATCAGGTCCGTCCGCACCACGGGCGAGTGGGACACATCCCCCGGTTGCGTCAAGCCTGACACCGCCCCAGCCCCCGCCCGCCCGTCCGCCAAGGTCGCCGCCATTCGCAAGGCCCACACGTCCTACTATGAGCGGCGCGTGTACGCTCAGGGTGAGTGGAAGATGCTCGGAGACTGCACCCTCGCGGATGTCCGCGACCTTGCCGCGCAGGCCCAGTCTAAGGCGGATGCTAACGCCCGCCGCGCTGCCGAGTGGACGGCGCTCGCGGACCGTATGGAGCGCGTTGGTGCGGCGACTGTGCGTGACGCCGACACTGAGATGGAGGCGACGGCATGAGCCCCCTCGCATCTCCCGAAGATTTCCCCCAGGGCCAATTGACCGTCGATACCCAAGGTGCCCCCGCCCTGGGGGGCCAGATTCCAGCAGGGGGCGCCAGCTGCGCCGCGATCACCATGAACAGCCCGCGCCCCCTGCTGGACCCAACCCTCGCCCTACTGTCCATCACCCTGGACGACCTCGAACGCCAGCGAATCGCCATGCAGAACCGGCACCGCTCGCTCACCACCTCCGGCACATCCGAGAACGGCCTGGAATGGGGGTACGGCCTAGACGAGCGCGACCCCCAGGTCGCCACATTCGCCGCCCTCGTGGACCAGTCCATCGCGCTAGAGAAGGAAGCCATCAAGGCGCTCGAACGGTCCATGAAGCAGCACCCGCTCGGCCCCTGGGTCAAGGCGCAGAAGGGGGCCGGGAACAAGACTGTGGCGCGCCTGCTCGGAGTCATCGGAGACCCCTACTGGCACAGCGCCGAGGACCGGCCCCGCACCGTCTCTGAACTGTGGGCGTACACCGGGCACAAGCCCGGTCAGCGCCGCCGCAAGGGCGAGCGGGCCAACTGGTCCGACGACGCCAAGAAGCGCACCTACCTCATTGCTGCCGGGTTCGTGAAGCAGCTCGACGCGCAGTGCAAGCGTGAAGGGGGGATTGCCGAGCATCAGGACTCGTGCGCGTGCTCGCCCTACCGCAAGGTGTACGACGCGCGACGGGGGCACACGCGGGAGAACGTCCACGCGACCGAATGCGTGCGGTGTGGCCCATCCGGTAAGCCTGCCGAGCCGGGGTCTCCCTGGTCTCCGGCGCATCAGATGGCTGACGCTATCCGGGTCACGGGCAAGACGTTTCTCCGTGACCTGTGGTGTGAGTCCAAGCGCATCCACGAGGAAAGGAACTCCGCATGAGCGCCGCCACTGAGAACAATGCCGCATGGGCGCTTGCCCTCCAGCAGCTGCACGCCGAGGTCGGTGACGCAGAGTCCGAGGTGAGAGATGCCCGTGAGGCGCGGGACCGCCTTATCCGGGGCCTCATCTCCGAGGGCCGGTCCATGTACTCCATTGCGAAGGAGCTCGGCATCTCCCAGCAGTCCGTCCGGCAGATCCGCGACGCCGGACGGTGATGTAGAAACAACGAAAGGCCCCCACCCGAGCGCGTTGCTCGGATGGGGGCCTAGTGTTCCCGGTAAACGACGACAGCCGGGTCTATCCGCAAGCGTACCCGGCTGATCAGTTCCGGTCGTCCTGCGCGCCGCATTTGAGCATCGTGGGGAGGCTTGGGCGGTCTCGTGATGCCAGTGTACCACAGGGTCAGTCTGCGGCGAGGCCGTCACTTTAGTCAGTGAGGGCGTCACTTTAGTCAGTGAGGGCGTCACTTTAGTCAGTGAGGCCGTCACTTTGGTCAGTGAGAACTCACTGATGGTCAGTCTGCGGCGCGGTGGCGGGGGTCAGAACTCGATGGGCGGGCGGGCGTACCCGGTGATGCCAGCCTTCGAGATGAGCTGGAATGAGGTGGGGTCTTCGCCGGTGCCGTTCGCGTTCTGGGCGAACACGACGAGCTTGGTGCCGAGGTCCAGGATCACGACGCCACAGTACCCATAGAGCCCGTCACCGATGCTGCTGAACACGTCGCCAAGCTTCGCGTGCTCGTCGGGGCCGATCTCTTCCCAGCCGTGCACCCGGGCGAGGTTGCCTGCCACGTCCTTGCCGTTGCCGAAGACGTGGGGGAGGTCGTAGAGGTCTTGGGCGTAGGCGTTGACGAGGTCGGGGGCCTGTGCGCCGTAGCGGTTGTCACGGTCGATGCACTTGCCGTGGTTGGCGTCCATCCATCTGATGGTCTGGGCGATGGTAGTCATGTCCCGATCCTACCTCTGGACGCACGAAAGCGCCTCACTCTCGCCCGCGCTGGGAGAGTGAGGCGCTTCGGTGCAATCTGTTTTTGTTTGTTTTGTTTTGTCAGTCTGCGGCGCGGTGGCGGGGGTCGTAGTCGTCGGGCTGGGCCTCGAAAGCGGGCGTGCCAGCGGTGAACTCGGCCTGCGAGACAGAGGTCAGCAGGGACACGAGGGTGGCGAGGGCGGCAGCGGAGAGAGCGCCGGGCCAGTCCACGTCGAGGATGCCGACAACGCCAGTGGTGAGGACGGCGAGCAAACTCTGGCAGAAGGTCTTAATGGCCCTCTCCGACGCGCCGCGCCAGAACTCGGGGGTCGTGTAGATGCTCATGCTGTTCCCTTTCAGGCGAGGCGGAGGATGTCGCCGGGGTAGATGGTGTCCGAAGTCTTCTTGCCGTTGAGTGCGGCGAGTCGTTCGGGGGTGAGTCCGTAGCGTCGCCCGATGCCCCAGAAGGATTCGCCCTTGTCTACGACGTGGACGCGGACGCCGGGCCGGATGGTGAGTTCCTGGCCGACCACGATCTCGTCCGGGTTGGCGAGCTTGTTGTCCTTGGCGATGACGGTCGCGGGGACTCCGAAGGTCCGCCCGATCTTGTAGAGCGTGTCGCCGGGGCGGACAACGTAGGACAGTGCGGTGGCGGGGGCTGCCTGCGTGTAGGCGGGCTTCTCCCAGGTGCCACGCTTGGCGGCTTCCCGGACGGCGTCCATGCCGCCGGGGACACCGGTGGGGTCGGTGCGCACCTTCCACCCGTTGTATTCTCCGTGGCCGATGATCTCCAGCCCGCCGTCCCATTCTTCCTGGAGGGCGTGGAGGACGCGGGCGAGGGATTCGAGCTGTTCGCGGGTGGGCGGGTACTGGACGGATGCGTCCATTGCCACGCCGAGCGAGTAGGAGTTGCCCTGGTCCTCGGGGATGACGGAGCCGCGCCGTCCGGTGTGCGGCCAGACACCATAGCCTGCCTGCGCGCCGGGGTGGGCGGAGATGACGTAGACGTGACCGGACCGTCCGATGAGCAGCGAGTAGGTGTGGTAGCCCTGCCCGTTGATGACCCACTGGAGGGTGGGGGCGTCCTCGCCGCGCTGGAACGCGGACGGGGCACTCTCCGATGAATGGACGACCACCGAGCGGATCTCGTCCCATTCGAAGGGCTTGCCATTGCGATACCAGACGCGGTCTCGCCACCCGTCCGTGAGGGTGTGTTCGATGCCCGCGTCCTTGAGTACGCGAGCGATCCCGTAGATAGCCATGCTTGGCCCTCCTATGTTATGGTCGATACATGGAAACATGCGTGATTGACTGGTGCGACAGGCCCCGTGGGCGTACCCGTGGTATGTGTAGCGGCCACTACCAGAGGTACCTGAAGGGGTGGGACATGGACAAGCCGTTCAGGGTTCTCACAAGGTCCCCCGAGGAGTCGTTGGCTCTGCGCACGGTCCGTGAAGGTGACTGCATCATCTGGACCGGCACAAAGTCGGAGACGGGGTACGGGAAGATCTACTTCAACGGGACAGGCAACAACTACGTCCACCGCTACGTGTGGGCGCGAGAGAACGGCCCCATCCCAGCGGGGATGGAGATCGACCACACATGCTGGAATCGGGCGTGCGTGAACCCTGGCCACCTCCGCCTGACGACGCGCAAGCAGAACACCGAGAACCTGTCCGGCCCTCGCAAGTCAAACCTGAGTGGGCATCGCGGAGTGAGTCGCAACCGCCAGGGCCGCTGGTATGTGCGGGTTCACCACAACGGCAAGTGCCACTATGGCGGGGTGCACGACACGCTTGAGGAGGCGGCAGAAGTCGCACGGCAGCTGCGGGCGCGACTGTTCACCCACTCCCAGAACTAGGTCTCCTTCTGGTTGGTGCGCTGTCGTTCGAGGGCGCGTTCGTGGTCGGCGCGCTCTTGGAGGATGCGCCATGAGAGTGTGGGGATGGGTGGTTGTGCGCCGCCGGTGATCCAGTCTCCGATGGCCCGCCAGTCGTCGAGGAGTTCTTCTTGGTCTCGGACGACGCCTCGGAGTTCGTCGCGTTCGGTGCGGAGCGTGTCGCGTTCGGTGGCGGTGGCGGCGAGTAGGGTTTTGAGGCTTTCCACGTCGGTTTTGAGGCGGCTAATCTCGTCGCCCATGCCTTTTAGGAGTTTGTCAAGTTCTGCGGCGCGCGTGTCGGTTTTGTTTTTGTCTCGGACGCCGCGCCATGTGAAGAGTGCCGCGATGACGCCGCCTATGACTGTTGCGATGATCCCCCAATCCATGTGTCACTCCTTCACGCATGGAATGGTGGACGTGTGGATATGCTCCCCCGTTTCCACTCGCTTCCGCTCTCGGGACACCTGCCATGCCACTAGTACGGACGGCAACGTGTAGGACCATGCGGTGGTGATGCCGTGTGGTGCGCTGCCGTCGATCCATGCGCCGACGAAGAGTGCGGCGACGATGGCCGGGAAGAAAATGCCGGCGGCGATAGCGGCACGTTCAGCGAAGGGCCGGTTCGATGCTAGCCCACCGATGAGTGTGATTGTGCCGCCGATGATCCACCACCAGGCGACGTGATCCGAGGTGAGGCCGTCCACGGGGATGTAACGGTTCTCGTTGAGCCATTCCACACCCGCCGCACGCGAGGTCGACGGGGACAGCAACCATTGGATACCCAGCCCGGCAAGATAGGTGCCGATGACGACGAGGAGGCCACCGGTGGGGCCGTGGACGGTGCGAATGATCCGGTCTGGCACGGTGGCCTCCTAGGTCGGTTACGGGGTGCGGCCCCCGCCGTGTGGTCGGGGGCCGTCGGGGTGACGGGTCAGGCGGTGGCGGCGTCGGTGACGGCGTCCACGAGGGCCTGTGGGTCGCAGCCGGAGGCGATGGCGGACCGGGTGAGGTCTGCGAGCTGCATGGGTGCGGCGGTGACGCGGGCGCGACGTTCCTGCTCGGTGAGGACGGCAGAGCGGAGCGCGTCTAGGTCCTCGTTCGGCCAGGTCTCGGCGTTGGTCAGGTCGGGGATGGTAGCCACAGGGGGCTCCTTCTGGTCGTGTGGTCAGGGTCAGGCGGGGGTGCCGGGGAGCGGGGCGGCGGGCCAGGGGTCGGACGTCCGAAATGACAGCCGGAATGTGTACCAGTTTCCCAAACTCGATTTGACGCGCAGGTCACCCTGGTCGTTCGGCGGGCGGACGACCGCGCCGCCGACGTCCGTCCGGTCATCCATGGTGACAGGGGCCGCGACTGGCTGTGATGGTCGAAAACCGGCAGGTACAGACCCAACGGTGGCCAGCGTCGTGAGGGATAGAGCCCATGTCCTGCTGATGTGGTCGGTCCGCCACGTCGAGATCTCCACGTCAAGACCGACTCGCCGGTACGCCACCTTAGATGATGCGGTCTCGAACCCCCGCACATCTAGAAGCCTGACCCCCGTGTCCCCGTCCGTGACCTCCCACTTCCCGCCGGGCCGCTTCATCCACACGTACGCGCCCACCTGCGCGCCGTCCGTGGACCTGTACTCGGCCCCGACCGGCTCGGCCCCGGTGATGACGCCGCCCGTGGTCGAGGGCGTGTCCGGGCGACCAGGGCCAACGAGGACGTAGGACGACGCCGAGGACACCACACCCGGCGCGCCGGTTTCGCCCTTGATGCCCTGCGGACCCTGCGGACCAGCCGGGCCGACCGGGCCAGCGGGCCCCTGCGGGCCGGTCGGCCCGGGCACGGTGGACGCAGCCCCCGTGTCGCCCTTCACACCCTGCGGACCCTGCGGTCCGGTCGCACCTGCCGGGCCAGCAGGTCCGGTCTCGCCACGCGGCCCCGGCTCGCCCTGCACACCACGAGGGCCGGGCTCGCCGGTCTCACCACGAGGCCCAGCCGGGCCGGTCTCGCCTTGCACGCCAGCCGGGCCGGTCTGGCCGCGCTCACCCTGTGGGCCGGGCTCACCCTTCGGCCCCCGCTCGCCCTGCGGGCCACGCGGGAGAGGGATCGTGGATGCGGTGCCGTCCGTGTAGGTGACCGTGGCCTGCGCGCCCTCGGCGGTGATCGAAGCGACCCCGCGCCCTGCCTTACCCTGGAACTCGCCGGACTCGATCCGGGCCACGAGCGCCTCGGCACGCGCAACCAGGTCTACCGCAGAGGGCAGATCCTCCGGCAGCGGCTCTAGCGTGGACGGGTCCACCCGGTCCAGCAGGTGCGCCAGGTGCTCCCCGCCGTTCGGGACGAGCACATGATCTTCCCGTGATGCCGCGCCCTGGGGTGCCCACCGGATCGACACGACCTCCCCGGCCACATGCGCCACATCCAGGGTCGCCCGCCCATCCACGGGCAGCACCACCTGCCACGGCACATGCAGGGACTCCGGGGCGCGCCGCCACGTCCGGCGGGTCACTATCACATGACCAGTGGCCGGGCCATCCCAGTCAGACCAGTCGAAAATGAGTGTCGTCACGGTGTGCTCCTAGTTGGTCACGGCTTGGACGGGTCGAGGGGGTCGTGAAGGTCGGCCCGCATGATGGAGACGTGATCGATCACGGCGGTCCCGGACAGGCCGGTCGCCTTGATGAACAGCGAGGCGTTCTGCGTGCCGGGCGGCATGGTGAACGTCGTCGTGTGGTCCTTGAACCCGTCCGTGGTCGCGTCGATGCGCACGAGCGGGATCGTGGCCCCCACGTAGCGGCCGTCCATGAGGCGGGGCCGCAACTCCACCTCGACCGCGCCCGCCGTGGGGGCAACGTCCGCGAGGACGTGGACGCGGTACGTCCGGCCCGGTTCGAGGGCGAGGCCCTGCGAGACCGTGCCCGTCACAGGGGTGGACGACGACGCCCGAATGCAGCCCAGGCCGCTGTACTGGCGCGTGGTCGAGCGCGACCAGATCGCCAGCGAGGACGCCGCCCACGGGTACGCGCCCGTGGCGAACGTTGCCACCGGGTACGCGTTGAATCCCGGGTCCACGACGAGCTGCGCGGGGCGGAGCATCCTCGGGAGGATCGTCTCGAAACCCTCCGAGGCCAGCCAGTCGATCCACCGGGTGAACAGGTCCCACGAGACTGTGCCAGAGCTGGTGGGAGTCTGCCCCGGCTTGGCGATCTCATGGAACGCGATCGTAGGGACGAGGCCCTGGGTGGTGGACCCCACCGCGTACCGCTTCATCCGCTCGAAAGCGCGCTCCTGCGTCTCCGCATCGGCCAGGCCGTCCACTACGGTCCACCCGCTGAAGAACGACGGCTCGGCCAGGTTCACGGCGGACGTATGCGGCTCACTGGTCAGCTGCACCTGGTTGAAGCGGAGCGCCATCTCCCGGTCCCCCTGTGGGGACCGATGCCCACGCGGGTAGGTGAAGGTCATCGGGTACTCCCCGACGAGGTCCGCGATGACACGCGAGCCCTCATCCACGCGGGCCAGGAACGTGGAGGTCCCCTCCGACTCGTGCCCGGCGACGTGGTTCCCGATCTCCCACCCATAGGTCGTGTGCAGTGCACGGATCGAGTCATGCGGGGTCAGGGCCGAGCACGCCGCGTGGTAGCCGACGAGGCCGTACTGCCCCATGTACTCGGCGGCGTGCGCCAAACCGTTGAATCCATCGTCGAAGCGGAGAATCACCGGGACGCGCCGAGAGGACTGCTTCGGGGAGGCCGAGGGCACCACGGGGGCGGGCTGGGAGCCAGTGCCCGGGCCAGCACCCGTGCCGGTGGTCTGCGTCCACTCCGTGACCCGCCCATCCGTGTACACGGTGCGCCGGTACGTGCCCTTGACGCCGGTCGCGTCGTAGTGCGTGAGCTCCTGCGTCACGAGCGCGGACGCGGCCTGCCGGACGTCGAGGGTGCAGGTCATCCCGTCGCGCGGGTAGCCACGGGCCACCGTCGCGTTCGCGGGGAGCGACTGGTAGTACGCGCCCGGCACGAGGACAGCCGCCAGGTCGCGGGTGCCCAGCGGGGTCGGCGTCCCGGCCGGAGCAGACCAGTCCGTCGCCCGCCCGTCCGCGTACACGGTGCGCCGGTACACGCCACGGACCCCTGTGGAGTCATAGTGGGTGTACGCCTGCGTCACGAGCGCCGACGCCGCCGCATGGACCTCCAGAACACCCAGCATCCCGGCCCGAGGGTAGCCGCGCTCCAGGGCCGCGTTATCTGCCACGGACTGGTAGTACGAGCCCGGAGACGTGACGGTGGCGAGGTCGCGGGTGCCCAGCGGCGCGGGAGTGCCAGCGGGCGGCGTCCAGTCGGTCGCCCTGCCGTCCGAGTACACGGTGCGACGCCACACGCCCTTGACCCCGGAGGAGTCGTAGTGGATGGCCTCCTGCGTGGAAATGTTGGACGCCGCCTGCTCAACACGGAGCACAAGCGTCATCCCGGCCCGAGGATATCCACGCTCCAGGGTCGCATTCGCGGCGGCTGACTGGTAGTACGCGCCCGGTGCGGTGATCGTGGTGAGGTTCTGCGTACCCAGCAGCCCGGGCCGGTCAGGGTTGACCCACGCCGTCACACGCCCATCCGTGTACACGCTGCGCCGCCACACACCCTGCACACCAGTCGAGTCGTACTGGATGGCTTCCTGCGTGACGATGGACGTTGCGGCCTGCTCGACGCGCAGGATCATCGTCATCCCGTTGCGCGGATACCCGCGCTCCACGGTCGCCAGCGACGGCGTGGACTGCCAGTACGTGCCCGGCGTGGTCAGCGTGTCCAGGTTCGCGCCAACGAGCGCACCCTTCGGCCAGGTCGCCACCTCGGCGGCTTCCTGGCCCGCAGACACGGCCGCGCCGATGATCTGCCGGTGAATGGCCTCGTGGTTACGGCCCGCCTCCTCGTTAGGGTACGAGCCTCCGTCATCCTGGTAGATGATGCCGCCAGGGAGTTTCTTCAAAGCCATATTTGAGGCCCTTTCCGGGAGTATAAACCCCCGGAGAATCGGGGGCGGGGATAGTATGCCAGCGGGTATTACGGGACGGTCACAGCCAGCGCCAGGTGCCGGATTGACGGAGCCCGAGCGTCCCGTCCGACGACCACCATCGGGAGCCGTCCGCGAAGCCGGTGTAGGACATGTCCGAGGGCACCGGGCCGGTGATCCGAGCCGACACGTCCTCACGCCCCGTCCCCGTACCCATGTTCGTGATCGCACCAGAGTTCACCAGCGTGACCTCCGCGGACAGCGGCCCAGACAACGACGACGCCGCATCCTTGCGCGCATGGATGACGTACCCCGTGCCGTAGTGCTCCACCTTGGTTCCCTCCACCGAGACGCGGCGGAAAGTCGTGCCCTCCCAGCTGAAGTCGAACGCATTAGCGCCGTCCACGGTGGCGACCTTCCCGCCGAGCACCGACACGTCGGACACCTCGCCCAAGGCGGACCGAACGGCGATCCCGGCGAACGTCGGGCGTCGAATGTCGGGGGCGATGATCCGCACCCGACTCGCCCCGGCCACATATACCCCGTCACGGCAGGAGTAGCCGCTGGCCGTGGCGGTGCCCACCGTCAGACCGGACACCACCACGTCATCCGACAGGTGGACCGCGACCCCCGCGCAGTTAACGCCACCGCCGAGGCCCACGTCCAGAGACGTGCAGTCCACGTACTGGATGTACCTGTGGCGAGACCCCGAGTCCGTGGTGCCGCCCAGCGTCTTGAACCCGTTCGAGCCGCACCTGACCGCCACGCACCGGACGTGACTGACCCGTGTCACCGGGTTCTGCCCGCCCAGACGGAAGCCGGTCGCGCCGGCATCGGCGACCATGACATCTTCCAGTGTGAGCATGTCGGTCAGGCGCGACCCCGTGGCGTCGATCAGCACTCCGTTGTGGCCGTTATCCTGAGTGGTGTTCGGCCCCTTGATGGAGATGTCCCCGTTGCGGAAGGCGCAGTACGTCGTGTCCGTGACATACAGCCCGGTCCGGTACCGCTTTACCTCGAACCCGTTGATCTCGGACATGTAGAGGCCCTTGACGCGTACCGCGTAGTCGAATCCCTCCACGCTCAGGCCCGTCACGCTCACGTTCTCCGCCGCCTCGAAGCGCGCCCCGTTCTCGTTAGCGGACCCCGAACCAGCGCCCGGAGTGGTCGCCTTGACGGCGAGATTCCGCACCGTCAGATTCCCTGCCCCCACCGCAGTAAAGCCGCGCTGCACCGTCGACGCAGACGTTTCCACCACCAGGGACAGGTCCGAGATTTCGGACCCCCAGGCGTAGTTCGCATTCAGCAGCCACGCCCCCGCCCCCGTGGTCTGCGCCCAGGACAGGGTCGCGCTGTGCCCGTGGATGGACGCGCCCACCGGGATGTTGACCTGGCCCACCAGTGCGATCGTGTCGCGGGCCGGCAGGTGCAGGGGTACGCCCAGGCGTGCAGACTCGGCCAGACCAGCTCTCAGCGCGGCCGTGTCGTCCGTGACCCCGTCGCACGCCGCCCCGAAGTCCTCCAGCCGCAGCACACCCGTTTCGGGGAGTGCTTCCAGGGCGGGGTCAAGGAGGGCACGAACGAACTCGTCGAGCGCCCCATGCGTGTTCGAAGCCGGGTCGCGGACGAACGCGGCGACCTTCCCGTCGTCCGGCGACCCAGCCACGACGCCCGCCGCCACCCCGATGTCGTTGACCCGGCCCAAGAGTTCCCGCAGCTTGGTTCCCACCTCGCGGAAGCGGGCCTCCTCCATGCGGGCGATAGCGACCGTGTCTTCCGGTGTGACCAGCCGGTGATCCGGGTCATCCGGGACCACATGCCCCGAACCGCCAGGCGTTGAGCCGATAGCCATAAGTGCTCCTCAATGTCAAGGGTGAATCTGACGCAGTGTCAGCGTTTGGACAAGCCCGCCGCCAGGCGTCAGGCTCAGGCGCACACCAGACACCCGCTGCTTAGCGGGCGTCCCCGAAATGGACAGCACGACCGTGTCGCCCAGCCGCACACCGAGATCCGGGGCCAGCATCTCCACCTCACCCCATGCGGGGATCGGCTGGGACAGCATCAAAGCCAGCCGCTTGGCGACACGTCGGGAAGCCGACGCGGACTGAATGAACCAGCCCCCGTCATGCACATGCACCACACTGGAGGGAACGGCCGAGGACGCTTCCTCAACCACCGGCTCCATGTCTTCCCACGTCTGCAAACCACGGGCACGCATGATAGGCCCGTTGCCCTGCCTGCGCTTCGCCAGCCCAGGCAGGTCCGGGTTAGACAAGGACAGCTCGGAGTCCACCCCGGAGGGCGGCGTGTACCCGAACTTCACCCTCCACGAGCGGGAGGTGATCCGGTCCGCGGCCCCGTAGAACCATGAGCGCGGGGCCGGGATTTCCGCGACACCCCCGTCGTCCGTTTCTTTGAGCACGGTGCCGCCCACCCATGAGCCGATGCCACGGTTCGCGTCCGCCACAGATGAGGCGGTCACGTCCTCAAATGTCCCGTCAACGTGGAACCAGTCCTCGTCGTCGGGCGCGCGGACCACCTGATCCCATACAGTGCCGGGCTGCAACGTGTCACGCGGCCCCTCCCACACCTGAGCCCAGGCGCGGGAGTTCATGCGAGTTTGATACAGGGACGGCTGACGACGGTTGACCTCCACCTTGGAGACCACCGAATCACGGGAGGACTCCCAGCCCGCCACCGACACGTCATCCGCACCGAACCAGCGTGTCGGCTGGCGGGCATCCATCGGCTCGCGGGCGACGTAATGCAGCCGCCCATCCTCCGAGATCCACATGGACGACAGTTCGCCAGCGGCCATCTCTCGGAGCAGGTCCAGGGCAGGCTTGCGCTCCAGGGCGGGCGCCCCCCAGATCATGCCCTTCGGGTCGGCGTCCAGGATGAAGCCCCGCTCCCACGGCCCGAAAGAGCCTTCCGTGGGGTCGCCCACAACCTGTACGCCGCCCAACGGGGCACCCTTGGACGGGGCCAGGATGCGCACGTCGGACATGTCCTCCTCGCGAGTCTCACGCGGCCACTCGGGGATCGCCGCGTGGACGGACTTATCCCCATCAACACTGATGGTGATGACCCCGTCCGGGAGCATCCACACCTTCAGCTCAAAGCCATCGGCGATCTGCTCGGCAGACAGGGGGCGGATGCGCTCGAACGCCTTGCGGCGGGTCCCATTAGCGTTCCACCCCGACTGGATCTCCACCGCCACACCGGCAGTGGAGACCATCGTCGTGATGGACACGCGGTCCCACCACATCTCGACCGCCGAGATCGTGGACGTGACAGGCCCCACCAGTGCGCGCACACCGTGTGCCGTCGTCATCCGGCCAGCCCACGACTGGACCTTCATGGGCCGGATGACGGAGAACACGTTGTGGACCGTCAGGCCCCACCAGGTGCGCCGATACTTCGGCGCATCAGTGGGCTCCCACGAGGTGCGGCCCCGCGCGTCGAGTATCCGTGACATGGTGATCGTGCCACGTTCAGGCCACATAGACCCCACCATCGGGGCGGACACCATCGTCGTCCCGCCCACCATCGGGGGCGTCGCGTAGAAACCCGCCCGGCGTGCAGCGAGGTTCGCGTAGTAGACCGGGTGAAGGCCGATGCACATGTACGGCAGACCGTTAGCCGGGGACGGCTGACGGAAGTTCAGCGGCGGGTGCGACAGTTGGAGGTTCAGCCGGTCGGTCAGATCAACGACCCCAACCCGGATGCCCACGTCCAGCACCGTGCCGCCGGCGTCGTCCACCTGGCCGACAAGGACTGTCACCCACGTGTCGCCGCCGTCTACAGATACCTGCACGCTCAACGGCTCACCCGGGCGGGGCGGCGACGACGCGTAAGCATCCCACCCCTTCCGCGACAGCACGACAGGGCGGGCGAGAGTCAGCGTGCCGGTAGCCTCAGTGATCGGCGCACCCAGGGGCGACTGGTCCGGGCCGGGGATCTCCAGCTCACGCACGATCTCAGCGTCGAGAGGCGACCACCACTGCTCGCGGAAATACACGCGGACACGAGGGTCCGACACCTCGGCCTGCCGGACTCGCAACGGGTTCGGCGGGCGTACCGGGGCGCTCCCCGTCGCGGGCGGGGACGGCAGCGCCACAGACACGCGCTCGACGTCCAGGTCCGGCAGCGGGCCGGGGTCTTCGGTGACCTCGATACCGGGCAGTGGCGGGATGGTCGGCTCGGCAGGCGGGTCAGGCGTGGGCGTGGGGGTAGTCCCGCCCGTGTCGGACGCACCCGCGAGGGCAGCCTTATAGCGTACCGCCCAGTCCCACACCTTGTTCCCGTAGGAGTTCGGCGAGGTGGCGGCAGGCCCGGCGTTGTACCGGGTCGCCGCGAGCTTCACGGACGACTCCGAGTAGTCACCGCCCAGATAGGTGGCGAACAGCCGCAGACCAAAGAACATGTTGTCCTCCGGCTTGGCAAGGTTCAGGCCCTCCGCGCGCGCGTCCCGGTGGAACGCCCAGTAGGTGATCTGCGCGGGGCCCACACCGTTAGACGTGACGTTCGGGCGGAGGGTGCCGTCCTCGTACAGCAGCCGGGACAGGAACGTCTTGTAGTTAGCCTCAGTGACCCACTTCTCATAGGACGCCGGTGTGTTCTCGTCCGTCCCGTAGATGCCGCCCCAGTCGTTGCCGTAGACGTTCTTCCCGGACGACTCCTGACGGATCACCGCGGCGGCGAGGTACAGGGGCACGCCGGCGCGCTTCGCCGCAGCCACCAGCGCATCCGTGTTGAACAGCACCAGGTCCGAGGCCATAGAACCCCGACCGGCGAGGATCTGCGCCGAGGTCAGAGTAGGGGTCGGGGCAGGAGTGTCGGGGGCCGACGTAGCACCCATGTACCGGGGCGGGCGGGCCACACGCACCACACCCGAGGACAGGGATACCGTGCGGATCTCACACGGGCCGGACGGGTCATCGCCCGTGCCACGCGAGTTCTGATCCAGAATCCGCCAACGACCATCCGAGAGCTTCGCCAGGAGAATCATGACGTGCCCGTAGTACCCGCCCCAGTTGAGGGAAACCATGTCGCCGGGCTGCATCCGCTTGGCGGAGATGTCACCCCACCCGTACGTCGTGATGTAGTTGCCGGCCAGGAACGCGCCATGACCCCGGATGCGCTCGTACCCGTGAACCGTCGCCCCGTAATGCAAAGCCGGGTCCACACACTGCGCCCCGTATGCACCATCGAAGTCGATGTACTTCCCGTTGACAGAGTTCGCCCACGACTGGACCTCAGCCTGAACCTCAGACAACAGCATCGGCACGACGTGCCCCCCTAAAAGGTCAAGCGATCAGTTCCCTAATCGTGAAAGAAGTAGCATCAGCGGCCCCATAAATGTGGTGGCTCGTGGCCGTCCACAACGGGTCGCGTGCAGTCACGTCCACGACCGCAGACGTACACCCGCGCCCCACCCCCCAGGGGCGCACATGATCAGTCAGCGTCAACGCCGGCGCGGTGACGGTGACCGCACGGGCCACACCAAACGTCACCGCCACCGTCTCCGGGGTCGTCGTGATCGTGTGCGAGAGCCGCTGAAGAACACCCGGCGTGGTCGCCTTATGCACACGCACCGTCGCCCCGTCAATACCCAACTCATCCAACCAGAAATAGGCGGTCTGCCCGTCGTAAGCGGACAAGTAGACGGACGCCGTCAACGTCGTGTTGTGCGGCACCGGAATGTTCGACAGGTGCGCCCACTTGCCATCCGGGCTCGTGGACGCCGAAGACAGGAAACGCGGGCCGGGCAAACCATCACCAGGAAGCACACGCGCACCACCCGGCTCCACGTTCGTCCACCAGCCGACGTCCATCTGCGACGCGTCCGGGTCCAGCATGTTCGTCCCCAGCGCGTCCGCCGGATACCACACCAACGGCTCCCGCTGATGCGCCACCCACGTCTCGAGCTGGTCGAGGGCGTGCCCCTCCTGCGGGGCGTCATGCGGGATCTCGCACGCCCAGGTGCGTGCCTGACGTGGCAGCACTTGGGCGTGCGAGCGACCCGACAACGCGGTCCGGGTGACGAACCTGGACCCCTTCGACATGGACTCCTTCGAAGTGAACCAGACCTGCTCCAGCCCACCGACCGGGCCTAGCATCCCGCCAGGGATCATGGCGTCCCCCTCAGATTAGTGATCGGCCATGCCCGATGCCGTGTCAGACCACCAATGGTGCTCCGACCATCCAGACTGACAGACACCTGAGAAAGCGCGTCAAGAACAGCCTCCGTCGCATTCGCATACGCCGCCTGCTGCTGACCGCCATACCGCTCCGTCCAGTCGGCAGGCACATACAACGGCGCATTCGACGCGGCCACCGAAGCGGACTGGAAAGTGGACACACTGCCCACACCGTCAGCAAGCGCCTGAGCACCAGCCAGTGCACTATCAGCGAGCCCCGACGTACTGGACCGAACACGCGAGCCCATCGACTCGACGCCCAGCGCCAGACCCTCACCGATGTTCTCGCCATACCCGGCGAACACCCGGGACGGGGAATGAATACCAAGGGCCGCCTTGAACGGCTCACGAATCCACCCCGGCAGCTTGTCCAGGAAGAACTGCCCGATCTGTGGGAGCAACTGCCCGGCCCCATCCAGGAGACCCTGCACGATGTTCCGGCCCGAGTCCACCAGCCACGACCCAGCGTCAGCGAAGAAGCCCATCACCCGTTCTGGAATGGACCCGATGAGGCCGAGGATTTCCCCGACCTTCTCTCCGGTCATCCCCGACATGGCCGACCAACTGTTCGACCACATGGACACAACCATTGACACGGCACCGGAGAGGATCGACCACAGCAGGCCAGCCGCCCCGCCAACAATGTCCACGATCCCGGACCACACCGTGCCCAGAAGCGCCCCCATGCCAGTCCAAGCCGCAGACCAGTCCCCCGTGATGAGCGCCAGTCCGACCTGCAACACAGAGGTGATGATGTTGATAGCCGTCGAGATGACCGCCCCAATGAGCTGGAACGCCGTCGAGATGACCGCCCCAAGGAATGTGAACGCGGGACCGAACACACCAGTCAGGAACGTGACCACCGGCGTCAGCGACGCAACCACCGCGCCAGCGATCTGCATGAGAACAGACATCAGCGGGGCAAGCGCCGAACCGATCTGCCCGACCATACCCATGAACGCGGCACCCATCTGCTGAAGCGCTGGGAGCACGACCGTCTGGATCATCGTCGCAACCGGGGCGAGGACCGCGCCGAGCTGCTGGAACACGCCCACTACGGCGTCACGGAACCCCTGCGACGTAGCCGCAGCGACACCCAGGGCCGCGACCAGTGCAACCACCGCGGCGATTGGGGCTGCGGCGGCCAAGGAAACCCCGGCGAACGCAGAACCAATCGCTGCGATACCAGCCGCAACAGGCCCCGCGACAACGAGGATACCCAGGATCGCGGCAGACAACGCTGTGACGCCAACGACCGCGATTGCCAGCCCGGACGCAAGCTGTGGGTTGGCCGCCGCCCACTGCCCGAACCCGTTCACCACACCCGAAATGGCCGGGATGACGTTGGCGTTCAGGAACGAAACGGTCTCCGTCACCACCGGCAGGAACGCGGTGCCCAGCTCGGCTACCAGGTTGCCAAAGGAAGCCTTCGCGCGCTCCACCTGGCCGGCCATCGTATTGGACTCGCGCCCAAAAGCGCCGTGAGCGTCGGCGGTCTGCTCCATGATGAGCGCCAGGGTCGCCGCCTGATTCGCCTCAGCCGAAAGCGAGCTCCCGACCTTCTCAAAGCCCAGCTCAGCGGCCTTCGCGTCAATCGCCGCCTGATTCAGTGAGACGCCGTACCGCTCAATCGGGTCACGCTCACCCTTCAGCGCCGACGACAGCGCCGCCACCGCATCAGACGTGGTGCCACCGAACATGGCCGCGAGATCCGCGCCAACGCCGATGAGCTCGCCCGCCTTCGGGGCGAGCTCATCCATCGCCGTCCCGCCGTTCTTCAGCTGCGCACCGATCACGGTGCCAAGCTGGTTGAACTCGTCACGGGTCAGGCCCAGGTTCGTCGCAGCAGAAGAGGCCATGTCGTGCATGGCCTGCGCGTTCTCCTTGTAGACCGCGTCAATAGCGCCCGTGGACTGCTCCAGCTCCGACGCCGCCATGACGGCCTTGGTCATGCCCGCGACAACACCAGCACCAACCACGGCGGACGCTGCGGCGGCGATACCCGCCGCCTTGCTGGAGATCCCCTGAAGCCCGCCAACAAAGCCCTTCTCGGCCTTCTTGCCGCCGGCAACGCCACCCTTCTCGCCCGCATCACCCAGGTCTGCCGCGATCTTCTCGCGGGCACCCTTCATGGACGGGAGAATCGTAATGTAGGCCGTCGCTAGATTCGGTGCAGCCATGCGGCCTCCTATGTCAGTCTCCGTCGCCCCAGAAGTCGTCCCACTCGGACGCCGGGATCGCGCCAGCACCAATGACGTGACGGTTCGCGTCCTTGGTGTCCCAGGGGGTCGGGATCGGCTTAGGCTTGTTCGTCCGCCGTTGCGCGTCCTTCGACTGCATCCAGTTACCCTGCCGCACCTGGAACTCCACACGGGAGATCAGGAACGCGAGGAACGCCGGGTCAGCCCACGCGGCCTCCTCGGGCCGTGTCGCCGCACGGAACGCACTATTCGGTGCCGGGTGCTCCACGAAAGCGAGGACCGCCCGCCAGGGAAGCCGGTGCGGCACGTCATCCCATGACCACCCAGCCGCCACCAGGTCCGCCTCCAGGGCGTCCAGGTGGTCGGCGGGCATCATCAGGAGGTCGTGGATTTTGGGAGATCAGCCCCGACGTGCTTCATGTAGGACTGCATGAACGGGATCAGCTCGCTCCCCTTCAACCGGATCTTCTCAGCCGTCTTCGGGCTGAAACCAGACCGGATGACCGCCAGCAGAGCCACAGCAGACCGGACCTCATCGCCCGACCCGTCGACCTCTGCGCGGCGGGCCGCGTCAAGCTCCACCATCGCGTCCATGTCCGGGTCGTACTTCTCCGACGCCGGAATGGTGATCGTCCCATTCTTCGACTTGAACACGAACGGCGTGTCACCATTCTGTGAACCGCGAGCCTTCGCCATGCGGGCCACCTCCTTCAGTGAGGGCTAGAGGGCAGACCCCGCCACCCGGTGCCCTCGAACCGGGCGGCGGGGCGTTCAACATCAGGGGGTCGGCGTGACGCCCGAAGCGGACTTGGCGGTGTAGATGTAAATCTTCTCGCCCTTAGCGTCCACCAGCGGGGACAGCTCAACCTCCAGGTTCGTCTGCTCACCCTTGCGGAGCACCAGCTCACCCTGCGACGCCACAACAGCATTCGGGAGCACGACACGCCGCTTCACACCGTTGTCCTTCAGGTTGAAAATCCACGCGGACGGGCGCGACATCTTCGAGTTGATTCGCACCACGTACTCGGACGCCGTCTCAGTGACGTTATCCTCGCCGGCCCACGCCTTCAGCGACTCCACGGTCCACGAGATCATCTGGAACGTCACGGTCGCGGAATGCTCAGTCAGCAGAGCGCGCACCTGGTCAAGATTCCAGTCACGGATGTACTCGACATCAGATTCGGTGCTAATCGCCAGGCCATCCTCGGACACGAAGCCGAGATCCTTCGCCCCGGTAGGCAGCGACGCGGTCGTGGAAGTCGGCAGCGCCGAATCGTTAGCGGGCGCACGGTAAGCGTACCCGACCACATCAGGGTTCGTGGACCGCTCAGGCGCACCAAGGAGGACAGAATCAGTCAGGGCCATGATGGCTCCTTTCAGTCAGCGCCCTCAACATGGCGGGCGTGGATGAGAGCAGAGAACTGGTAACGGTAAAGGTCAGGTTTATCCGGGTGAGGGAACGAGTACGGCGGGCCAGAGTCAATGTCGTAGAACTGGACGCCACCGACCCGCCGGCAATCCAGGTCACGGACAAGCGCGTAGGTGCGGGCCGCCAGAGCATGAGCCGCCCCCGGCTGGAGCGCATACGCGTCGAACACGAGGCGCACCTCCGAAGAAACGAGCGTGCGCGTCGCGCCACCCGTAGAGAACACGACCACCTGCGGCCCATCACCGGCCAGCGAGTTCGACGCGGGCGTGTCTAGGGAGGCGTCAAGATAGTCGGCAACAACCCATTCAAGATCGGCGGGCTGAATCACGGTCACCTCCCCAGAGCGCGGAGCAGGCGACCATCACGCGCGTTCTTGCCGATGGCCTCACCCGTGACCGCCCGCACAAAGGCACGAGAACGCGTCTGACCGCCAGTGCCAAGCTCGGCCTCGAAACCATCGCCGGCACGGTCCGCGATCTCCTGCGCCTGCTCCATGAGCAGCCGCTCAACATCCGCCGACTTCATCACCGCCATGAAATCCGCGTCATGCCACTTGATCTTCGGCTTAGTCATCACGCCTCCGAAGCCGCACACGAACATGGTCCAGGCGGTGACCCATCAGCCACCGCTCCGGCTCACCCTCCTGGATGAACTGGCCCGGCACCTGCGGCACCTCGAAACGAGCGCGGGAATCGACCACCGTGTCAGGTGGCAGGTACACGGTGAAGTCCGCGACCACGCCGTCAGCGTGCTCATGGTCCCGTTCACCAGCGCCGGGCTGGACAGAACACCCTGTGACAATCACACGGTCAGGGTTCGTCCAGTCCTCGACTTCGCGGCCACGATCAACCGTGACACCCGGGGACAGGATGGCAACAGACTGGCGGGCCATGAAACGAGAAAGCATCACGCCCCCTCAAAGATTGGCACACCCGCAATGTCCACACCACAAGAACAGTAGGTGGCACCCCACATAAGGTTGCACCACGGCAGATGCCGGCCCCGAACATTCAGGTCGGCCACCTGCACGCCATACGCGCGAGACGCCCCACTGCCACGCTTCAGAGACAGCCGCTCCGCCTTAGTCAGGTACAGGTCGCCGGCGGCATTCGCCACCGACCCCGACCACGACGTGCCACCGACCGTCTCCGACACCTGGGAAAGCCCCTCGAATGCGTCAGGGACGTTGATGGCCCGCTTGACCATCGCACACACCACCCGACGCAGCGAAGACGCAGGGGCCGTCTCAGCGCCAGGGATGGTGTCAACAATCATCTGCGAAGCGTCCTGAAGCAGCACCTCAGCGTGCCGCTCCGCCCCGACAGGGAAGTCCGGCCACCGCTCCTTCAGTTCATCCACAGTGGCGAACATGTAGAACTCGTCAGCCATGACCGGACCCCCTTCGTCAGTCGTCGTCAGCCGTACGACGAGGCCGACGCGCAGGCTGCTTACCCTCGGCCTCCGGGCCAGCGGACTCCTTCACCGGCTCAAAGCCGCCGATCTTCTCCGCCAGCTCCTCCGGGATGTCAACCCGCACACCGCTCGCCTTCTCAACGTAGGCCGTCATCAGCCAGCCGCCTTCGAGATCACAGCGAACTTCGCCGGGTTCACGTACCAGCCGTACACGATCTCCAGACGCAGGGCGATCTGGTTGTTGCGCTTCAGGTCGCCCTGGCCGTCCGGGTCACCGAAACGGATCAGCTCGACCGGCAGGTTGCGCTGCACAGCCCAACGGATGCCACGCTGGAAGTCACCCAGGATCGCGCGAACACCAGTGTCAGCCGCCTCTGGGGTGCCCGAGACCGTGTCGCCCTGGGCCGCGTTGATGCCCATGAACGAGGTGATGTCCGTGCCGAAACCAAGGCCCGGGTAGCGGGGGGTACCGGTCGGCTGACCACCCGAAAGGGCCTGGAGGCCGGCAAGATCCCAAGACATCTTCGGGTCCAGGGCGAGACCGTTCACCTGCGAGCCGGTGCCATCGTTGATGACCAGGCCGGTCGCGGTGCGGACCACAGCATCAGCGTCAACACCTCCGCCAAGGGTCGCCTTCTTGGCCGTGTCAGTCACCGCAGTCCAACCGGTGATCTTCGTGCCGGTCAGCGGGTTAATCTTGTGATAGATACCAAGATCCAGGGCACGCGAGAGCGCCACCGAACCGGCGTTAGCGACCTCGGAGAGAACACCCAGCTGGTAGTCCTCGTCAGCCCACTGGACCTCCTCGTTGAAACGCAGAGTGACCTGCGCCTTCTTCGGGGTGGACTTCACGGTGGTGAAGCCGATGTTAGTGGACGCCTTCTGAGCACCCTCATTCACGAACTCCGCCTTGGGGAGATCATTGAACAGCGGGTACTCCTTCTCGCCGAAACGCTGCGCCTCGCGGGCGGAGAGCTTGGCGACGGTGGAAGTCTTACGGGTGTCTTCGAGCATGGACGTGTCCAGCTCGCGGGGAAGGAGAACCTTGACGGTCTCGGTAGTGATAAGCGCCATGACGGCTACCTCTTTCAGTCAGTCTGGAACAGACGCCGCGCCGTCTCCCGCACGGGATCGGCCGGGGCCTGATGGGGTCGCGCGCCCGCGCCCGGCACCACAGGGGCACCAGTGGGCAGGAGCGCCTTAATGCGGTCCGCGTGGGCCTCCAGGGCCTCACGGGTGTCGCCGGCCAGCACATCCGCAGGCACACCCTTCTCAGCGGCCACCTCGGCCACCAGGGCTGCACGCTGCTCACGCGCCTCAAACTCGGCGACCTTCTGGGTCAGCTCAGCGCGCTCAGCCTCGAACTCCGTCGCCTTAGCCGCAAGGGCCTTCAGGTCGTCATAGTCCGCGAACTTTCCGCGCTCCCGAGACAGCCGCTCCGCCACAATCCGGTCCACGTCCTGCTGTGAGAACGTGGCCTCGGGGGCCGGAGTCTGCTCGGTGTTGTTGTCTCCCGCACCAGCGGTGTTCTGTGTATCCTCAGACACGAGGGCACCCCTTTCCGTTTGGCCTCGTCAGGCATGTGTGAACCGCGCAGACGGGCGCGTACCGCTTCATCGGGAGACCGATGGAAGATCATGTGGAATGGACGCCATCCGTGAACCGGTCCGGTTCCATTCGGCGCATAGCCGCAGCGACATCACTGGCATTCGACGTGCCAGCCATCTCGCGGGCGGCGCTATACAGGTCATACAACTCATCCGGGTTGTAGCCTTCGGGCAGGTCGTCGTCCGAACGGGAAGCGACCGGGTAACAGTGGCAGTTGCCGTGGTACTTGTCACCCCGGCCCGCCGAACCCTCCGACGCGTACACGGCCCCACGAGAGGCCAGCATCGTGCAGAACGCGCACGTCTTAGAGCCGCGAGGCACACGCGCATACCGCATCCGATTCTTCGCCGCCGACGAGCGGATGGTCCCGCGTGCCTGGTCAGCAACCCAACGGTCCACGGACGCTTGCATCGCACCCGTCTTCAGGCCGGACGACTCCAAATCCTTCGCCGCGAACAACACCCCGGCGTCAACCATCTCCAGCTTCGGAGCCGCCGCCAGGGCAGCCGGTGCTGCGTACACGTCCTCGAACCACTCCGCCGCGAGGGTCGCCGCCGACTCCCCATACGCGGACACCAGACCCGGCAGCACCTCACGCAGGACCGCGCGAGCCGCCACCGGGTCATCCGGCAACCCATCAATCAGGTCGAACAGGTCACGCCGAAGCAGATCCCGAAGCGTTTGCGTCGCCGACGACAGTTCCCGAAGCTCCGCCCGCGTCGTCACCAGTAGCACCCGCCTTCGACTTCAGCAACTCGATCACACCAGACCGGCCCACAGAGCGACGGTGGTCATCCTCGATACGGCGGATCGTGTCCTGGTCATACAGCTCCTCCAGGGTCACCGTGGAATCCGTGAGCATCGGATGAGAGGCCATCTTCAGCGCCGCATCCGCACGCATCGACGCAGACCGGAACTCCGGGTCCGCGAACTTCGCCTGCAAACGCCACGCATCATCAGGCAGATCCCGGCCCGGGTTCAACGTCATCCACGCCAGACGCGCCACATCCTCGGCCGCCTCCGCCAACACGAAACGGTTTTGATTCGTCACGTCAATGAGCAGGTCATGCTCGGCGGCACGAATCGCCTCAGCCGACGACGGCTGGTCGTGGATCACACCCAGCGCAGACGGCGGAATCCCCGTCTCACCAGAGAACGCCATCGCCAGGGTGCGAATCATCTCCGAATGCGGCGACATCGTCGCCTGCTGAAGCTGCTTCACGGTCGGCGCGTTACCGTCCGCGTCCCGCGTCAAAGCCAGGGCACGCTCACGGCTGAGCTTGAAACGCAACGCAGACCCCGGATTCGTGTCGAAACCGTCATCGTCGATACCCTCAACGGCCACCAGCGGGGACGAGTAGATTTCGGCGTTCTGCTCCATACGCAGATACGCGCGAGCCGCCATATCAGACAACTCCATCACCGGGCGAGTGATCCGCGAACGCCCCAACGGGCGACCCAACTGCGGGTCATAAGTCACCGCCGCAACCGGGGCACGACCAAGACGGTGCTCGTCCACCTGCGTAGACCACACGCCACGTTCCTTGCGCGCCCGGATCGTCACATCCGCCAGCAGGACAGTGAAGTCCACGGGCCGGTCATCCGCGTACTCGTGGATCACCAGCGCGGAATGAACGCGACGCCGGCGGCCATCCCACACAGCGGCCGCGTGCTCGGCGCTATGCGCGTGAATCACAGCACCAGGCTCACCCGTACCACCGGCAGACACCACAACAAAAGACACGCCATGCTGGTAGGCGGAATGGGTCGCCTGAGACAGCTCAACACCGAAACGGTTACGCGTCAGAATCTCGCCCAGGTCAAGCGGGTCCGACGTGCCAGGCAGCGCCAGGCCGTCGAACTGTGACCGCACAGCCGCCTTCCGAACAGCCATCGTCGGCCAACCAAGACAAAACCCAGCCCCCGTGCCCTGCAACTCAGACAGGCCCGTAGACTTGAGAATCTTCTCACCCGAGTAATAGACCGACCGGCGCGTATTACGCTCCAACCGGTCCGCCCACACCTGACCCAGCGTGCGCACCTCATCCATATGGGCGTCCGAAACGCCCGGGAGGGACAGATTGCGGAGCTCATCAGTCGTCCACGTCATAGGATGCGCGCCCTCCTTCCAGGCCTACGTTTCGTCGTCTTAGCCGCCCAAAAGGCGAACGTCGCAGCATCAAGAAGGGCCACAGACTCACCCTCCGGGGCACGCCAACCGAACGCGCCATCCTTGCCGATCTCACGCTTCAAAGCCCACGTGGCCTGCTCAGTGAGCGCATCCTGCCCGCCATGCGCCAAATCATCAGGAGACCGGACAGCAGAAGCGAACATCGAATGCGCCGACTTCACATCCTCAACAGACGGAGAAATCAGGGTCCGCCTCGGCACCCCCGCATCCAGAAGCGCCTGAACCAGATACGCCGCCCCAGACTTGCCATCCACCACGATCTGTGCCGCACGCTCGCCACGCTCAGCCAAAAAGTCCACAGCCCACTGCGTACCATCAACCGCCGGACGGGAAGCGATACCCTCCACATACACCGGCCCGCCACCATCCGGACGAACCGCAGCAGCCACAGCCACCTCAGCACCATCAGACGAGAACTTCACGCCGAAGCAGCGGATGCCATCAGTCGGAGGCTCAGCCACACGAGCCTCCCAGTCCTCAGCGGAGATGGCGGCACGGCCGACCTCGGCCTCACGCCAAATCCCCAAGCCCTCCCGGAAGAACGAATCCTCCGAACCAAGGAGCTTCCGCATCCGTAGAATCGCGCCCTCTTTAGTGCGCGCCGGATAAGACGGGTTGGCAATAGCCCACTGCTTCCGGTCATCAGGGCGAGCATCCGGGTCAGCGGAGAACTCCACATAAAGCGTGTCCTTGTCACCCGCCAGCGCCTCACGACGCCGGTTCGTGAACACTTCGCCCTTGTCCGTAGGGCGCGGCGGAGTCCCCATGAGCAGCACGAGACCGTTTGGGGCCGCGTTCGTCGCGGGGACCATGTCCTCCATCGACTTCTCATCAAGAATCTGCGCCTCATCGAGCACAAGCACATCGACCTTAGCGAAACCACGGCCAAAACCATGCTCACGGGACCCGAACAGAATACGGCTACCATTCACAAACTCGATAGCCTCAGTGTTCGCACCAGTACGAACAGTCTTGATGAACGGGGCAACCTTCGGCTTCTGCGCCGTGTTGCTCATGGACCGGAACGTCTCATTGTGCGTCTTAGCGCGGTGCGCCGACCACAGAACCAGCATGTTCGGATACGCGGCACAGAGCGCGAACGCCAGAGCGCCCATCGCGTGCGTCTTGCCCGACTGGCGCGGGATGCTAGCGACTGCGCCGCCAATCCCACACGCATACTGCCCGTTCTCGCGCTTCGCCAGGATCGCAGTAAGCCAGCCCTGCTGCCACTCATCAAGCGGCACATCCATGCGCTCCAACTGACGCGCCACATCCGGCCAGGCCGTCGAGACAATCCCATCGGGAAGGACCACATGACGGGCTAGATCAGATAGCCTCCGGCCTCCACTTCGCGTCCCCGCCATACGACACGCCCCCATTCAGCGCCTCGCGCTCAATCTCAACCTCACGCATCGACTCCACCTCGTCCAACAGCTCACGAGCCTGACGCATCAGCGGCGAAAGATCACGAGCAAGCGTGTTCTCCGAGTCAATGTGTGCGGCCACAACACGTAGCATCGCCATATAGGCGTCAAGCTGACTGCCACGCTGCACCGCCTCCGTCATCGTGGACGGCGGGGCCTTCTCGTCGGGGCTAACTGCACGCACGGGAGGGAGCTGCTTCTTACCAGCCATCAGCAACACCTCCTCATGTGTGGAAAACTGCCCGATCTGTGGATTTGGCCTGTGCGTGTGACACTGTACCGGCAGGAGCGCCCGGGCGGGGGAGGGGGGACCGGACCCCCGCACCGGTCACCAGTCGAAGGCGGTGGGGGGTGTTGTTCGTTTGAGGTTGCGTTGCCTTAGTGCTCTGCGCGCGTTGGCAACTTGCGCCCCAAGTTTGACGTTGCACTCACGGCAGATGACGCGCACGTTGTCAAGCGTGTCTGTGCCTCCGAGCGCGTGCGGCTTGATGTGGTCGACCTCGGGCGAGCGTGGGGTGAGTGAGCGGGTCCAGTCCATTGGTCGCCGGCATACGGGGCAGGCATGCTGTCCTCGTTCTAGTGCGAGGGCTAGGGCCTGGTCCCGTACTCGTTTCCATGCCCCGGTGCCTGTGCGTGAGGTGGCCATGTTTCACCCCTGGGGCGTTTGGTGGGGGTGGGTAAGTTTACAGCCCCGCCGGAGCGCGCCTAGCTGACCTGAGGCCAATGGCGCAGCTCGACGGCGGGGCACACCACGGGTTTGGCGTAAGGAGAGGAACGCCCCTCGTGGTGGTCTGGGAAAGTTTAGCCGCCCGTCGCAGGTTGTGAAGCTGGACGGGCGGGGTTGCTACTGCATACGGGTCACAAGTCCGCGGCTGGTAGCGAGCGCCGACCGCAGGACTCGAACCTGCTACCTCTGGTTTTGGAGACCAGTGCTCTACCTGTTGAGCTAGATCGACATGCACACCACCCCGAGGCCGACCTACTGAAAGGTTGCGACGTTGCGCGTCGCCGGTCACTCGGGCGCGGTGGCAATGCGGGTCCGTAGACCTGCGTGTGCTCGGCGCGCGATCAACCGCCCGAGCTATTCAGTTGTGAAGGCCTGCGCGGCGTGAAGAACCGCTAAGTGGCGTGAGAACCACCCGGCCTCGCTGGGGCACAGCGGTGCCCTGGGATTTAGGGTATCACATCAAACGGCATTGTGCGCAACCCCTCCGTTGTGTCTTCGCATCCTCATTTCCATGTGCAGGTGCAGGACGTCGCCGGGGAAGTAGGCGCGGCGTGGGCGGGCACTGGTTTCGACTCTTTCCAGGACGTACCCGAGCCGCCCGTTCTGCACCCAGTTCTCCATGTCCTTCTTCTGGATGTGTTGCCCTGCGACGTGGTAGAGGTAGCGGCGGACTTCGGCTGCCCGCATGGGTTCGCCTTTTGCCTTGCGTGCCATGTCTCGGCGGACGGCTTCGACGGCGAACCAGGACCCGCAGTTGTGGCACTTCACCCATTGGTCGTCTTTGTCGCGGAGGCGGATTTGGGTCTGGCAGTGTGTCCCGTCTTCGAGGAGGGTGCCGCATCGCCGGAGGATGATGACTTCGCGGCGGGTGTCCACGAGGTTCTGCACTGTGCGGTGGGCTTCGGTGAGTTCGGTGAGCATGTCGCCGGCCCAGTCGTGTTGGGTGATCTCGCGGAGATTGGCGCGGAGGTAGCGTGCCGGGTCTTCGCTGGCGTGCTCCTGGGTTTCTTCGCGGAGCATCTGCGCCCAGGATTCGAGGAGCTTCTTTAGGGCGATGACGTGGTCGAGGGCTTCGACGCTGATGCCGTCGTTGTGGCCGCGTGTCGTGCTGCCGTTGTTCTGTCCTTTGCGTTCGAGTCTGGCGATGGTGTCTTGTGCGTCGGCGAGGGTGTCGGGGATTTGGCCGAGGAGCGTGAACAGGTCGCCTTCGTGCGTGTCGCAGAGGTAGATGCCGTCTGCGGTGGGCGTGTCACAGCGGGGCACAGTGCAGGTCATGCGTTGCCCTCCTTCCGGTAGGGGTTGGGGATGCATTCGTGGCCCGGGTCGAGCGCGGTGGCGTAGTCCCTCTCGCCCGCCTCTGCACCTTGGTCCCACGCTTCGGCCATGAGCGAGCAGATCATGCGGTCAAACTCGGCCAGGCGCTCTGGTCGGCGGTGGATGTCTACGGCGAGGCCCCAGTGGCGGCGGACCTCTTCGAGGCTGGGGTGGTTGGGGGCCAGGGTTTCGCGGGGGTCGTTCATGGTTACCGTCCCTTGGTGATGTAGGCGTGGCCGAAGATGGCGAGGATGACGGCGTGGCTGGGGTCGCCGACCATTTCCGTAATGAGCGCCGCTGAGATGATGAGCACCCCGATCAGGTCCGTGGCCCTCCCCTTGCCGGCGGGGGTGCTTTCGGGGTCGGGGTTGCGGTTGTTGTTCATGGTTCTCTCCTTGTGGTGGTTCAGTCTTCTTCGTCCCATTCGGAGCATGAGGCCCCAGCAGCGGAGATCATTCCGAGCTGCACGATGCCTGTGGTTTGGGTGGTGGCGGACATGGCGAGCATGTCGCGGGTCTGTGCACCGTCCATGTGCACGATCCGGGCTAGCACGATCACGTCGGTGACCATGCCGCCGGGGTTGGGTTCGGGCAGGTTGATGTGGTGCCCGTAGATTTCGGTTGAACTCATGATCTCTCTCCTTGGTGGTTGTTCAGTGCGCGGTGGGGTTGGTCATCGGATGCCATCGCGCGCGGTGGTGATGGCGGTGACGGTATCGCAGGGCCAGAGGACTGCGATACGGCGCGTGCCGGTGCTTGCCATCTCCGAGCAGTGGATGCACTTAGGGCAGTCGGGGTAGGTGTGGTCCGGCTCGTGCAGCTCGGCTACGGCGATCACGGCGCGGGCGAGGTCGGGGGCTGCGTCGAGAATGGAGGAGGCGGCTTTCTCGTGCTCATGCGTGGGGCCGTCTAGGTACAAGGTGCCCGGGGTGGCGTCCATGACCTTTACGGCGTCCAGCACCGAGCGGGCGATGGCCACAGGGTCGGGGGTGTTGTTGTTCATTGGTCTCTCCTTGGTGGTTGTTCAGTCCTGGGTGGGGTTGGTCATGTCGATGGTGGGCCAGTGGCGGGGGGTTGTGTCGCATACGAGCCGGTAGGTGATGCGTCCGCGATGCACGATGGCTTCGATGGGGAGTGCCCCGGTGATGTGTGCGGCGCGGAGGAACCTGGCCCGGGCGTCTGGGCCGATGTGTTTGGAGCGGGTGCCGACTTGGATGAGTGCGGCACCATGGGTTTCGTGGCCCATGAGGAGGTCTGCTGGGCCTTTGGATGCGGCGGCCCGCATGACACGTTCCCAGCCGAGGGTTTCCAGGTGGTCGCGGACCTGGTATTCGCGGGCGCGGCCAGCGGTTGCGTTGCTCACGCGTCGGCCTTCAGGTAGGGGTTGAGGCGCTCCATGGTGCGGAGGTCTACGTCGTGGAACTCGCCGGACGCGCTCATGTTCTCGATGAGGGCGTCCCATCCTTCGGCCATGAGCTTCCGTCCGGCGGGGGTGTTGCGGAGGTCGTCGGCGGTCAGGTGCGGGAGGGCGCTGGTGAGGACGTAGACCATCATGTCGTCCGGGAGGGCGTCGGAGAGGTCGGCCATCCATGCTCTCAAGGCGGCACCGGCGGCTTCGACGGCGGGGTGGTTGGGGGTCAGGTCAGTCATCGGTCGTCTCCTTCGTGGTGGCGGCTTCGAGTGCGGCACGGTCGGCGGCGGCTCGGTCCTGGAATGCGGCCAGGACCGTGGCCGGCGGGATGTAGGTGCGGTCAGTCATCGGGCCTCTCCTTCGATTTCGTTGGCGCAGGCGGTCAGGTGTGCTGCGATCTCGCGGGCTTGGGCGGGGGTGAGGACGATACTGGCGAAAGCATCGTCGTAGATGCTCAGATAGAGAACACCTGTCTTCTTGCTGCCGGGGGTGACGACTGCCTGCTGACGGACGCCATCGGTCATGGCGTCCACAACGCGCTTCCAGCTCATCGGCTCTCTCCTTCGAGTCGTGCGATTTCGCGGTTCACGTACCACTGGGCCTTCTTGAGGTCTTCCAGCTCGGTGTCCGGGTTCTTGACTCCGGCGCGGACGAGGTACTTGACCGCCGATCCTCTAGAGAACTGCATGCCCTCCAGCAAGTCGATGAGCTGGCGTCCGCCCGCGTCGTAGTAGTCCGGGTTGATGGGGTCGGTCATGGTTCTCTCCTTGGTGGTTGTTCAGTGCCCGGTGCTGCCGAAGCCGCCCAGCCCGCGTGCACTCTCGGGCAGCACGCTCACGACTTCCACGGTGGGGAGTGCGATGGGCAGGATGATGAGCTGTGCGATCTTCTGCCCGGCTTGGATGAGGTTGTGGCACCCGTCGAGGGAGACGATGGGCACCTTGATTTCGCCCCGGTAGTCGGAGTCGATGATGCCGACCCCGTTGGCGAGGGTCATGGCTTTCTTGGCGGCGAGTGAGGAGCGGGCGGCGAGGAGGCCGACGTGTCCTTCGGGGATGGCGACCGCTACCCCGGTGGGGACGAGTGTGACAACGCCGGGTGCGATGTGCGTGGTCTCGGATGCGGCGAGGTCGAGGCCCGCGTCGGTGGGGTGCGCGCGGGTCGGGGGTTCCGCGTGGGGGTGCGTGAGGCGGACGGGCAGGGTGTTCATGTTCTCTCCTTGGGGTTGTGCACCGTTTTGGGGCGGGTTTGTGGCCCTGGTGGCAGTCCGGGGCCTGGGCGGGGTTTGCGGGCGTTAGGCGGGCGTCTGGCCGCATCCACAGGTGCAGTTGCGGTCCGTCTCGCCGCGCGCCTGCCATGCTTCCCACTGTTCGTGGACGCCGGCGCAGACGAGGCGGTCCCATTCTCCGGGGTTGCGTGCCCGCCACCCGTTGACCCGCCGCTGGTAGTTCACGTCGGGGCCTCGTTCGAGGGCGGCGCGTTTGGCTGCGGCGCGTTCGATCTCGGCCCGGGCGTGTTTGCGGATGACGGCAGGGTTGACGGGTGCCCGTCCTTTCCCGTCTGCGCCTTGTCGCTGGTAGTAGTCGCGGATGACCCATCGGGCTTGGTCGTAGGTCACTGTGGCGAGTGCGTGCGCCCAGAGGTCGGCGCTGGCTTCGTTGAGTGGGACGAGCGGGTCGAGCTGGTTGGCATAGGTGAGTGCGGCGGTCGCCTCAGCGGGGGTCACGGGTGGTCCTCACGCTCCCAGCCGCAGCACGCACACCAGGGGCTGTAGAACTCGGGGCCGTAGTCCTCGAAGTGCTCGCAGGGTTTGCCTGGGCCTGCACAGGGGCACTCATCATTTCCGCAGAGGGGGTAGGGGCGGTGGCTCATGCTCGGATCTCCTTGATGTCGGCCTCGAACGGGTTGTCGTTGAGGCTGGGCTGTTGCGGGGTTTGAGTGTATCGCTGGGCGATCTGGTAGCCGCGTTCCAGGTTGCGGTCGGCGGCGGTCTGCCGGCCCCCACGTCGGGTGTCCTCGTTGGCGCGGCGAATCCAGTTGCGCCAGGTGGAGTCCCACCGGACCTTGCGGCCCTTGGCTCCGGGCTGGTCGGCCCAGTAGTCCATGAAGCGGCGGTGTTCGGCTTCGAGGTTGACGCCCGGGCATTCGTCGCGCATCTGCTGGATGGTCTCTGGTTTGGGCATCCAGCCGTCGGGGAGTCGTGTCCCTCGGGCGGTGGACGCGCTTGGCCCCGGCTGTTGCGCCGCCGCGTTAGCGGCGGACGATTCTCTGACTGGTTCCCTGATAGGTTCAATGACTGGTTCTGCTGTGACAACTGGACACCTTGTGGCGTCGTCGTTGTCACCATGTGGTGACACGCTGTCACCATGTCGTGTCAGGTTGTCACCATGTGGTGACACGCTGTCACCCTGCGGGGGGAACGTCACGCGGGCACCATCCGTCAGGTTCCCGCCCGCCAGGGGTGGACGCACCGGCGCGCCATGCACGTTCAGCCGGATCGTGTCCGACGAACGGGACCCATCCGGACGACGGCGCTGTCGGCGGGTGATAACGCCGCGCTCCTCCAGCTCGGCCAGGGACCGTAGGACGGTCCTCCGGGACAGGCCGGACCGGTAGGCCAGCGTGGTCTGCGACGGGAAGCACTCCCCCTCGTCGTTCGCGTGGCTGGCGATCAGGATCAGCATGAGCTTCTCTCTGGGCGGCACGTCCACGTCCATCGCCCAAGCGGCGAGGTGGTAGCTCACGCAGACACCCCCTCTCTCCTTCCCCGCCCGAGCCTCCCTGCCCTGAGCGCGTCGAGGTCGATTTCTCCGACGCGTCCGGTGCGTTGCCGGCGTGCTTCGAGCCATGCAGCAGCTGCGGCCCGGTTGTGCTCGGTGGTAGCGCGTGGCATGTCGTGTCCGATGGGCCGCTTCCAGTCGTTGAGCGGGTCGCGGGCTACGGCGGTGCGGATATGGCTGGGCGCGGTCATGATTCCTCCAGGGTTAGCAGTGCGCGGAGGTTAGCGTCGATCCGGTCCAGGCGGATCACGTCACACTCGGGGCAAAAGTACGGGCCCCAGGGGGTCCCGGCCGGTGCCCCGCATTCAACGCAGGAGCGCCCTGACGGTTCATGGCAGGAGTGCTCATAGTGGTCACCCTGCCAGCATTCCGGGTGGCTCCGGCTGGCAGGCTCGCTAACGGGCATGGGGCGTGTCATTCCTGGTTCCTCACAATCGCGTCGAGCATTTGTTCGGCTCGGGCTTGGTGGATGGCGCGTTCGGCGTTGAGTGTGGCGGTGAGGCCGGCCTCTTCGACGTTCGCCCAGATGGTGCGCAAAGCGGCTTCGGCGTGGTGTGCACTGTTCCGGTCGTGCCAGTCACCGGACACGTAGGCGAGGCCCGTGGGGGTGACACTCAAATGAGGGCGGCGGGTCATGCGATCACCTTTTCGCAGGCGGTGGTGAGGTGTGCGGCGGCGGATTTTTCGGCGCGTCGGAATGCGCGGGCTTCGTCCACGTCGCAGGTGGAGGCGTCGGCGTCAGCCCACGCCCATTCCTGCGCGGCCACCAGGGCGTCGTAGACGTGTTCGCGGCCCTTCTCCGTGCCGAGTAGCCCGGTCAGGAACGCGCGGATAACGGGGGCGTCACGCTCTGGGATGCCGCCCTCCGACGCCCAACCCTGGAGGGCGTAAACAAGCTCAGTCGTGCTAATCATCGTGTCTCTCCTTGTGTGATGTTGGTTTGGCCGTCAGATGCCGCCGAAGTCGAAAGCGCCTTGGGACAGGCGCTTAGCGATGACCTCACAGTAACGTTCCTCTAGTTCAACGCCGATGGCCTTGCGCCCGAGATTACGGGCGGCGACAAGTGTTGCCCCGGACCCGGCGAACGGGTCGGCGATAAGGCCCGGCGGGCACTTCTCGACCAGTTTCTCCATTAGGGGGATCGGCTTGGGCGTGGGATGGTCAGGCCGGTCGTGACTGGCAGCCCCGATCGTCTTCACGCGGATCACGGACCCGCCGCGCTTGCCGGTGAAGCCCCTACCCATGACGTACACCTCCTCGTGCGACGGCCCCCACGGGAGGGACAAGTCGCCCATGCCCGGACAATCTCCCTTGTCCCAGACCAGCAGGTGCCGGGTGTTCGCCGGTCGTGGCACCCGCCATGTGCCGAACACGAGCGCTGGCTTCTCGTTGCCCCAGGCCGACAGGGACGCATCCCGGAGCTCTGGCGTGTCATCGCCGTTGATCTTGTCCGACGGCCCCTTGTGCTTTGACTTGTTCGACACGTACGCCATCCCGTACGGCGG
>ERZ501054.1-NODE-1-length-43910-cov-15.941763_pt1 | contig 43910 bp, 55 predicted proteins | sample MGYA00510861_ERZ501054 | MGnify/ENA primary metagenome ERZ501054 (study PRJEB25958, sample SAMN03398586) | human skin metagenome | study: EMG produced TPA metagenomics assembly of the Human Skin Microbiome Metagenome (human skin metagenome) data set. | reverse complement strand
TGTTGGCGCACCGACGACACCACCCATGATGTAGCCTCACAGTGACCACACACCACACCCACCGATAGGAGAACCACCGTGCACATCGAACCCTCACCCGTACAGTCGCTCGTCGACGACGTCATCGACCGATTCGCCCGCGACGCCCGCAAGTACCCGAACGTCGACGAGATACCCGAAAGCGCAGCCCCGGCACTGCACCAGCTCGCCGTCGAGGTGTACGCGATGGGCTACGCCGACGGCGCCACCGTGGCGAGCAACCGCCACTATGCGGCGCTACGCCGCAACGAGGACCGCGCCAAGCACACGCGCACCGACGAGGCCATCGACGACGCGATCCGCGACCTCGCCGACAACGGGCGGAACATCTGATGTGCGGCGGATGCGTCATCGAGTACGCCGCCCTCGATGATCGGGTACTTGCAGCGTCACGCGCGGCGAACGCTCTCTACGACCTCGAGGGCTGCGGCGCCGGCGGGCCCGCGCACATCGTGCTCGACGACACCAACGTCGAAGATGACCACCTCGACTACGCGCTCGAGTACGCCCGCGACACCGAACACATCACGTGGACGCCCGAGGCGATCGCGGCCACCGACGCCGTGATCGCTGCGCTGCGGCCGCTGACCCTGCTCGAGCGGGCGATCGTGTGCGTGTGGCACGAGGAGATTGCAGACCGATGACCCTGACCATCCTCGGTGTCGACCCGTCGCTCACATCGGCCGGGCTCGCCCGACTCACCATCGACAACACCACCCCGCTCGGCGACGGACTGTCCGACGAGGCCCACGCCCGGCTCTGTTCGGTGCGCACCACCACGGTGCACTCGTCGCCCAACCTGAAAGACCCCGTCACCAAACAGCCGCTACCCAATCAGATGCGGCTACGGGTGCAACGCATCGTCGCCGTGCGCCGGCAGATACTGCGGGCCGCGGAGGGCGCCGATCTCGTGCTCGTCGAGGAACTGTTCGCATCGAACAAGTCGACGCAGGCGTCGCTGATGGACCGGTCGCACCTCGCCGGCAGCATCTGCGAGTACCTGTACGCCGCCGGCATCCCGTGCATCGTGGTGAACAACCGGAAGGTGAAGAAATTCGCCACCGACAACGGCAACGCCGATAAAACCGCTGTCGCCGTGGGCATGTCGAAACTGTGGGGCGACCGCGTCATCCCGCACGGCGACGACGAGTTCGATGCCCTCGCCCTCGCCACGATGGGCGGCGTCAAAATCGCCCGCCACCGCCTACCCATCCGGGTACTCGAGCATCACCTGCACGTCGTCTCGGGCATCGACTGGACCGACTACGACGACCGTACCCACCCACCGAAAGGAAACACCCTGTCATGACCAGATATTTGCGCGTCGACGTCGAACCGAACGAACTCGTCGAGCACGCCGGCACCGGCATTCTCGGTAGCCTGCTCACCCCGGCCCGGCTGTCTCGGCGGTCGCTGACCGGCGAGCGGCTCGCACCGGTCGAGCACCGCGTCACCGAGGTACCCGAGGGATGGGTACTCATCGCCGAGGCCGACAACCACATCGCCCGCGCGCTGTGGGCGCAGGTCGACGCCCTCGCCGGGCAGGCCACTGTGCAGGCCGAACTCGCCGACACCCGGCGCCAACTCGATGCGGCGAAGGCCCGCACCAAGATCACACGCGATGTGCTCGACGATCAGATCCTCGGGCTGCGGGTCGACCGCGACAACCACATCGCCGAGCTCGTCAAGACCGCGCGGAAACGCGGCCACGCTGAGGGTGCCCTCGACGCCAACCGCGAACTGTGGAACGACCTCTACACGCAGACGAAACAGAAGGCCGACGCATACGACGGGGTAGCACGCACAGCCCGGCAGCACGCCGACTACATCAAACAGCTCGCCGAAACGTTCGGCATCGCCACCGACCAGAGCAGTGACGACATCACCCGAGACCTACGCACGCACGTCGAGGTCGCCGAGCGGGTACTGCGCACGGTCATGTCCCGCGCTGTCGACGACGTCGCGATCGACAAGGCACCGATCTATGCGGCCGAGGCCGTCAACGCGGTCGGTGTCGCCGACGACCTGGCCGCCGAGCTCGAGCAGCGTGATGCCCGCATCGCGCAGCTCACCGAGGCCAACGAGGCACTACAGGCCACCATTGCACGGTGGGACACTGACCCCTCGCCGCAGCAGCAGACGCCGGGCGACCCGTGGGCGGGCATCGAGGACGACCCCGACGCGGCCGTCGGCAACGAGGTGTCCCCGCTGTTGGTCCCGGTCGGCCGGTACAAACTGACCACACCCGCGATGGGTGGCCCCGCTGATCGGCTCGACGCCGCCGTGCTCGACGATGGCACGTTCCGCATCCGGCCGAAGGGCACGGACCCGAACGGCGACCCTGAGGATTGGCCCGACTACACCACCAGTGCACGCAAACTGCTCGCCCGTGGGCGCTGGCACATCGAGGCAATCGAGCAGTAGACACCACCGCAACCCCCGTGTCAGAATAGCGGCACCGTGAGGCTACAGCCCGCGGTGCCGTTCCTTCATTCCAGGGAGACCACCACCATGCCCGACCACGTCACCGACATGCACGTCGAGATCCGCAACCGATACCCCGCGATCTGGTCCGCCCGGCTCACCAACGACGACGACGGCGAACCCCGGCTCGTCGTGTCGAAACTCGACGCCGACGCCCCCAACGATCAGGCGATGGAAGAGACCGCCGAGTTCTACACCCCGCCGACCGCCGGCGACGGATTCCAGCTCGTCGACACCGCCACCGGTGAGCGGCTCGCGTTCCTCACCGTCGCCCACCTGAAACCGAAAGTCGACCCGCAGCGACCGGTGCTGATGCTGCAAGTCGTCGCCGTGTCAGCGTTCCACATGCCCGACTGGCCGCTCGCGTTCGGCAGCTACGACCAACACGACCCGATGGCCGGGGTGTGGGTATCACTCAACACCCCCGACACCGTCAACCTCGGATGGATCGAGGGCGCCCTGCTGCAATCCGGCGACCTCACCGTCGACGACGTCCTCGGGCGCGCATGATGGGGCCGTACTACGCCGATGAGTCGGTGACGCTCTACTACGGCGACTGCCTAGATGTTCTGCGCGAGTTGCCCGACAGCTCTGTCGATTCGGTGGTGACAGATCCGCCGTACGGCCTGGAGTTCATGGGCCGCGACTGGGACGGTGCCGACGGTTTCCGACGTTCACTCAACTCGGCAGATGCGGGGCGGGATAACGTCTTCGGCAGGACTTCGCGCAAGTCGCCAGAGTACAGAGCGCTACACACCTTCCAGGAGTGGTGCCAGCAGTGGGCGACTGAGTGCCTGCGCATCCTCAAACCGGGCGGTCACCTCGTCGCGTTCGGCGGCTCCCGCACCTGGCATCGTCTCGCGGCCGCGGTCGAGGACGCCGGATTCGAGATCCGCGACAGCATCGCATGGCTCTACTCGTCGGGATTTCCGAAATCACTTAACGTGGGCCATGATTCGAGGTTCTGTCAGTGCGGTGACCTATACTTCGAGTATGGCACCACGGCGCGGGTCGACACCATGGAACAAGTCCGCGCCTCTGACATGCCCGGTCTGTTCGACGGAGTTTCACAGGTCGCCGACGAAGTACAGGAACAGCGATCGCCCGCCGACATGCTCACGTCAATGCCGAGGCATCCGCGATCGGGACTTGCTGACGGTGATTGCGGCCAGGGGTCGCGCGGGGTGGACAGCGACGAGCGCGGCATCTTATGCGGCAGCGATGAGCGGGGAGTCGAATCCAGCCTGGAAGGGCGGAGTAACGCTGAAGCGGGCGAAGGGGAACTACAAGGGCGTCCGATACGTGCGATGTCCGGAGGAGTTCATCACGATGTCTCGCAGAGATGGGTACGTGATGGAGCACCGATTGGTGATGGCTCGGTGGATAGGTCGGCCACTGAGGCAAGTCGAAGTGGTGCATCACATCGACCACAATCCGGCGAACAATCTTCGGGCGAACCTGGAACTGTATCCGTCGAACGGGGATCACAAGCGGGGCGAGGTCGGCCGGTTTGTGGACGGTGTGGCAAACAGCGTGCGGTAGGTCTCGGCACCGCCCTCAAGCCTGCGTTCGAGCCGATCGTGGTCGGCCGGAAGTCTCTCGCCGGCACCGTCGCGCACAACGTCCTCACCCACGGCACCGGGGCACTGAACATCGACGGGTGTCGCGTCGCGCACCAGGACGAGGCCGACCTGGCGGTCAGTCTCGCGAAGAACCCCGGCCGCTCAGACTCAGTGACATCGGAGGTCTACGGGGCCGACCGACCCCAACAATCCGTCAACACTGCGGGCCGCTGGCCGACGAACGTGGTCCTCGAGGAGTCGCAAGCTGACAGGCTCGACGACCAGTTAGGTGGTGCTTCGCGCTTCTTCCCGACGTTCCACTACGAGGCGAAGGCGCCGGCGTCGGAGCGTCCGGCCGTCAACGGCGTGCAGCACCCCACGGTGAAGCCCCTGGATCTCATGCGTTGGCTCGTCCGGCTCGTCACCCCGCCGAACGGCGTTGTCCTGGAGCCGTTCGCGGGGTCGGGCACCACCGCTGAGGCGTGCGTGCTGGAGCACATGCGGTGTATCGCCATCGAGCGCGAGGCCGACTATCTGCCGCTCATCACATCGAGACTCACCAAGCCGATGCAGGTCGGCTTCGACTTCGGGAGCGCGTGATGTCCTACCTGTATCCGCCGACGGTCACGACACCGCTCGACCAGATGGACGAATACGAACTCGACGTCGTGCACGGCGACCGCTTCATGTGCGACGAGTGCGGCGCCTACCCGCGCACACTCGACGTTTACCGGCACGTGCGTGATGAGTGCCCCGCCGCCAACGGTGCCGCCGGGTACGCGCGCGCCACCCTGTACACCGACCTGCCGCTACCACCGGCGGGTGTCACCGACCAGTACCAGGCCGAATGGCTCAACGCCCGCCGACGAGACGAGGTGACCGATGGCCGAGCGTAAACGGCCGCGCCGCCACTACCCGCCGACCCGGCTGCCCGACGACTGGACACCCGACCTGATCGTCGACCCGTACGTGCGCGAAGAGTACGACCACCTCGCGTCATTCCGCATGGCGCCCGAGCGGGTGCTCGCGCAGCTCGGCATCAGCCTCGACACCGCGTGCAAGCTGGTGTACGCAGCCCGCCGCCGGGCCGAACGTCGCGACAGGATCGCATCATGACCCGGCCGACAGCGGTGATGGTCGACATGGACGGCACCCTGTGCGACGTTGCGACCGCGCTGCACCTGCTGCCAGACCTCGACGCGTTTCACGTCGCAACGCGCGGCTGCCCGCCGACAGCGCGCGTCGTCGAATGGTGCGAACGCGCGCACGCCGACGGGCACACCGTCATCATCGTGACCGCCCGCACGTACCGGCACGAACAGGACACCATCGACTGGCTCGCCGAACACCTCGCGCACGTCCCGCACATCGGGCCGCTGATGCGTGGCGACCTCGACCGGCGCAGCGACGACGAGGTGAAGCTCGACATCCTGCGGGTCATTCGCGACGACCTCGGATACGACGTCGTCGCGGCGATCGACGACCGGCCGCGCGTCATCCGGCTGTGGCGAGCGCAGGGCATCCCGACGACCGTCGTGCACCGCGCCGACTGGGAGGCTGCGGGCGAACCGTACGGCGACCTGCTCGACGATGCCCCCGCGTAAACGTCGGGCGCCGCTCGGGAAGGCGTGCACCGTGTGCGGCAAACCCGTGGTCGTCGCACCCGGTGACCGGCACCTGTCGTGCTCGCCGCGCTGCACCGTCTGCTACGCGCCGATCCCATCGACCGACCCCACCGACGACCCCACGGTGCACGCCGGGCCGTGCGCGAAGAAACCCCCCACCAAGTAGCCGCACAGGTAGGCTACACTCGCACCACCACCCACCGAAAGGATTCACCCATGACCACCAAAGAGACCGCGTTGGCAGCTCGCCGCGTCCGGCGACATGCGCACAGCGTGCGGGATGCGGCCGACCTCGACAGCCCGATCCGCAACCTCGCGACGATGATCATTGACCTTGCGTTCCTCATCGACGACGGGCTCGACCTCGAGGCATCCGAGGTAGCCGGAACCACGGGCGCGAACCCCGAGCCGGCCGACCGGGGCCACGGCGCGAACGTGTTCATCGGGCAGGTCATCGAGCATTCACGGCTGCTCGACGCGTGCGCCCCCGATGTCGTCATCCGCAACGGCGACGGCAAAGCGGTCGCGACCTACTTTCGCCGCACCCGGCAGAAGCGCGGCGGCGTCGGCCGCAAGTGGCAGCCGTGCACCGAGAACGGCGAGATCAAGCCGCTGCCCGCGTGGCCGGACGGATTCGACAGCGATCAGGTGTTCCTGCCCGCCACCGTCGTCAAGCTGCCGACGCAGGTGATCCGATGACCCTCACCGGTATGCCACTGGCTGCATTTGATCTGGAAACTACTTCGGCGGACCCGTTCACCGCGCGCATCGTGACCGCGTCCATCATCCGCATCCACAACGACACCGTGATGCGTTCCGAGTGGCTGCTCGACCCGGGTATCCCGATCCCCGACGAGGCCGCGAACATTCACGGCATCACCACCGAGCAGGCGCAGGCCGACGGCATGGACTACGCGACCGGTGTCGGGCAGATTGTCGAGGATCTCGCGATGCTGTGGAACGAGGGCTACCTGCTCGCGATCATGAACGCCCCCTACGACCTCACCCTGCTGGTCACCGAATGCGACCGCCTCGGCACGGACACGCCGACTATCGGGCCGGTCATCGACCCGCTCGTCGTCGACAAGCACCTCGACCGGTACCGGCGCGGCGGCCGCACCCTGACAGACCTCGCGGCCGCGTACAGGGTGCCGCAGGACGACGCACACCAGTCGACCGGCGACTGCCTCACGACCGCGCGTATCGCGTACAAACAGCTGCGCCGCAACGAGCTACAGGCCCTCGACGACCCGCGCACCCTGATGCGGCTACAAGCCGGGTGGCGGGCGCAGCAGCAGGACAGTCTGCGCGCGTTCTGGCAGGGCCGCGGCGACGAACGTTGGCGCGAAGTGTCGTCGGACTGGCCGGTGCAATTCCCGTCGACACACCGAAAGTCGCTCAGGTAATGGCCGCGATCTGGACGTGCGACACGTGCGGAAAAGTCATCCCGGAACTCATCGAGTCCTACATCGTCCGCGTTGAACTGCCTGAGACGACCCGGTGGCAATCGCTGATGTTCTGCACGGCCGATTGCGTACGCACCTATTTCGCAGGATGGAGACCCCAGTGACTACCGAACCGCGCACGATCGGACTGTTCGACGGCCGCGAGGTCGTCGTCATGTACGGCCACCACACGCACCCCGACCGCGACGAGCCGATCACCGTCGATGACATCGACCCGCCACCACCGCCGGGCACCATCGTCGTCGGCCGGCTCGACAACTCACCCGCCCGGCTCAACGCACGACTCACCGCGGCCAGGCTGCGCGTGTCGAGCCGCGACCACGACGGCAACCTCATCGGCCCGGCCGGCGAGTTCGCCCTGCCGATGAGTCTCGAGCAGCTCGACGACGCCGTCGCGCATCTCGTCGCCGAGCTGGTCGCCGAGATCGTCGACACCCTGCCCGCGCACACAGTGAAAGGCCGCCGCGCATGATCACGTCAGGATCGAACCGGGCTGGCGGCTGGTGGCGGCTGTGCAACCCAGTCGACACCCGGCGGCCGCCCGCCCTCGGCTCACAACCCGAGGTCGTGATCGGCGAGCCGAAACTGCCGACGCTGCTGATCAACGACGATTGGTGCGAGTCCGCGCGGCTCGGGCAGATCGAGGTGCGCAGCACCGACGGCACACTGGCGTGCCGGATCATGCTGTGGTCGCCGTCCCGTGACGACCCCGATCACATGGTGTTTCTCGCCCACCCCAACCGCCTGTACGTGCGGTCGCGGGACCGGGCGCCGCAGCTCGGCATGTGGCTGCCGGACCGGCCGACACGCGAGGTCGCCGAGGCCGAGCACCGCACCGGCCAAACCATCAGGAAGGCAACCCGATGACGATCCCGATTCTCGCCCCGCCGAAAGCGTCCGCGAACTGGGATCCGCAGCGCGTGTACGTGCGGGCCCGGCCGCGCGACCCGTGGGAGTACCTCGGCCGACGCAGCGACTTCGTCTGGCTGGTGTGGGTCGCCGTCCCGCAGCCCGGCGGCGCGTGGTATTGGCGGTGCAACCTCGAGACCGGCACCGCGTGGGATGCCCGACGTCGCGCGCACCGCATCGTCGCGCTCGCGAAGCAGATACACGACGCGGTCACCACGCCGTGGTGCGACGCGCTCGATTGGGCGGCGGCGCTGCTCAACGATGAACCGGCCGCAATCCTGCGGGCCCAGCAGCACCGCATCCGGCGCGAGTCGCAACTCGCACCGACCGCCCGCCCCCGCAGCGATGCCGCGATCGGGCTGTTCCAACAGGCACCGGCGTCGTTCGGCCGGTCGAGCGCAGGGATCTGGGACTGATGGCCGGCACCGTGACCCGCTATCAGTGCGAGTTCTGCGGCGCCTATGTGACGTGGCGCAACACCCCCGACGGCCGCCGCGCGTTCGGTGAGTCGAACCGGCGGCACGACTACCGGCTGCGCCCGGTCGGCGACGACTATCACGGCCGGCACAGACTCGAGGACAGCGGCATACCGGCGCCACCAGCGCGGCATGTCGTCGTGACCAACGACGACGAGTTTGAGGCGTGGCTGCGGTCGGTCACACCGCCCCAGTATCCGTGACCGCACCGCGCGGCTACACTCAACAGACACCACCCCTGATATAGGAGCACCACCGATGGCACGACGAAAGCAACTCACCCTCGTCGAGTTCGCCGAACTCGCCGGCGTCAAGTACTCGACGATGCGCAAATACCACCAGCGGTCAATGAAACGGCGCACCGAGGTCGCAGCAGGCGAGGCCGACGAGGTCGCGCCGTGGATGCTGCCGGCACCCGACGGCCGCATCGGACAGATGCCGTACTGGTACGAAACGACCGCCTGCAAGTGGATCGAGGCCCGCCCCCGCGCGGCCACCGCATCAGCCAACTGAACACCCCGCCAACACAGAACGGCCGGCACCCGATCGCTAGGGTGCCGGCCGCCGTGTTCCCCACACCCACCGATGAATGAGGGAACGACCACCGAGGCCGAGACGTATCAGCCCAGGATCGAGCGGGGTACCAAACCCGCTCGGGGGCCAGGATAACTCACGGTCGTGCCCATAATGGGAGGCGAGACCACCACCGAGGGAAGGAAACCACCCGATGGCGAAAGCGAAGAACGGTTCGGGCAACCCGAGAACGTCGGGGCCGCGGGCCGCCGCAGCCCGCACCCTCAAGAACGCGAAGGTGCTCGAGTCGTTCGTGTCCGGCAAGACGTACACCGAGATCGCCGCCGAGCACGGCTATGCGAGCCGGGCGTCGGCGTACAACGCGTTGCAGGCCGCGCTCAAGGAACGGGCGAAGGAACGCGCCGAACTCGCCGACGTCGCGCTCGAGCTGATCCTGTCCCGATACGACAAGCTGCTCGAGGTGCACACCGCGATCGCCGTCGACAAGTCGGACACCCTCGCCGCGGCCCGGTCGGCGCGCATCGTCCTCGAAACGTCGGATCGGTACGTCAAGCTGCTCGGGCTCGACCAGCCGCAACGGCACGAGGTCGTCGTCACCCATGACGACGTCGACCGCGAGATCGCCGAGCTCACCGCGGCGCTGATGAACCGGGCCAAGGCCGACGGCGCCAACCTCGACGTGCCGGTGCTCGAGGCGCTCGCCCGGCCGGTCGACCCGACACCGTGACCATCGACGACGCCCCGATCAACCTGCCCCGGCTCGAGAAACTCAAGCTCAAACGGCGGCTCGCCGAACTGTGCGCGCAGTCGGGTATCGCGCTCAACGACACCACCTCGCCCGGGCAGATGGCGGTGCGGCTCGACCCGCAAACCCAGCGGCAAGCCCCGCACCTCGAGGTCATCGACAACGAACTCACCCACATGCTCGCCGCGCCGAACGCCCGCGTGATGGTGTTTACGCCCAGTCAGATTGGCAAGTCGACGCGTGTGGCGCAGTGGTTCCCGTTCTGGTGGCTCACGATGCGCCCGCACGACCGCATCCTGATGGCGTCCGCCGAGGAACGCCTCGCGCTGCGCAACGGTGCCGCGGTGCGTGAACTGGTCCGGCAGTTCGGCGCCGAGTACGGCGTCAACCTCAACCGCGACGAGGGCAGCAAAACCGACTGGTCGATTCGCGCCGGCGGGTCGATGCGGTCGCGTGGTCTGCGCGGCAACTTCTCCGGCCATCCGATGGATCTCGGCATCATCGACGACCCGATCACCAACCGCGCGCAGGCCGAGTCGCTCACCGTCCGCGACTTCGTCTGGGACTGGTACAGCTCGGTGTGGTCGCAGCGTAAGTCGCCGTTCTACCGCGAAGTGCTCGTCATGTGTATGACCGGTGACACGCCGGTCCTCATGGCAGACGGGGCCGAGCTGCCATTGCGTGATGTGCGACCCGGCGACCAGGTGGCGACGTACGAAAACGGGCAGGTCACGACCAGTTCAGTAGTGAACTGGAAGAACCAAGGTGCGGATACCATCTATGAAATCACTACGAGTTCGGGCCGGAAAGTTCGCGCCAACGCGCGGCACCCGTTCCTCGTGGTTGACGAGGACGGGACAGAACGATGGGTGCGGACGCATACGTTAGAACCGGGGCAAAACCTGAGGGCCACAACTGCAACCTTGCAGTTGGGTACGGAAAGTCATCAGAAGTGCTGTTCGCCGCAGCCGAGTACCTACGTCGTCACGGTCGATGAAATTGTGAGCATCGTCGAATGCGGCCGTGAGGACGTGTTCGACGTGCAGATCGACCGAACCGAGAACTTCATCGCCAACGGCATTGTTAGCCATAACACCCGCTGGCACCCCGACGATTTGGCCGGCCGGCTACTCGCCCGCGACGGCCGCATCGAGGACGGCGGCGCGTGGCGGGTTGTGCACCTGCCGGCGATCGCGATGCCCGAGGACCATGAGCGCGGCGTGTACGCCGACCCCCTCGGACGTGAGCCGGGCGACCCGCTGACGCACCCGCTGATCACCGAGACCGACCCCGAAACGTGGTCGGGTGCGGCGACGCACCGCGAGGCGCTCGTCAACTGGTGGGCGAAGAAACAGGAGATGTCGACCTCACGCGACTGGTGGTCGATGTCGCAGGGCATCCCCAACCCCGGCGAGGGCGCGCTGCTCACCGACGCGCAGATCCGGGCGGCGACCGGCCCTGCCCCGGCGCTCGACGACCTGCTGCGTGTCGTCGTCGCTGTCGACCCGTCCGGCGGTGAGGGCGAGAAACACGACACCGCCGGCATCGTCGCGGTCGGGCTCGACGACCAGCAGCATTCGTGGTTCCTCGAGGACCGCACCGCGGTGCTGTCGCCGGTGCAGTGGCCGCGTGAGGTGTGCCTGCTCGCGTATCGGCTCGCTGCGACGACGATCGTGTTCGAGTCGAACTATGGCGGTGGGATGGCGAAACAGCTGATCGTGCAGGCGTGGGACGCGTTGAAACGCGATGTCGACCCGGCGACCGGGGCGCCGTTCCTGCCCGCTGACGCGTTGTGCCCGATGGTGAAGGGTGTCGCGGCCCGACGTAACAAGGTGCTGCGTGCCGAGCCGATCGCGCAGGCCGTGCTGACCGGCCGCGCCAAGTTCGCGGCCGGCATCAACCTGGCGACGCTCAAGAACGAGTTCACGCTGTGGCAGCCCGGGTCGACGTGGTCGCCGGGCGCGCTCGACGCCGGCGTGTACGGGGCGACCGAGGTGCTGCCCGAGGTGCCGGGTGGTGGCACGTTGGCGCGTCCGACGGGTAACCGGTCGGCTGGTCCGCGTGGCGCGTCGCAGATGGCGGGACGCCGCCGAACCGCTTGACAGTAGCCGCACCGTGAGGCTACATTCATCGGCATGACCACCACGCCAAACCCCATCACCGTCGAGGACATCGACCTGACGCCGATCGACGTGCACTGCGATACGTGCGGCGCCGTACCCGGCAACACGTGCCAGACCCCGGCCGGCTCGCCGGCGCGGCCACACCAGGACCGCCGCGCGAACGCCGACGTGATCAACCGGCACCTGCGCTACACCGCCCGGCAGGCGAACCGATGACCGCGCCGGCCGTGCAGGTTCGGGTGTCGTGGTTTAACGGCCAGTTCGACGAGGTCACCGGCTACAACAGCGGCGGCGGCCGCCACATGATCGCGTGCATGCTCACGCACGAGGCGCCCAACGGCGAGCTCGTCACCGCGCCGGCGCTGGCGCAGACCCGCGACATCATTATCGAACGGCAGCCCGACGTCGATGGGCAGTACATACTCGCGTTCCCTCGGCAGCGGCCGAAGCGTCAACGCCGGCCGCGGGGCCCGGTCACAGTTCCGTCCGAGGCCGGCGACCAGTTCGTTCTATTCTCGTGAGCCGCTTGACTGTAGCCGCGCAGTGCCGAGCAGGTCGCCGACGCGTTCGTCGACTGGGGCAGCAGCGAACCGGTCGGGCAGCAGTATGTGCGCGGCTATCAGGTGGTCGCCCGATGGCTCGGCAGCCTGTCCCGTGCCGACATGTGGGCGGCGACAGCGGCCGCGATCGTCGGCGTGTGGGCGGTCGTCGTCGGCGTGGTCGGAGACCCCACCATCAGCGGGCTGATGTTCGCGGTCGCCGGGTTCGCGTTCGGTGGGCTGCGGGTGGCGCTCGACCGCCGCGCACGTCGTGCCGCCCGCGCAGCCGAGCGGGCCGCCCGTGATGCCGAACTCGCCGCCCGCGCTGACCGGCAGCACCAGCTCTACATGCGAGACCCTGCGGCGTACCTGCGCCGCATCGAGAAAGGCGAAACCCCATGATCCGACGAGACTGCCCGATCCACGGCGACGACGTGTGTGGTGTCCGCACCCGGCACTGCCCCGACGAGCACGTGCGCACAGAGCCGGGTGATTACCTGTTCGCCGCTGCGCTCGGTGCGCTGTTTGTGCTGGTCATCTACCTCGGATGGTTGATCGCCGGCTAGGACTTGCGTAGCCGCACCGTGAGGCTATACAGTTCTGGTCATGACCACCGCACAGATCGCAAACCAGCTCAACCTCGACCCCTCGCAGATCACCGACGACGCGCTCGCCGAGATCACCGCGACCATCGGCCCGGCCGGGCGGCACGCCCGACTGACCCACACCGAGCGGGCCGTCATCCGCACCATCCTGATCAACCACCCGCGAGAGGTTCGACCATGATCGATACCGCAGCCGCCGACGCCGCCCTCGCCGAGTTCTGGGCGGCGAGGGCCGCAGGCGACGAGGACGGCGCCGACGCCGCGCACCTCGCCTACGTCAACGCGCTGTACACCACCCCCTGAGACCCGGGTGCGGGCGGTCGAGACCACGGCCACCCGCACCCGTACCCAACGGCGACACGCCGACCACCGCAACACCATCCACCGAAAGAGAGCACATCATGAAGCGCACCATCACCACCCTCGCCGCGACCCTGTTCGCATCCCTCGCCATCGCGCTCGGCGCCGGCACCGCAGCCGCCGTCACCACCGACCAGTACGACCGCGTGCGCTACATGTGGTGCGGCGACGGCGTCGCCGAACTCGAATACACCAACAGCTACGGCAACACCTCGACCGAGGTGCAGGACATGTCGCAGGGCTGCCGGTTCTACGACTTCACCGAAACCGACGAGTACGGCGGCTACGTGTCTGCGTGGATCGTCGACGACAACGGCGGCCGCGTGTCCTGCACCATCTGGCGTAACGGCGTCATCGTCGCCAAGTCCAACGACACCACCGACTACTACAGCTACGCCGGCTGCTACTGATGGCCGACGACGAGTACGACGGGCCCGTGCGTGGCGCCGCCTACGCCATCCCCGCATCGCTGCTCGTGTGGGCCGTAATCATCCTCACCATCGCCATGCTGCTTCTCTGACCCAAAGGGGTTCTCGGAGCGTTAGCGGAGAGGTTCCCGCGGGAGCCCGCCGGGAGGCAAAGCCCGCTCACCGAATGTGGTGGGCGGGTTTTGTTGTGGCTGGGTCTGTGCTCAAATCCCCCGGCGCGCTCCACTCCCTCGCGGGCGCCATCCACCGGCAGGACCGTCGCTATCGGCTGCCCTCAGTAGCAGCAAGACTCCCCAGTTGTTCCCACGGGGCACGGTACCTTCACCACCTGCGCGTTCTCGGAGTCCATCCCTGAAAACAGGTGTCCCACGGCCGAATGTGGGGAGGCGGCGGCAGCCCATCTGACGGGGGTTAGACCCGAGGACAAATCGGGCTCAGACTTTGCGCTGGGGATTCGACCTGTCTGCCCGCTACACTTTGCAACAGTGACGCGCGACTCCCGGCTGTTGGTCTGACAACAGCTACGCGCGTCGGCCGGACCGCTTCCGGGCAGTGGAAGCAACTCGGCTCGATGCCCCGACCCTACACCCGAAGGGTCGGGGCATTCGCATTAACAGCGGGATACCCTGACCAGCATGACCACCATCGACCCGCTCGTCGTGCTGCTCACCATCCTGTTCGTGTGGCGCGTCACCCGGCTGATCGTCGCCGACCAGATACTCAAGCCCGTGCGCGACCGCATCGTGCTGCGGCTCGGCCCCGACCAGTGGTTCGCCTACCTGATCACCTGCCCGTGGTGCACGTCGGTATGGGTCGGTGCAGGCACCGCTGTGGCCGCGTACTGGTGGGCAGACGCGCGGTGGTGGTTCATCATGGTGCTCGCGGGTGCAGCGTCGCTCGTGACCGGTGTCGGGTCGACGTGGCTCGACCCCGCCGACGACTGAACTAGGAGCCCCCCGTGAGACGTCGCCCCGAATCGACCGCGTTGCAGATCGTGCGTGACGCGCTGCCTGAGCCGTCGCCGCACAGTGTGATCGCGCGGGCTCGGCAGTTCGCGCCGTCGGCGACGACGGTCACCGCGTACCCGATAGACGAGCTGCGCGACGCGCGAGGTGCTCGCCGGACGTCGTGGCGCGGCACCAGCCTGACCGCGGCCGCTGAGCTGATGAACGGCACCGAGACCCGCAACGGCCGGCAGGTGCCCCGGCAGCGGAAACGGCAAGCCGAGCAGTGGCAAAAAGATGTGTGGGCGCTGCGCAACGAGTCGCCCGAGATGCGTTTTCTCGCCGACCGGAAGGCGCGGGCGGTGTCGCAGTGCCGGGTGTACATCGGTCACCACAAGGCCGGCGACGTCGGCGACCCGAAACGCGTCGACCAAGGCCCGGTGGCTGAGCTGTCGCAGATGCTGTTCGGGAATCTGCCCGACGTCGAGCAGAAGCTCAAGCGGTACGCGCAGCACATCGAGCACAACGGCGAATCCATTTTCAATGCCCGCGACGACGACGATCACCCGGGCCGGGTGGTGTGGCAGGTGCACTCGAGTGACGAGGTGCTCGGCTCGAGGTCGGGGCAATATCAGATCACCGACGGTGTGAAGCCGCGCCGCGTCGACGACGACGTCGAGATCCTCGCCAGGTCGTGGACGCCGTCACCGCAGTATTTCGCGCACGCTGACGCGCCGGTGCGGGCACTGATCCCGGTGCTGCGGGAGCTGGTGCAGATGACGAAATACGTCGGCGCGCAGATCGACTCGAAACTCGCCTCGGGTGGCGGTGTGCTGCTGGTCGCCTCGGACGTGCAGCTGTTCGACAAAGACGGCAACGTACTGAATTTCGCCGAAGAGTTGCAGACGTACATGATGACCGCAATCGAGGACCGCGCATCGGCCGAGTCGCTCGCGCCGCTCGTCGCGCAGGTGCCGTGGGTCGAGGGGCGGCCGATGGCCGAGGTTGCGCACCTGCTCACATTCTCGGAAACCCTCGACCCGCACATGCACGAACGTCGCGCCGAGGCCATCAAGCGGATCGCGCTCGGCATGGACTCCGACCCCGGTGTGCTCGAGGGCGCCGGCGGCATGAACCACTGGTGTGTGGACGATCAGACCGAGGTTTACACCCGCGAACGCGGTTGGGTGCGACACGCCGACATTGAGATCGGCGATGACGTTCTGACTCTGAACCACGAAACCGGCATGTCCGAGTGGAAGCCCGTCCAGGCGATCTACCGTGCCGATGTTGTCGATGAACCGATGCGGTACATGGCGACGCAGCGGCATAACTCGATGACGACTGCCGCTCACCGTTGGCCCGTTCTGGTGCCCACGGTGACCGCAGGAAAGGTAACGGGGCATCGGCGCGACTGGACCACCAGCGAGCGACTGAACGCCCGTCACACGGTGATTACGGGTGCTCCGTCAGCGAACCTGCCTGACGTGGCGAAGTGGTCCGACGATCTGGTCGAACTCGTCGGCTGGTACTGGACAGAGGGCAGCCTCAATCCAGGGGGCGGCATCCGCATCGCGCAGTCGCATACGGTGAACCCGGCGAGGGTGGATCGGATACGCGGATGTTTGACCCGAGCCTTCGGCGCCGACGGCGGTATGTGGCGTGAGGCTGTGCAGCCGAACGGGTCGTCGCTCGGCGGCCCGGTGACGGTGTTCCACCTCCGCAAAGAGGTCGCCGACGTGGTCACGGAACACGCACCGGGCGCAGCGAAGATCGTCTGTCTAGATTTCGTCGAGTCGTTGACGCTCGCCCAACTGGACCTGTTCATCAACGTGTCTTGCCAAGGCGACGGGTGGCATTACCGGCATGGGGTGACTGACATCTGGCAGAAAGACCCGGCTTCGCTGGACGCATTCGAGCGCGCACTGATTCTGTCCGGGCAAGCCGTCTCGACTCATGAATCGAGTGGCGGCACCGCAGTGCGGGCACTCAAGTCGAACCGGCAGCGACCGGCGAAGGGCCGCGGCGGGAACCGCCCATACGAGACCGTCAGCTACTCGGGTGTGGTCTGGTGCCCAACGACCGAAAATGGTACGTGGTTCGCGCGTCGCAACGGGCAGTCATTCTTCACCGGTAATTCGGCGTGGTCGCTCGACGAGTCCGAGATCAAGCTCGGTGTGGCGCCGATCATGACGACGTTCTGCCACACCATGACCGCCGACATCGTGCGGCCGCTGCTCGCCGAGGCCGGCGTACTCAACGCCGACGAGTTCTCGGTGTGGTTCGACACCTCGGCGCTCAAACTGCGGCCGGACCGGTCGAAAGACGCGCAGTGGGGATACGACAACCGGATCCTGTCGGCCGAGAAAACGCTCGCCGAGATGGGGTTCGACGTCGAGGACATGCCGACCCCGCAGGAACGGGCCGCGCGGGTGCTGCTCGAGAACATCGTGCCGCTGCTGTCGCAGTTCGGGCAGCAGCCGGGTGCGGCGGTGCAGCTGATGCGGTCGCTCGGTGTGGACATTCCCGAGACGACAGTGCCCGACGAACCGGCCGCGCCGGGCGACGCCGCCACCCCACCGCCGCCGGTGGCCGACCGGCCGGACAACTCGCCGCCCGACACCCTCGACAACCCGCCCTCAGCCGATGGAGGACTCTCCCCGTGAGCCACACGAAACGCCGCATACCTGTCGAGGGCAAGCCTTGGATTGATCAGCGGAAACCGAACCGGGAGCACCAGCCCGAACGTGTCGACCACGCTGAGCCAACCTCGCCCGAGTCGCTGCCGTCGATGGCGACCAAACTGCCCGTGTCAACGCTCACCGATGACACCCCCGTCGCTGTTGCCGCTGCGGTTTGCTACTTCGCGGTGCTGCGCGCGTTGCAGTTCGCGTCGATGCGGTCCAAGGCGACCGGCCGCAACAGCCGTCACCGATTCCAGTGCGAGCAGTACCTCGTGCACACCCTCACCGATCTGCGCGCCGCCGGCGACGACTGGCAGGTGCTGCTGCGCGGCGCGTGGGACATGCTGCCCGTGGTGCTGCCCGGGCCGACCGAACGCTACGAGCAGGTGTGTGAGCAGTACACGCGTGACCTGATCGAGCAGCAACGCATCCCCGACCGCGCCGATCTGTACCGGCTGCTCGACGAGGCGTAGTGCGTGACGTCGCGGCCGAACGCGCAGAGCAGCAGTGGCTGCTGCGGCGCTGCGAACGCCGCATCGACGCCGCCACCCTGACCGCGATCGGCGCGTGGCTCGACGAAGTGCGCGTCGCCCTGTTTCAGGAACTCGGACTCACCCGCTACATCACCGCCGCCGGTGACCCGCCGATGACCCCGGCGACCGCGCACACCGACATCGCCGTCGACGCCGCAGTGCAGCGCACGTGGGGCGCGTGGCAGAACCAGCTCGAAAACCAGATCCTGCCGACGGTGTCGGTCGCGTTCGGTGAAGCGTTTCAGCAGACCCGCCGCGCCGACCCGTCCGGCGCGTTCGCCCATCAGCAGCAGTACCTCGCCGAGGTGTCCGATCGGCTGCGGATATGGCCGGCGGGCGCGTTCGAGGACATCCGGCCCGAGCTGCTCGAGGCGCTGTCGGATGCGGTCACAGTCGATGAGATGACCGAACGCATCGGCCGGGTGCTGAACATCGACGCGAAGTCGCGCGAGCTGCGGGCCCGCATCAACGAGGTCGAGCAGGCGCTCGCCGAACCGAACCTCGACCGGGCGACCCGCCGAGAGCTGCGGGCGCTGCGCCGTTCGCTGTGGGAGGAACACGACGAGTCGCTCAACGAGTGGCAGTGGAAGGCCCGCCGCATCGCGCGCACCGAGTCGCACGGCGCAGTGTCTGCGGGGCAGCTCGCGGCCGCGCGGGAACGTGAGCAGCGCACCGGCATCCGCATGTGGAAACGATGGCTGTCGACCGACGACACGCGCACCCGCGCAACGCATCGCGTCGCCGACGGCCAAACCTGCCCGCTCGACCAGCCGTTCCGGATCGGCGGGTTCCTGCTCGAGCATCCCGCCGACAGCATCAGCGTCGCACCACATGAAGTCATCAACTGCAGATGTACCTGCCTCATCTACGACGACGACGAGCTACAGGACGAGTTCGACGATCAGGGCGGCAAAGGTCCGGTCGAGCCGGGCGCGGTGCGCATCGGCCCGGATGACGCCGACGCCGCCGACGCTGCGGCACTGCGGGTCGCCGAGGACGAGGGCCGGGCGGCGCCGAAAGTCGGGCAGCGCGGCGAGGACGCGGGGCAGTCGGTGCCGGCGCAGCCGATCGACGTCGAACTCACCGACCAGCGCGAGACCATCCCCGCACCGGACGTCGAGACCGCATCCGATGCGCGGCTCGCCGACTACCTGATCCGCACCGACGAACGGGAGCAGGACGAGCTGCGGCAGCAGGTCGAGGACGAACTCGCCCGCCGCCGCGAGTCCGAGCAGTTCGAGGTGCAGTACGGGCAGCCCGAACCGGCCGACGACATCATCGAGATCGACGACGACGGCGCATGGTTGGATGACCCGCGCTGGTCCGATGAGCTGCCCGACATCGAACCGGATCCGGACTATGACCCCGACATTCCGTTCGACGAGTGGACGACCGGCGACGAGGGTCTGCCCGGCGACGTGGTGCCGGCCGATCCGCCCGCACTGCCCGAGCAGATACCGACGCCCGGGTCGCCGGCCGAGTCCGCGGTCGAGGCGGCGCAGCGTGAGCTCGACGAGGCGTGCGAAGCGTTCGCCGAGGTGTCCGACGGCAGCGACCCCGATCTGATGATGGAACGCCTCGAGCGGATGGACCGGGCCGAGGCTGCGCTCGCCGAGGCGGTGCAACGCGCCGAGATCGTCGACGACGGCGAAACCGGATTCAGGGATACCGGCGACTCGAGCACCTATGAGTCGACAGACGATGTACAAACCGACGCAGACCGGCTCGCCGACGAGCGGGCCCGGTACGCCGAACTGTGGGGCGAGGCCGCCGCAGCCGAAGAGTTCGACCGGCTCACCGCCCGCCGCGAACTCACCCCGGCCGAGCAGCGGCAACAGGAGATATGGGAGCAGGCCGAGCAGCTCGCCGACGAACGCGGCATCAGCTACGAGCAGGCGCTCGCCGAGGTGCAGGATCTCGACCTCGACCAGGTGCACCGCCGCGACTTCGTCGCCCGGGCGAAACGTGAGGGTCTCGTCTCGACGAATCACGCCGATCTCGTGTCGGAACTGCACCGACGGTTCACCCTCGATTGGGTGATCATGTGCGAGACCGACTGCAACGGGCAGCTACTCAAGCCGCGGTATCGCGACCTCGAGGGCGGGTTCACCGCCGACATGCTGTGGTCGGTCAACGATGTGACCGCCCGCAAGTACATCAGCGATGAGGCGGCGCTGTGGTTCGACGAGGTCGGCGCCCGAATCACCAAGGCCGACCTCGAGTCGATGATCGACGCCGGGCTGATCACGTTCGACGCCGAGGTGTGTATGCAGGAGTGGCGGCGCTGGTCCGGGCGGCGCATGGGAGAGGACTACCTGCGATGATTCCGCGCGATCAGCAGCCGATGCCGACGCCGGCCGAGGCGATCGAGGCGTACAAGGCGGGGCAGGTGTCGCGGCCGGGCGCCGGTAACCCGTACGCGGGTCGTCGTGTCCTCGGGTCGGTGTGGGCGCTTGGCAACCGTGAGGCGCAGCGCGATGCCTACACCGAGTTTCGTCGGAGAGAGGCTGAGCGTCGTGGGTGACGAGGTGGTGCTCGTCGGCGAGCTGGTCGCCGCCGACGACCCGATCGACGTCGAGCCGCGCACGGTCGAGCCTGGCGAGCCGCGCTGCGACGCCGAGACGACGGGCAGCCGCATGATGGGCCGCATCCGGCTGACGCTGCGGACCCGCTGCGAACTGCCACCCGAGCACGCCTGTGACCATCGGGTGACGTTCCCCGACGGGGAGACGTTCCGCTGGTGAAAGTCGCAGCTCGCGAGGGGTAGACAATAGCCGCGCAGTGAGGCTATAGTTTTGGCATGAGCAATGCCACCGCCCCCCGCGAAATCTGGTCGACCACCACCAAGTCCGGCGCCCGCCGCTGGTTCTACTACTCCACCCGCGCAGGCCGCGCGCTGCCGATGCGCCGCGCTGACGCCGAGTTCGAGCTCGCCACGGGCGCCGCGATCGAGGGCAGCAAGCCCGCATGGGTCGGCGCACGCTGACCCCCGAACCGAAAACCGGCCCGCTCACCCTCGCAGGTGGCGGGCCGATCTATTGGGCGCGGGCGCCGAGCCTCGTCATCCGGCGAGTGATCTCGGCGCCCACTTCCCAGCACACCGCAATGTGCCGGACGGTCGAGCCCCGGCGATGTAGGTACGGGCGAACCGTCCCAGTGATCGCCCCGGGGCCGAGGCTGTGTGGTTCGAGCGTGCAGCTGACGGCGCCCCGGCTCTGACTCCTGACAAGCTACCGGTTACATGGCCGCGCTTACCGCATCGAAGGACGGCGTAACACGCTCAAACCACGGTCGAGCCTACCCCGTGCGCCATACTCGACGACAGACGACGAGAGGCAGAACCGTGACCATCAGCACCATCGGGCGATCACTCACCGCAGCCGGCGTGGCACTGCCACATGACGTGTTCCGAAACCCCAACCTCGACCGACTCACCCCGATCCAGGTGACCAAAGACGGCCGCGTCTACGGCCACCTCGCCGGATGGCGCACCAACCACATCGGTTTTCCCGGGCAGAACGTCAAGCCGCCGCGGTCGGCAGCCGATTACCGGTACTTCCATCAGGGTGTCGTGCCGACCACCGAGGGCGACCTGCCCGTCGGGTATCTGACCCTCGGCACCGGTCACGCCGGCACCGGCGACGCCGTGCAGGCCGCCGCCCACTACGACAACACCGGATCGCAGGTCGCGTGCGTGCGGGCGGGCGAGGACGATCACGGTATCTGGATCGCGGGCAGCGTGCTGCCGGGCACCGACGACATTCAGGCGCAGACGCTGCGCCGATCGTCGCTGTCGGGTGACTGGCGGCGCATCGCCGACCCCGACACTGGCCGCGAGTCTCTCGAGCTCGTCGCCGCGCTCGCCGTCAACGTGCCCGGGTTCCCGATCCCCCGCACCGAGCAGCTCGTCGCCGCGGGCGGAATGCCGACGATGCTCGTCGCCGCAGGCATCGTGCGCAACGGGCCGATCACCCGCGACGAGATGGTCGCGGCCGCGAACGAGGCCGCCCGCGAACAGATCCGCATCACGATGTCGGCGCAGCAGGTCAAGGCTCGCGGGTCGGCGGTGGTCGCCCGGATCAACGAGCAGCGGGAACTGCAGCAGCGTGAGCAGCTCGTCGCGTCGGCGACGTCTCGGGCGACGTCGGTGCGCCGCAACAGGGTGATCGAGCGGGTGCGCAAGCTGGTGGCGTCGGCGTCGTCGACAGCGAACGACCTCGCCGGGCGGATGCCGCCCGAACTGCACCGGTACTGGACGACAGGCGTCGGGCTCGCACGGTGGGCGCCGACGCCGACGCCGTACCGGTCGCTGGTCAAGGCGCTGAGCGAAGAGATCGACGACATGACCCCCGAGCAGATCAAGGGGCTCGCCGCGAACCTGTACCACGACGTAAAGGGCGAGTGGCCGGGCCGCAAGTCCAAGGGTGGCGGGATGCTCGCAGCGTCGGCGCTGCCACCGACACCGGCTGATGCGCGGGCGATGCTCGACGACCCCGCGGTGCAGCAGCTGCTCGCCGCGGCCCCGATTCCCGACGAGGTCGAGCCGGCCGCCGAGGTGGCCGCCGAGGCGCCTGCCCGCACTGGCGGCATGATCGCGTTGCTACCCGCCGACCCGGGCGCGCTCGCGGTGCCGAGCGGCGACCCCGCCGAGGAACTGCACCTCACCCTCGTGTACCTCGGCGACGACCTGACTGGCGCATCCGAGGGTTGGCGCACGGGCGTGCAGACGTCCGTCGCGAACGTGCTCGCCGAGTTCGGGCAGGCCGTCGGCGCCGGCGGTGTCGAGGGCACGATCATGGGCCGAGCCGCATTCAACGAGCGCGGCGACGAACCGTGCGCGGTGTACCTCGTCGAGGCGCAGGGACTCACCGCGCTGCGCGACAAGGTGTATGCGGCGCTCGGCGACCGGGCGCCCGCACCGACCTATGACGCGTTCATCCCGCACGTCACCGCCGGGTACGGCATCGACCTCGGCGCGCTGTACAACGCGGTCGGAATGCCGGTGCAGTTCGACCGGGTGCGTATCGCGATCGCCGACCAGGTCGTCGACATTCCGATCAGTGAGCACGCAATCGAGGTGCCCGAGGCGATGCCCGAGTCGATGAACGGCGAGGCGTTCGGGGCGCAGCAGTTCGGCGACACCGTCAAGTCCGAGTTCGACCGTATGCAGAACCTGCACGCCGCCGGCGGGAAACGGCGGGCGCAGACCCAGGAGGGCGCCGACAAGTACGGCGTGAGCATCGGCGACGTCATCGGGCAGGGCGTCGACGACACGGTGCAGGCCGTCGACGACACCGCCGAGGGGGTGAAGCGCGACGTGTCGAACATGGCGCGGGCGGTCGGCGAGGCCATATTCGGCAAGCGCACAGACGACCCCGCACCGCCACCCGCGCCGCCGGCACCGGCACCGAAACCGGTCGAGCCGCCGCCCGCACCGAAACCCGTCGAGAACAAGGCGACCCCGCCGCCCACCGCCGAGCCGGCGCCCCGTCCCGCACCGCCGGTGCCCGGCACGTTCTCGAATGAACCGGACACGTCGACGCCGTCGGACCTCGAGGCGCCCGACGCCACGATCGCCGACGGGCCCGCCCGCAATGGCGGCGAGCCGGGCACCGAGCTACTCGAGGATCAGTCACCGGACAGCGGCGCCGACGGCGGCGCGCTGGTCAAGTTCGAGAACGGCACCGCGTACTACGACGACGGCACCGAGTTCTCGGGCAAGTCGTGGGCGCGGTCGCCGGTGCTGCCCGGCATGGGCTACGACGGCACGACGATGCTCGAGGATCAGTCACCGCTTAAGGGCGCCGAGGGTGGCGACCTCGTGGAATACGACGGCGACGCTGGTGTCGCCCGGTACTCGGATGGGACCGAAACTGATGGCAAGCAGTGGCGCCGCACGGCGGCGTGACGCCGTGTCGTGGCTGATCGTCGGCCCGTTCCTGATCCCGATGCGCGTCGCCGAGATCGTCACCGATCTCGTGCGGCGGCATCGGGCGGCCGAGCGGGCGCGACGCTGCTGCGAGTGGGAGACAGCGCAGGCTGCCATCGAGCGGGCCGAGCGTAGACAGCGGTATTACGACGGGCTGGGTGGCTGATGGGTTGCGGGTGTCGGCGCCAGAAGACGATTATTTTCGAGGTCGAGTTCGCCGACGGCACCATCAAACGGGTGCTCACCGAGGACGAGGTACGCGCGCTGCGCGAGGACGCACCCGATTCGATCTGGCGGAAGGTTACGCGCTGACCTGCGGGTGACGCGCTACAGTAGGCGACTAGCGGGACAACATCGCTGGCTAGGGGCCGGGTGGACCGGATGAGATCGGAAACAACCCACCCCCGGAAGGTGCACAGCGATGGGCAACGTCACTCTCGAAAGCCTGATCCAGGCCGCGCAGACCCCCGGCGCCAACGGCGCGGTTCTGTCGGTCGACGAGCGCAAGGCGAAGATCAAGGATGCGCTCGCCGAGGTCGAGCGCGGTGACCTCGACAAGCTGCTCGACGAGGCGCTCGATTCGTTCAACGCGCTCAAGGATTCCAACCCGAGCACCGACGCCGAGGTGTTCGGGCTCGAGCTGCTCGCCGACGCGCTCGAGACGATGGGCGACACCCGCAACGACCTCGACGCCGCCGACGAGGCCAAGGCGCAGAAGCTCGCCGAGCTCGCCGACCGGGCCGCTGCGGTGGCCGGGCAGTCCGAGCCGGCACCCGAGGGCGAGCAGGCACCCGAAGGTGGTGACCCTGCGGTCGCCGAGGGTGACCCCGCGGTCGTCGACGAGCAGGCACCCGACGGCGGTGACGGCGGTGACGGTGGCGATGGCGCCCCGAACGCATCCGCCGAGACCGAGTCGGCACCCGAGCTGGTGACCGCCGGCGGTGCGCCGCAGCGGTTCTCGACCCGCAATATCCGCAAGACGACCAAGGCCGTCAAAGTCGAGGCCGAGCCGGCCGCGTCGGGGCTCAAGATCCTGACCGCGTCGGGTGTGCGCGGCCACGAGGGCGGTCAGGAACTGAACGGCATCACCGAGCTCGCCGCCGCCGCGTCGGCGAAGATCAAAGGGCTGCCGACCAAGGGTGTGCGCGCCACCACCAAGGCCGACATCGCGTCGCTACAGATTCAGTTCCCCGACGAGCTCGTCGCCTCGGGCAAGAACGACGACATGTCGGCGATGCGTGCCGCGGTCGACCCGAAGCGGCTGCCGGGCGGCAAGCTGACCCCGATGTCGCTGACCGCTGCCGGTGCGCCCGGCGGCTGGTGCTCGCCGTCGCAGGTGCTGTTCGACATTCCGAACAGCCTCACCGACACCACCACGGGCATCCTCGACCTGCCCGAGGTGCAGATGACGCGCGGCGGTCTGCGGTTCCGCCGGCAGGTCGACTTCGGCGAGATTTACGCGACCGGCATGGGTGGCCGCGTCTACACCGAGGCGATGGCCGAGTCGGAGGAAGAGACCGACTACACCAAGCAGTTCTACGACCTGACCTGCCCCGACTTCACCGAGATCCGCGCCGACGCCGTGTACACCGGCGCGACCGCCGGCATCCTGCAGAATCACGCCTACCCCGAAGAGGTCGAGGCGCAGATCAGTGAGCTGATCGCCGCGCACATTCACCGGGTCAACGCGATCACGATCGCCCGCACCGAGGCGTATTTCAACGCGCACAACAAGGTCGATTTCACCGGCACGTTCGGGCCGAGCGTGTCGGGTGCGTCGCTCAACGCGATCGAGTGGCTCGTCATCAACGAGCGGTATCGCTACCGTGCGTCGGAGTCGATGCGGTTCAAGGTCGTGCTGCCGATCTGGTACAAGGCGGTGTTCCGCGCCGACTACGCGCTGCGCACCGGCGTCGCCAACGCGTTCAACGTGTCCGACGAAGAGATCGCCGGTCACTTCAACAAGCGCGGCGTGACCATCGAGTGGGTGTACGACTGGCAGGACGCTCTCATCGGCGACCCGCTCAAGCCGGGCGGTGCTGTCGCTGCGGGTACCGGTGTGGGTCAGAACGCGACCGCCAACGTGTACCCGACGAACGTGCGGGCGCTGGTCTACCCCGAGGGCACCATCGTTCGCGGCCGCGACGAGATCATCAACCTCGAGGCCGTGTACGACTCGGTGGGACTCAAGACCAACCAGTTCCTGCGGCTGTTCATGGAGGAATCGCTCGCGGTCGCGTGGCGTGCCTACCGTGGCAGCGTCGCGGTGCTGCCGATCGACGTCAACGGCGCGACCGGTGCGGCCCGCGACCTCGACCACAACGGCAAGATCATCGTCGCCACCCCGTGACCCTGATCGGATAACCAAACACCGACCGGTGAGGCACCCCACGATGCGACCCGCGTCGTGCGGGTGCCTCACCCGTTTCGATAGGAGTTCACCCCGATGACGATGTATCAGACCGGCACCGGTGACCCGGTCCGCATGTTCGTCGAGCGGCAGCATCGGCTCGTCGCACCGAAGTACAACCTGCTGTCGGTGTCCGAGCAGCCCGTCGAAGACCCGCATTGGGTCGGCGGCATCGAGTACTGGCCGCCGGTCAAGCCGTACGTGGCGGCGACCGAACTCGAATGCCTTGAGGACTGGTCGGGGTTCGAGCCGCGCGACATTCCGGCCGGATTCCCCGCGGGCATCGGCGACGCCTTCCAGGTGCATTCGGGTGTGCAGTGCCGGGCGCTCGGCATCAGCGAGGACGAACTGCGGGCGCGGGCGATCACCGCGCTCGGCTCGGGTGACGTCCCGTTCGTCGAGGATCGGCTGTGGGCGACCGCGAATCCGGCGATCATGTCCGAGACCACCGAGACGGTCGTCGGCACGGCGACACCGCTCGCGCTCGCGATCGGCCGGCTCGAGGCGTGGCTCAACGTCGAGTACGCGTCGCTCGGTGTCCTGCACCTGCCGCGGTGGTTGGCCGCCCGGGCGGGTGAACTCAACCTGTGGTGGGCCGACGGGCAGACGGCCCGCACCAAGCTCGGCACGCCGATCGTGTTCGGCAACTACCCGGGCACCGGGCCGGCCGATGAGTCGCCGGCTGCCGGTCAGGTGTGGATCGCCGCGACCGGCGACGTCACCACCTATCGGACGCCGCTCGAGGCGCTCACCGATGAGGGTTCGGCGTGGTTCGAGCCGGGCACGAACATCGGCACCGCGATCGTGACCCGCGACTATCTGGTCACATTCGACGACCTGGCCGGCGCCGCGCTGGTCGCACTGTAGGAGAGGACACCGTCATGCCGACGATCATCGCGAAGGACCGCCGCGACGCTGCGCGGATCGCCACCAAGTTGCTGCGCGCCGCCGGTGCGCAGGTCGAGCTCGTGCGTCGGGTGACCGCAGGGTCGTCGCCGGCATTCGATGTACCCGACGAGGTGTATGCCAAGTTCGTCGACGGCGAGGGCGACAAGGGCGAGGTAGAGCAGTCGGAGTCGCAGGGCGGTGAGCCGACGACACCCGCGGTCACCGAGCCGACCGGCGTGGTGCCCGCGCTGCCCGACCGTAACGACTCGACAGCCGACTGGGCGGCGTACATGTCGGCGCGGTTCGGCATCGACACCGAGGGCATGAAGCGCGGCGCGCTGATCGCCGAGTACGACCGACGCACCGAGACCGCGGGCGAGTAACCCGACACTGAACCGGGTGCGGGCTACACTCGCACCTAGCACATTGCTGCTGGCTAGGGGCCGGGCGAGAACATCACCAACCCTGAGAGGCAGCAAGCTATGGTCAACGTTCCGTGGGGCTCCGTCCGCGCGAAGGTCATGCGTCTGACCCGGATCGACGCCTGTGGCGTCCCGGTCACCGGCGCCAAGTCGACGCTCGTCACCGAGGGACTCGTCAACGTCGACGTGTCCGCCGAGTACGAAGACGGCACCGAGAACGCGCCGAAGAACGGTAACGGCGATTTCTGTTTCATCGACCGGCAGCCCGACAAGTTCAAGTACTTCGTGCTCGGCATCCAGTTCTGTGGTGTCGACCCCGAGGCGTGGGAGCTGGTCACCGGCAACCCGATCTACGAGGACGCCGCCGGCAACGCTGTCGGTGTCAAGTTCGGCCGGTACTCGACGATCGAGACGCATTTCGCGCTCGAGGTGTGGTCGGATAACCCCGGCACGGCGTGCGGCCCGGGCGGCAAGCGGTACGGGTATCACCTGTTCCCGTTCATCGGGCAGGCCCGTCTCGACGAGCTGTCGCTCGGCGAAGAGACCGCCGAGTTCACCCTCGGCAACGCGATCACCAAAGACGGCACCGGGTGGGGCACGGGCCCGTACAACGTGGCGCTCAACGATGCGGCCACCCCGGTCGCGGCGAAGCTGCCCGAGGCGCTGACCGAGCTCGACCACTATCTGCCGATCACTGTGCAGGTGGCGCCGCCCGCGCCGACCGATGGTGCGGTGGCGCTCCCTTCCCCGTAACCCGGCTATCGGTGACGAACTGATCGTCGGGTTGCCGATTGAGTGACCCGTGCGGCGCCGGTAGCCAGCAGGCTGCCGGCGCCGTCGTCGTCTCAACTACACGCACGCGCACTAGAGTTTCACTGCGTTCGCTGCCGCAGTGGATGGTGACGCCGTCCGAACCGTGATCCCCTCACGGTTCGGGCGGCGTTCGTCGTTTCCGTGAGAAACTGCGGTCATGGCACAAATCGAGTGGCCGGTAATCATCCCCGCAGATGACGCCGAGTTCTGGGACACCATCGACCCCGACTTGCAGGCGCAGGCCGAGCTGTGGGCGACGACGATCCTGTGGGCGCTGTCCGGGCGCATATTCGGGCTGCACCGCGACGTCGTGCGGCCGTGCCACCGGCCACCGACGAGGGGCAGCACGTACGGCGATGTCCGGTCGGGTGTGTTCGCCGCCGGTGGTGTGGTGCTCGGCAGCATCAACGCGACGATCACCGCGGCCCGCGGGTGTGGCTGCGGTGTCGACGACTGCCGGCACCAGACGGTCGCCGATCTGGCGCTCGACGGCCCGATTCACGACATCGCCGAGATCCGCATCGACGGGCAGGTCGTCCCGGCGACGGCGTACACGATCCGCGATCGGCGGTGGGTACGCAGGCTCGACGGCAACGGGTGGCCGACCCGGCAGAACCTCAACGCGGCACCGACCGAGCGGGGCGCGTTCGTCGTCACCTACCGCCGCGGCATCATGCCGCCCGAGGCCGGGCAGTTCGCCGCCGGCATCCTGGCCGTCGAGTGGGTCAAGTCGCGCGAGGGCCGCGACTGCCGGCTACCTCGAGGTGTGGTGTCGGCGACCCGTAACGGGCTGTCGGTCGAGCTCGACCCGCGCGCATATTTCACCGAGGGCATGACCGGCATCGAGGACGTCGATCAGTGGCTACTGTCGGTCAACCCGAACCGTCTGTCGGCACCTGCCCGGGTGATCGGCCCGCGGGTGGCGACACGATTGGAGAGTGACAACACATGACGATCCAGGGGTGCAGCCCGTACTCGGTGGCGCTGTTCGTGCTCGAGCGGGCACAGGTCGAACTCGCGACGACCCGAGCTGGTGGCGTGGCTCGGGTGTTCGTGTCGCCCGATCGGCCCGTGGGCGAGTTCTGCGGCCAACTGTGGGCGACTGTCACCTCGATCGCTCCTAGGCCCGCACGGGACAAACGAGCGGCTACTGCGAAAGCCTGCGCACCCGAGTGGCGGGTGTCGATCACGCTCGGTGTGTTCCGCTGCGACCCGACCTATGACCAGCGCAACGCGCGGCCGCAGGACCCGCAGAAGCCGGTCGTGCTCGACTCGGCGGCCCGCGACCTACTCGACGACGCCGAGGCGCTGCGCCGGGCGATCACCCGCGCGGCGTGGTCCGAGATCGAACTCGACCCCGAGCAGGTGCAGCTCGGCGCGATGCGGATGGCGCCACGGCAGGGCGGCTCATTCGGCGTCGAGTGGGATCTGATGGTCGATACTGAACTTGGGCGGATGACCGACGAGGCAGCGACCAAGCTGACGGGTGATCCGCGGAAGTGAGCACACACATGGCAGAGGTAACGATCAAGGCGCAGCAGTCGGTCGGCAGGTTGCGGGCCGGTGACGTCGTCACGGTCGAGCGCAGCGACTACGTCGACGGGCTGATCGAACGCGGCCGGGTCGCGGTCGTCGACGGCGACACGATCACCGACGAGGGAATCCTGATCGGCGACGGCGACGAGTCGCTGCCGGTGCGCCCCGATGACCTGCCCGAGCCGCCGAAGCGCAACGCGTCGTACGACGACTGGGCCGAGTACCTCGCGCAGCACGTCCACGTCGAGGGAGGCACCGACGGCAAGACGCGCGCCGAGCTGCTCGCGATCTGGGATCGGTTCGTCGAGCTCGGGACCACGGCGACGCCGGCACCCGAGGATGCCGACGCCGCCACCGATTCCGGTGCTGACGGTACCGACGGCGACGCCGGTGACGACACGGATTAACCACGGGCAGATCGCCCGTGACAAGGCTCGCCTCGGCGAGGCGTGGGGCCATCGGGTCGGCCGGCGCGTGCAGAATGCTGCGCGCCGGCGGGCACCGGTCGACGAGGGCACGCTGCGCAACAGCATCGAGTACGTCGTCACGGTCGGCCCGAACTCGACGCACGTGACGATCGGGTCGCCGCTGCCCTACGCGCGGTATATCCACGAGGGCACCGGCATCTATGGGCCGCAGGGCACACCGATCGTGCCGGTGACGCGTGAGGTGCTGAAATTCCAGGTCAAGGGCTCGGGTGGGAAGCGTCGCGGCCGCAGCGCGCCGTGGGTGTTCGCCAAGTCGGTCAAGGGTGTGCGACCAAACCCGTTCATGGTCGACGCGTTGATAGAGGTGATGGGACGCGTCGAGCGTCTACGCTGATCAGTGCCCGTCGCAGTAGCGGCGTGGAAGTGGCGACCGGGAGCCTTCCGGACGGTGGGCAGCCCGGCGTCGCGCACCAGCAGCGAACTCGAAAGGCACCCCGATCATGGCAGCAACACCGAAGGCCACCGCATCAGTCGCGACGTGGCGCAAGTTCATCGCCGAGACGTACCCCGACGCCGACACGACCGGCATGACCCGGCAGGACATGCGCGACCTGCACCAGCTACGCAGAGACGATGGCCGCAGCCCCGCCGACGCGATGGTCGTCGCCGACGACGTCGACATCGAATCGATCCCCGAGTCGCTGCGGTTCTCCACCGACACCGGCGAGGATCGCGAACTCGAGCGAGTCGCGTTCATGATGGACGGAAACAAGTTCTGGCTCGAGCGGCCGTCGGATGCGGCGATGACGCTGTACATGAACCAGTTACTGTCGGAGGATCCGCGCACCCGGTCGAACGCGATGGTCAACCTCGTGCAGCAGTGCCTCGACGCCGGCGGGTTGATGTATCTGCAATCGCGAATCCAGGACAAGGCCAACAACTTCGACGACGCACTGTACGGCCGCGTCGTCGGTGCCGTGCTCGACATGTGGGGCGACGATTTCGCCGCGACCAAGTTCAAGCAGATGGAAGCCGCCGAGTTGCAGAACCGTGCCGCTCGGCGAGCTGCTGGCCGTCGCAAGTAGCGACCGGTGGCGCTCGCACCGCCGTGGACAGACGCGCCGTCGGGATTCAGTCTCGACGGCGCGTTCCTGTCTACCCGCATACCCGACACCCGCACCCTGATCACGACGCTGCTCGTCGCCGAGGACGACACCCGCGGCGGTCTGTACTCGGTGCTCGCGATGTGCGACGACCTCAGCGCGTGGACGCTGGTGCAGGCCATCCTCGACCCCGACTCGCGCATCACGCTGGCGCTGCTCGAGTCCATCGCCGACCGGCTGTTCGAGACGCACATCGGTGTCCCTCGGTGGGTGGCGCAACGCGTCTGGCAGCAAGCCTATGGGTCGTGGCTGCTCGTCGATGGTGAGATGCAGCTGCGCGGCATCGACCTGCTGTCGATGCCGATCGCCCGGGCGACGACCGCGGTGTTCGCGCTCATCCGGTCGTGGCACACCGGCGATGATGACCAGCTCAAGCGGTGGATGCGGAAGGTCGAGACGCCGCCGCTGCGCGAGATTCGACGCTACCGCCGCGAGAATGTGGCGCTCGAGTCGACGTCGACGGACACGATGGCCGAGCGGATGGCGAAGATGAAAGCCAACAACAGTCCCGCGCACCAGTCGCAAGGTGCCACGATCACGATGCCTCGCTCGGATACCCTGACACCTGATACGAACGATCCCCGCGGACTGCCCCCGCGCTGATCGGCCGGCACCTTGTCGGCGCGACGAGCGATAGGCGGGCAGCGGTGACGGCAGGCGGCGGTGAGTGGGCCGAGAGCTCTGTTGGCGTAACCCTCAACTGGGACAACGTCGAGGGCGAGCTACGCGATCGGCTCGACCGCGCATCGCAGCAGGCCGCCCGGGTGGTGCGCAAGAATTTCGCCAAGCTCGAGGTGGCGCTGCGGCAACAGTTCGACCGGATGGCGACCGGGTTCACCCGGTCGATGGGCCGCATCGACACTGTCGCCGCGCAGCGCAGCCGGTCGGTGCAGAACCATTGGGCGACGGCGATGGCGCGGATGATGGCCGCGACGACTGCCGCGACGACCCGCATCCGGCAGCTGCTCGAGGGGCTGCCGAACGACGTTGCGGTGCGCATCGCGATCACGCATACAGGGCTTGAGGCCGCCGACATACGCCGGCTGTCGACTGCGATGGCGCGTCTGCAACAGGTCGGCGACGTCAACGCGACGGTGTCGGTGCAGATGGTCGGCGCGAACGCCGCCGACATAACCGCGATGGCGAGCGCACTACGCCGACTCAACAGGGTCGGCAACAGCGTGAACCTCGTCATCAACGTGACCGTGAACGGAATGGCCGAGGTCGAGCGGCTCAACCTGCTGCTGCGTTCCCTGCCGCGGCGCACCTCGACGACCGTCGACGTCAATGCCAACTCGGCGGTGCGGGCCGCAAAGTCGATCGCCGGGTTCGGTGGGTCGCTGACGGCCGTCATCGGTGTCACGGCGAAGTGGACGGCGATCCTCGGCGCGGCGACGGTTGCGCTCGGCGGCATGATGCCCGCGGTCGCCGCGCTCACCGCAGCGATCGGCGCCGCACTACCGGCCGCCGCGGGTGCTGCTGCGGCCGGGATGGGCGCGATGATGCTCGTCGTCGCCTCACTCAAGACCGCGTTCGCCGGTGTCGGCGACGCACTCAAGTCGGCGTTCGACCCGGCCGATGCGGAGAAATTCAACGAGGCGCTCGCGAAACTGTCGCCGCAGGCACAAAAGTCGGTGCTCGCGATCCAGTCGCTCGGCAAAGAGTTCAAATCCGTTGTGGGGCTCAAGGTTCAAGACGCGATGTTTGCGGGGCTCGCCCCGCAGATCGAGCAGCTACAGCGGCTGCTCGGGCCGGTGCGTGACTCGATGCTGTCGGTCGTCGACGGGTTCAACGAGGGCGCCAAGTCGGCGCTCGGGTTCATCAACTCGGCGCGCGGCGCGACGGTCGTTAAGACGTTCCTCGCCGAGTCCGGGAACATGGCCGGCAACCTCGGGTCGGCGCTCGGCAACCTCGTGCCCGGCATCCTCGCGATCGGCGCCGGTAGCGCGCAGGTGTTCGGGCCGATGACCGACGGCATCGCCGGCGCGGCGCGGTCGCTGTCCGAGTTCCTCGTGCGGGCCCAAGAGTCGGGGCAGATGCAGCAGTGGTTTGCGCAGGGTGTCGCCGTGGCAAAGCAGCTCGGCGCGGTGCTCGGCGAACTCGGCGGCATCATCGGCGGCGTGTTCCGCGCCGCATCGGCTGCGGGTGACGGCAATTTCCTCGGGTCGCTGATGACCAGCCTCGAGTCCATCAACGCGTGGGTGAACGGTCCAGGCGCACAGGCGCTCACATCATTCTTTGCGTCGACCGCGCAGGCGATGGGCGTCGTCATGCCGATCCTGTTGCAGGTCGCCGGCATCATCGGCGGGCAGGTCGCGCCGATGATCGCCAACCTGATTACTCAGATCGGGCCGGCGGTGTCGGGGCTGATCGGCGGGTTCGGGCAGGCGATCGCCGCGCTCGGGCCCGCGATGGGCCCGCTCGGTGCCGCTATCTCGGCGATCGCGACCGCGCTCACCCCGGTGCTGCCGATCCTCGGGCAGCTCATCGCGACGTTCGTGCAGCTCGCGGGGCCGATCATCTCGGCGCTCGCGCAGGCACTCGGGCCGGTGCTGGTCACTGTCGGGCAGTCGCTGCTCACCCTGCTGTCCGCGCTCACGCCTGCGGTGCAACCACTCTCGGATCTGTTCATCGCGCTCGGGCCGGTCATCGGGCAGCTCGCGTCGATGCTCGGCGGGATGCTCGGCGCCGCGCTACAGGTACTCGTGCCGGTGGTCGTGCTGCTGGCGAAAGCGCTGACCGCTGTGATGCCCGTCGTCGTCGGCATATTGCAGATGCTGCAACCGTTTACGACGGCGATCGGTGCGCTCGCCGCCGGTATCCTCGTCGCCGTCGGCGCGTTCAAGGTGTTCAAAACGGTCGTCGCCATCATCAAGGCGGTGCAGTTCGCGTGGATGCTACTCAACCTCGCGTTCATCGCATCGCCGATCGGCGCGATCATCACCGCGATCGCCGCGCTCGCCGCCGGACTGTACCTGTTTTTCACCAAAACCGAAGTCGGGCGCCAACTCTGGGACAAGATTTGGAACTCGATTAAGGCGACGTTCTCGGTTGTGTGGAACGCGATTAAGGCCGCATGGGATGCGGTCTACCCGTACATTGAGGCCGGTTTCCGGGCGCTCGGAGCTACCGCGCAGTGGCTGTGGAACAACGCGATCGGGCCGGCATTCCGATTCATCGGCGGCGCGATACAGCTCGCGTGGAATATCATTAAGGTTGCGTTCCAGGCGTGGCTGGCATACGTCAAGCTGATCGGCTCGATTGTGCTGTGGCTGTGGAACAACGCCGTAATGCCCGCATTCGATGCGATCAAGGGAATTATCTCGGGCGCATGGGGTTTCATCTCGCAGAAATTCGACGAGTTCAAGCTCGGGCTACAGGTGCTCGGCGATTCCTTCGGCAACCTCGCAACCACCATCAACGAAAAGGTGACGCAGGCCCGCGACTGGGTCGTCGAGAAATTCACGGCCGTCGTAGATTTCTTCAAGGGTTTGCCCGGCAAGATCAAGCCATTCGCGGGCGCTATCTTCGAGCCAATCCGCGAGTCGGCGCGAACCGTGTTCAACGCGATCGCGAATCTGTGGAACAACACCGTCGGCAAACTGTCGTTCCGCGCACCCGATTGGGTGCCGGGTATCGGCGGCAAGGGATTCGACGTGCCCGACATTCCGTTGATGCGCACGGGCGGCCCGGTGCACGGGCCGGGCACCGGCACGTCCGACTCGATTCTCGCGCGGCTGTCGAACGGCGAGTTCGTCGAGCCGGCGACCGCGGTCACCCCGGCGACGCTGCCGCTGCTCGAGGCGATCCGCGGCGGATGGCAGCCGCCGCGCGGACTGTTTGAGGCGATGGCCCTGCCCGGGTTCGCCGAGGGCGGCATGGTCGGCCGCGAACCGTACGGGCTGCCTGTCGGCACGAACATCGGTTATGGGCAGTCCGATCGGTTCCCGCCGTGGGTGCGGGAGATCGAACAGCGGTTTGGTGTCAAGGCGTCGACATACGCAGGGCACCAAGAGAAGTCCGGCAAAAACAAGGGCATCGACTGGTCGGGCCCGGTGCCGAACCTGCAGCGGCTCGCCGAGTATTTCCGTTCGATCAAGGGTGACCTCGAGCAGGTCATTTGGATGAATCCGAACACCGGTGAGCGCATCGGTGTGGCCGACGGGCAGCTCGTCGGTCCCGGCACCTCGCAGCCCGGGTACTACGCGGCCGACTGGTCGGGGCACCAGGATCACGTACACACCCGGCAGTCCTACTCGCTCGGCGGCACCCCGCAGGGCACGCGCGGCATCAACGACACCCCCGGTGGTGCGTCGACGCCGTCGCTGGGCGGCACGACGGGCGGGTCGTCGAGCACACCGATCGGGTCGGGTATCGGCTCGGGCTCGTCGGGCAGCGGCTCGTCGTGGGGAAACTCGGGCGGCGGGTCCAAGTTCAACAGCGCTGACGAGGCGTCTAAGGCCAACGTGGTGCCGGTGTGGGTCGAGAACTGGCCGGCCACGATCGGCGGCGGTGGCGGCTCACTGGGCGGCACGCCGATGGGTGCTGACGCCGGGCTCGGCGGCACACCCGCAGCACCGGCTGCTGCTGGCGGCCCGGCGGCGGTGCCCGCAGGTGCGGGTCTCGGGAAGCTCACCCGCAGCTCGAGCAAACAGGAGGTCGGCGAGGCGATCTACTGGGAGGCACGCAAGCGCGGCTACTCCCACGAGGATGCCGTCAAAATCATCTCAACCGGGTTGCAGGAGTCGGGGCTGTCGCCGACGGCGGTCGGTGGCGGCGGTGCGTGGCATGGCGTCTATCAGCAGGACACCAGTTACCCCGGCCGCGACGACCCGAACAAGAACATCGCCGCATTCTTCGACCGCATGGACGCCAAACGCAAGGGTCCGGGCGCGTCAAAGGACATGTGGAAGAACATCTTTTGGCTGCAACAGGCGCCGGGTATCTCGACCGCAGAGGGCGCGTACTCGGGTGGCCGTCAGGCGTACCTGACCGAGATCCAGTCGCAGCAGGCAGAGGCCCGTCGCATCGCCGACGCGGCCGCAGCCAAGGCGCCCAAACCTGCCGCGCCGGCACCGTCGTCGACGACCACCACGACGACGACGTCGACGACCGCCACACCGCCGCCCGACCTCGGCGGCACCCCGCCGACGACACCGACCCCACCGCCGGCCGCGCCGCCCACCACCCCGGGCGCCGGGACCGGCACGGGCACCGGGTCGTCGTCGATGCCGTTCGGGAAGGCGCGCGCCGACGCGTGGGCGCGTGAGCAGGACTTCGGGACGCAGGCACGAAACTGGGCGCTCGGCGCCGTGAACGAGGAAGTCGGGGCGCTGCTCGCGCCGATCGGCGCCGACGGGCTGTTCAAACAGGCCATCGACGGGCTGATCAAGTACCTCGACGCGCAGCCTAAGCCTGCACCGGCGACGGTCAAATACGCTGACACCGTGAACAACTACGGCACCAGCGGCAATGAGAACCGAGACAAGATGCTCGAGGGCATGACCGCGGTCACCGAGACGTACAGGCAGGGCTGATGACTATCGCTGGTGTTCACGACGAACGGCGCGCGGCGTCGCTGATCCTGCGGGATCGGTACGGCCACACCGACCTAGTCAAGGTCGACATACTGTCGGCCGAGACGCCGCGCGGCCCGCAGGGCATCACCCTCGGGTCGAAACTGTCGGGGCTGTGGAAGGTGCCGACCGAGACGCCGCTCGAGCAGTGGGCGTATCAGGAGGGTGCGACGCCGTCGGCGATGCCGCGGAAGAACGAACGCCGACCCAAGGCAACGCTCATCACCTACGCGAAAACGTTCGACCAGTACCGCAACATCGAGTCGCTGCTGTGGTCGGTGTTGCACACCGACTATGACTGCTGGCTGCGGCTGTACTTCCCGCCGCCGCACGGGTGGCGTGAGCTGCGCATCAGGCTGCTGAAAGAACCGGTCGACGACACTGAAGAAGTGCACGGCCGTAGGCTCACGATGGCGTGGCCGGTCGAGCTGCTCGCGTGGGATCCGTTCTGGTTCTCCGAGCCGTACACGTTCGAGTTCACCCGCGACAATCAGGGCGCCGGGCTGCCGTACATGACCGCGGTCGGCGGCGGCATATACGAGATCGACGTGCCGTGGTCGAATCCGACCGACCAGTTCGGTTGGGCCGAGTGGAACTCGGGCGAGCTCACTGCGGCCACCGAGACGTGGTCGTTCCCCGACGGCGATTCGGGCACCCTCATCAAGCTGCCCGCACTGTCGGGTGCGGCGAAAACGTTTTGGCTGCAAACCAACCCGACCAAGCCGCAGCTGTGGACGAAAGTGCCGGCGCAGGACTGGGCGCGCATGTCGATGAAAGGTAACGGCGTGTTCACGCAGCCACTCAAGCCGAACACACCGGACACCCGCACCGTCAAGGTGCGGCTACAGGGCGGGCACGCCGGCTCGAGGATGATGCTCACGATTCCCCGCCGGTGGGATCGCCCGATCGGCGGGCAACTGCCGATCGTCGCGCAGGCGGTGAGTGTCTGATGCCGCCGCTGATGACGCCGGCCGAGGCTCGGCGCGACCTCGAAATGTCGTTCATCGACTGGACGGCATCGGCCCGGAAACGGCCGAACGTCATTGTGTACGACAAGAACTGGGAATCGAACATACCGATTTTCAACGAGACGGCGTGCAAGGTCGGCCGGAAACTGAACGACACCGGCGAGGGCAACCTGCGCATCTTCGGCAACGATTCGGTGTACGACTTCGTGATCGACGAGCTCGGCGAGTGGGAGGACTTGCACGTCCGAATCCAGTTCGCTTTTTTCGAGTGGACCGGCAAGGTGACCAAGGTCATCGACGAATGCAACTCGGACGGGTTCGAGTACATCGAGTTGAAGATCGTTCACGAGTTTGAGCACGCCAAAAAGGTTGTGTGCTTTGCCAATCCATTCTTCCCGGCAGAGTTCCAATGGCCGAAAATTTGGGCGTACGGCGGACCAGCGCAGACTGGCATCACTTCCCTGCTGTTCCTCAACCTGCTGCGCCGGTTCGCGCTGCCGTGGACGTTCTCCGACAACCTGTTCGACCCGGCGTCGTGGCTCGCGAATTTCAACCCTGCGAACTGGCCGATCGTTGTTGTGCCCAAACCGTTCCTCACCGACACGTCGATGTGGTGTGTGCTGGCGACACGGTTCGGCAATTTCTACGACGTCGTGCTGCCGACGCTCAAAGATGCGGGGCTGCACCTCGACTGCTATCGGTGGTTCCCGGGTATGCCGCAGCCCGCGCCGTCGCACTACACGCTGACCAAACCGACGCTCGTGTTCGACGTGAAGAACAAGAGCGGCTACGTCGGGCCGACCGGCACCCTGCTCGACGGGCTCGCGCAGCTGGTGTCGACGGTCGCCGACGACCTCATCAACGAGGTTGTGACCGAGGTGTCGCCGGTCGACTCGCCCGAGTACTCGGTGGCCGGGTTCCTCGGCACGACACGCACCAGCCCGTGGGTGACGTTCCGCAACGCGCGCAGCACGTTCGGGCAAGGGTCGGTCGAGACTTACCGGCAGATCACAAACAAGGCGACCGCGTCGTCGGTGGTGACCGGCGGCAAGTCGCCCGAGTGGGTGAACGCCGGCATCAAGCTGCTACTCAACGCGGCGCTCGGATACTTGGGGATGCTGATCGGCAACCCGGCGCTCGGGCTCGGCATATTCGAGGACCAAGTCACCGACGTCGTGCTCGCGTTCCATCGAATACCCAACCCGCCGCGCGTCGCGAAGATGGGTGCGTGGGGGCCGCCGTTCGGCGAGTACTGGGAAGCGTCGGGCGGTAACGGGTCGCTCATCTCGGCGATCCAGGCGGTGCGCGTCGGTTTCTTCCGGTCACGCGCGTACCGCGTTTTCGAGGTCACCGTCATGCCCGGGCGGCCGTACTACCCGGGCGCGCACTTCGACATCGGTGACCGCGTCAACGCCGAGATCGGGCGCACCGGCCGGCTGCACACCGACTACGTGTACGCCATCGACACCGAGTGGAATCGCACCCAGGACCCCAAAGACACGATCACGATCGGCGACGGCGTCGTCGAGGACACCCCCGGCGCGATCCTGTCCCGGCAGATCGCGGCGGTGAAGGACATCATGCAGGCGATTGGGGTATCGGCCTGATAGCCGCAGGTCAGACGTGCTTCCAGACTTTCCTACGAACGATGAGGCTAATTAAGGATTGTGCGACGCCGTACTCAATCGACAACTCAGATTGCTTGATTCCGCCAGATTCATAGCGGCTGCGGATTTCAACGACCTGGGTATCGGTCAGTTTCGACCCCGGCTGATCCACGCCTCGGGCCGTGTTGTGGCGACCCCTGCTCATCATGTCCCGGTTGTTGTCGGCAGGGGTTCCTAGTAACAGGTGTTTAGGCTGGACGCACCGGCGATTGTCGCAGCTATGCCGGATCACCAAGCCTTGGGGGATGCTTCCGTTCCAGTGCTCGAATGCCAGTCGATGCGCCGCTATCCCGACCTGGCGTTTGCGAATAACTCCGTAACCTTGCTGGTTGACATAGCCTGCCCACTCCCAGCACGAATCGTCGGAGGGAGGTGCGCCGGGCATGTAGTACTGGAAAGTCTCGATAGCAGTGAGCTGCCGTGTCGGGATGAGTGTTTTTGCCGGATCGCCATGCGTCCTCCATCGCGCATAATGTTTGAGGCACAATGCGCGAGCATGTGCCCGTTCGGCGCACATGGAACATTGCATATCAGAGAGCTTATCAGCGGTAACGCCGATCTTATCGAGTACGGTATGGCGTTATGGGAAGAAACCACAATCGCCGCCGCAGAGGACTGATCCGCGACGACAACGGTGTCGTGCTCGCGCTCGACCGCCGGCACCCGATGCTCGACGTGTTCACCGCGATACCGCTCGCCGCACCCGACATGCCCGGCGTCGAGATACCGCCGATCAACTGGCCGACCGAGATGAAACAGGCGGCGTGCCTGCATTTCTACGAGAACCTGTACCCGGGTTTGCCGGCGCCGTTCCCGCCGGGTGTGCGGGCGCACCTCGTCGACGACGATGGTAAGCCGATCGTGAACGATCGCGGTGTGCCGGTGGTCATCGAGTCGAGCAAGTATCGGCTCGCCAACCCGACCGGCGACGATCTGCCGATGGGTGGTGGCGGGCAGTTCTGGCTGTCGTGGGCGATCGAGGCTGAGCAGGTGCGTGCCGACGCGCAGGCTGTCATGGACGAGGCCGGGCCGGTCGAGCTGCTCAATCCTGAGGACATGGACGACGAGCAGCTCGCGACGTATCAGGCTCGGCTGGCCGAGCAGCAGCGGCGCATCGAGCAGGTGATGGTCGCGAAGGAACGTGCGCGACAGGTCGACGTGCCCGGCAACGACGCGCGGACTACGCCGCCGGAGTTCGGAAACTGGGCGCGACGCAACGCCGACCGGCTCAAGGCGCAGGGGATGCCCGACCATGTCGTCGACCAGACCATTGCCCGCGTCAACGAATCAGGTGGTGATGACAGATGACCTCACCGGGTAACCCGCCGATCATTCCGCAGCGCGGCTACACCGCGTCGACGATCTATCAGCTACAGGATGTCGACCCTGACGCGCTCGGCCGGGGTGCGAACGCCGACATGCACGGCGAACTCGAGGGCGTACGCGGCAATCTGTTCAACGGGCTGCTCGGCGGATTCACGTCGGTACCGGCCGCGCTCGTCCCGATCATCAACGGCATTTTTAATGGCTGGTTCGGTGGCGGTGGTGTCGGTGATCCGCTACAGGTGCAATACACGATTGAGGCGATCGCTGATGCGGTGATCAATGGGTACAACGTTGAGACGAAGGTCACCTCGGGCACGTGGACGAAACCGGCGAACATCACCGAACTAGTCGTCGTCGGGATTGGGAGCGGATTGAACGGCGCCAACGGTGATGGCACAAACACCACGGTCGCCCCGGGTGGACTAGGTGGCGGATACCTTGCGCAGCAACTTGATCCTGCGACGGTGGCGGCGACCACCCCCTATGTGATTGGGGCCAACCAGAATCCGACCACCTTCGGTAACCACCTCACGACCGCACCCGGTGGTGGCGGCGTGTCGACAACCTTCGGGTACACCCCGACAACGTCGATGCCTGGACGAGGAGGAGCTGGCGGCAGGGGAGGGTCACAGGACTTGGCAGCCACCCCAGGGCAAGTTGGTGAGAGCTCGGCGTTGGCGGCTGGCGGTGCGGGTGGCGCAGCAAGTACGAACGAAACGGCGCGGGAAGGGCAGGCCGGCGGGAACGTGTCCGCTGGGACGCTAACGAAGAGTGGCGGTGGTGGTGGCGGCGGCGGCGGTGGTGGCCCGTCAGGGGCACCGCAGCGTGCGGGAGGGCCGGGGGGTCCTGGTGGATATCCCGGCGGCGGCGGTGGTGGTGGTGGTGGTCGTTCCGCGACGATCGGTATCGCTCCGAACGGGGCCGGTGGTATCGGCGCGACCGGCGTTCTGTGGATCTTTTGGAGGTAAGTGTGCGCACGCAGTTTGTACATGATTTGCCGTGGCATCCGCCTGCAACCAAGCTGTATCGCGCCGAAGACGGCCAGTATCTCGCAGTGCTGGTCGTGGACGTGCCTGCGATGGGGAGTTTGCTCTCGTCAAGCGGTGTGCGCGTGCCGGTCGCGCGGTCGCACATACAGCCCGAGGTGTCGGTGTTCCATGCCGACGAGCACGGCACCCTGTTGGACGCCGACGGCGACCCGCTGAACGGTCTCACCCCGTTCGCGTCGACAGATCCAGAAACTGAGGCGACGATCGCATTCGACGCTGAGGTGTCGACACACGAGTCGGCGCTCGCCGCGCTCGGCTACACGCTGACCAGCGAGTGAGAGGATCAGGCCCATGACATGCGCGATCGGTGACCCCGCATCCGAAGAGAACGTGTATCTCAAGCTCGGCGGCACGTTCGACCAGCAGATCGAGCTACGCGAGGCCGACGGCAGCGCGTGGTCGCCGCCGGTCGGCACCACCCTCGAGTTCGTGTTCGGGCCCGACCCGCTGTCGCCGCTGGCGACGTGGACGGCGACGATCAACGACCACATCGCGCGGGTGACCCGCACCGTCGCGCAGGTGTCGGCGGTGCGTAACACGCTGCGGGACGGCACCCCGGTGCGGATCCGCATGATCGTGCCGCCGGACACCGAACCGGACGTCAAGACTGTCGGCATCGTGGTGTGGCAGTGACCGGGCCGGGCACGATCACGATCACCCGCAACGCGCCGCGGGTGATGGCGGGGCCGCGTAAGGCGCCGTTCACGGCGTGGGTGGTCCCGGGCCGCGATGGGCAGGGGATCAACTACACCGACAGTGTCGCGACGTACGCCGACCTGCCGACCGACCTGACCGACGACGACCGTGGCGCCGGCTATTTCGTCGTCGACGATGGGCTGCTCTATTCGTGGAACGGGGCGACGTTCCCGGCGCAGGGTGACGGGCTGCCGATCCAGGGCGAACCGGGCCCGCAGGGCCGCGGCATCACTGCCGGCGGTGTGTCTGTGGTCGGCACGCAGCTGCGGTTCCTGATGAACGACGGCAGCACCGACGCCGTCACGATTCCGGCGATTCAGCAGGCGATCGACTCGGCGGCCGCGGCGTCGAGCTCGGCGACCGCGGCGAACACCGCCAAGGGTGCGGCTGAGGCTGCGGCGTCGACGGCCGGCACTGCGGCGACTACGGCGGTCGGTGCCCGTGATGCGGCGCAGGCGGCGCGCACCGGCGCCGAGGCTGCGCGGGACACCGCGACGACTGCGGCGACGGCCGCGGACAACAGCGCGGACGCCGCAGCGTTGAGTGAGGCGAACGCCGACACGTCGGAGACGAACGCCGCGAACTCGGCTGTTGCGGCGGCGACGTCGGCGACGCAGGCCGATGCGAGCGCGGATTCGGCCGACACGGCGCGAATCGCTGCGGTCGCAGCACAGACAGCCGCCGAGGGGTTCTCGACCGCAGCGGGCAACTCAGCGGCTGCGGCGGCGGGTTCGGCCGACGACGCGCAGGACTCGGCGACCGCTGCGGCGGCGAGCGCAGCCGAGGCGGCCGACGTCGTCACCTCGGGCATCCCGAACGCCACCGACACCGCCAAGGGCGGCATCGTGCTGTCGGGTGATCTCGGCGGCACGTGGGACAACCCGACCGTGCCGGGGCTCGCGAACAAGGCCGACCTCGACGAGAACGGCAAGGTGCTGATCTCGCAGATCCCGGCGCAGGCGCTCATCGAGCGGCGTCTCGTG